>Ga0207650_10001686_pt1 | contig 15698 bp, 14 predicted proteins | sample KBSS63metaG_FD_184325 | JGI IMG/M metagenome (GOLD analysis project Ga0207650, IMG submission 184325) | Switchgrass rhizosphere microbial communities from Kellogg Biological Station, Michigan, USA - KBS S6-3 metaG (SPAdes) (version 2) | ecosystem: Host-associated > Plants > Roots > Rhizosphere...
TCCGCTTGGCTGCCATCCGTCCACCCCAACACCGCGTTTGCTGCGGCTCGGATGGATAGTTTGCTATTTACGGATAAGCTCTAAGGGCGGCAAGGCGCGCATGAGCGCTATGAATGAGGACCAGCGGACTGCGTTGGCTTTGAAGGGGGTCGCCGGCCGAAAAAGGCCCGGCGGATAAGGCAGGGGCTCCTTCGGTTAAGAAGTGATGGTCAGTGGAACAGATCCAACTGACTGGGGAAGCTGCGGCAATGCTCGCAAACATCTTCCCACCGGCCGAACATGCGATGGGCGCCTATCCCCCGCGCCGTTGCCAAGCACTTTGGCGACGACATCGACTTTGCGGTGCTGAACAAGACCTATGAAGGCGGTATGGCCCATGTTGAAGCGAAGCGCCGCTATAGCCCCGCTTTTGTCATCGCTGCACGAAGAAGGGGATTTGCGGCGCGCCGGAAATGAAGACCGTATCAACATCGCACGTCGAGCGGTCCAATCTGTCAATGCGCATGGACATGCGCCGCTTCACTCGCCTGACCAGGCGTTCTCGAAGAAGATCGAGAACCACATGCACGCGATCAGCCTTTACTTCATGGTTTACAGCTTCGTGAAGGTCCACGGTTGCGTGAAGACCACGCCGGCTGTTGCGGCCGGCGTCACGACCATTCAATGGACGATGGAGGACATCGTTTCGATGGCCGACAGTGTTATTGTTTCCCGAGTCAGACTGAACCACTACCGTCAGATCGCGTTGCGCCATCCCGAACATCGCCAACCCAACTGATAGCGGACCCTAGAGACGATGCCGACATCTCGTAAAATTGCATCGAAGTTGGCTCGAAGATGAAGTTGCCAGATTGCGGCAGCGGATCGACAGAGGGCAAGGCTCCTCCACCGACTGAAAGGCCGTCGCCGGCTGGGTCGCCAGCCGCCGCGCCGAGCTCGCAGCTGCACCGCCTGCTGGCCAGCCTGCCGCTCGAGGACCGGTTGGACGTGCTCGAAGCGGAAATGAAGCGCCGGGGCCTGCCGGTCAAGCCCCGCCCGCGAGCACCGATCCCGGGGAGGAAGTAAGCCATGGCAACGTACCTGCGCCGCAACCCCAAACCGTCGTCGGCCCCGAAGGCGGAACCGCAGCCCAAGCCCAAGCGCAAGCGCGTGCCGCAGGGGGCAGTGCTGCCGGCGTACCACGCGCGGAACCCGAAGGATCCGGTCGACTGACGGCCGAGCCCACTACACGCCCGAAGAGACGGCTGCGCGCGACGAACGCTTCCGAGCTCGAAAAGTGCGAGCGAAGCGAGAGGCTTTCAGTTTGCGAGGGAGCCGCGCTGACAAGAATCCAGACGTCCAAAAGCCGCGTGGCCGGAAAATCAGATCGCACGCCCGATATCAATACTTGTCGCGATGGCGGGGCACCCCCGGGGGGCGGTGAGGCGAGCTGGGGCGGCCACGAGGGCTCGCTAGAACGTCGAGGCGGGCCGATCACGAAGTGGGCAAGGAGCTTGCGCGCGCTTGGATCTCTCCTCTGTGTTCGGACGGTCGTCCGTATTCGGGAACCTGCACGAGGCCCGAAGCTGGAAGGGTGCGAAGCGGGCCGCCCGCGCAACGACACATCGGCTATGGGAGCCGCCGGCAATGAGCGCAGATCGACACTCATTGGCTTCAATGATCGCCAAATCGTGGGAAGGATCGTGGGAAAAAACAGAGCGGCGTCAGGTAACCCGCGCGAATCCTAGCTTCCTGGCGGAAGCGGTGGGATTCGAACCCACGGAAGGGTCTCCCCTTCGCCGGTTTTCAAGACCGGTGCCTTCAACCGCTCGGCCACGCTTCCGATGAAGTTTCTCGATCGATTGTATCGACGGAGTGCCTCGAGAAGTCCCTCAACGAGAGGCTCGTCTCGGCAGAAGCGTTCGTGAAACCGACGAGGTTATCGTTCCCGCGCGGCCTCGTGGAACGCCTGTTGGACCGGTGATAGCAGGAACTCGAGCACGGTGCGCCGGCCTAGCAGGATCTCGGCGTTCGTCTGCATTCCCGGAGCCAATGCCAGCTGCCCTCCGGCGTGGTCGATGACCATCGAACGCAGAGACACCAAGGCCTTGTAAGCCAGCAGCATCGACACCGGATCTCGAGCACTTCGGCGCTCGCCGCCTCCGGATGCAGTCGAGGAATCACTGGAGTCCGCCCCGACGTGCTCGATGCTGCCGTCGATCATTCCATAGCGCTGAAACGGAAACGCCGCCAGCTGGAGTCGGACGATTTGCCCAGGCCGAATGAAGCCGATGTCCTGGTTGTCGACCCAGACTTCGGCCTTCAACCGCTCACCGTCCGGCACCACCGTCAGCAGAACAGTTCCCTGCTGCACCACGGTGCCGACGGTGTGGGTGGCCAAGTCCTTGACGATGCCGGTCTGCGGCGCTCTTAGCTCCAGAAGCTCTTGTCGGTGCGCCTGCTTGCCCAGTTCCCTGCGACAGCTTTTCGAGTTGACCTTCGACCTCATGTCGCTCGGCGTGCAATTGGCGCCGATTGTCCGATCGGATCTGCAGCAGTCGATCCGGTCGCGCCGCTTCTCCGAACCCATGAGCGCGCCGGCAAAGCCGTCCTGCGCCTTCAAGATTCACCGCCCGCGGCGTTCTCTATGCCTTGCTAACGCTGCTCGGCGCGTTGCTGGCGTGGGCGATATGGGGCCAACTGGATATCGTCGCAGTTGCGCAGGGCAAACTGGTCCCGGAGAGCTTCCTGAAGATCGTGCAGCCCGCCGAGGCCGGCATCGTCCGTCAGATCCTGGTGAAGGAAGGCGAAACGGTGCGCGAAGGTCAGGTGCTGATGCGCATGGACTCTGTCGCGTCCGAGGCGGACGGCAAGACGCTCGAACTCGATCGTCGCAGGAAGGCGATGACGCTGCGACGCCTCGATGCCGGGATCGGCGAGCGTGAGTTCAGCGCGCTTCCGGCGGAGTCCGAGTCACTCTTTCGCGAACTGCTCGCGCAGTTCCGTGCGAACCGCGCGGCGTTGGAGTCGGCACTCGGTGCGGAGCGTGCGAACTTGCAAAGGGCCCGTCAGGATCTCGCCACGGCCATGCAGGTCAGCGCCAAGCTGAGCGAGATCCTTCCGCACTACCGCGCTCAAGACGAAGCCTTCGAGAACCTGGTGAAGGCAGCGACGGCGAAAACTCCAGCGCCGCGGCCTCTGCTTCCCGTGACCGAGGGCCCCGTGAATGGAGAGAGTCGATGGAGGTCCCTGGCTTCATGGGGTCGACCTCCGCCAAGCCGGCTGCGTCTTGTCGATCGGCAATCGAGCGTCAACGCAGTGCCAACATTTCGGCGTGATCACAGCCGTTCGAACCCGTCTTGTAGACCGGCGAACAGCGGCAACGACGCGTCGCTCGATCGCAGCATTGACGGCGGCGTCAAGCTCGGATCGAAACCGGCTCCGACTGTCTGACTTCCTCGTGCCAGCGCAGCCGAGCGGGTGTCCCAACCCGACATTGCATCCGAGACCTCGGCCTCGAATCCGTTCAGCTTCGCGCGCATCCCTGCGGAACGACTCCAAAGGCGAGGCGCAATTCATTGGCCGCTAAGTGGCAGAGATCGCATCCATCCAGTCGGATATGTCCCTCGATCGGTGCATAGAAGCCAAGCATCAGCTTGGCCAAAGTGCTCTTGCCGCAACCCGATGGGCCCGGCACCCTGGTGCCAGTGTCAAGTGCAGGTTTCGATAAAGGTACGGATGCTTCGGTGAGTAGCGAAACGCCACATCAATGCATTCGATGTGTCCCACGCTTCCCGCCGTTCGCCGTGACGGCGCAATGGCGTACGGCTCCGCCGGCGCATTCATCAGATCGCCGAGCCGCTTCACCGCCACATCCGCCTGCTGGAACTCCTGCCACAGCCCGACCAGGCGCAGCAGCGGTTGGCTCATGCGGCTCGTGAACATCTGGAACGCGACCAGCATGCCGACGGTGAAGCCGTCGTTGCGCATCACGAGGGTGGCACCGACGACCAGGATCGACAGCGTCATGACCTGCTCGAGGCCGTTGGCTGCGACGTTGTAGGTGTTTGACACGCGTCGCGACGAGAAGCCGGCGCTGAGGTAACTCGCTGTCGCCGTACTTCTTCTCAAGGTACGGCTCCATCTGCAGCGACTTGACGGTCGCGATCCCACCGACGTACTCGGTCACGAACGACTGATTGCGAGCGCCGAGCATGAACTGCCGGTTCAATCGCGCGCGCAGCACCGGAACGACGCCAATGCTGAGCACGGCGATCAGCGCCAGCAAGCCGAGCGCGATCAGCGAGAGCTGCCACGAGTAATGGAACATCACGGCCAGGAAAATCAACAGGAACGGCAGGTCGAGCAGCAGGCTCACCGCGGCGCCCGACACGAACTGCCGGATGGTCTCGATGCCTTGCAGGCGAGCCACCAGCACGCCGGTCGTCCGCTGCTCGAAGAACGGCAGAGGAAGGCGCAGCAGGTGGCTGAAGATCCTGCTTCCGAGCACCGCGTCGATCCGGTTGCCGGTGTGCAGGACCAGGTGCTGGCGCAGCCACGTCATCACGGCGGTGAATACGGTGAAGAGCGCCAGCGCGACGGCGACAACCACGAGCGTCGATTCCGTCCGGTGCACGACCACCTTGTCGATGAGAACCTGAGTGAAGAGCGGCGCCGCCAAGCCGACCAGCTGGATTGACACCGAAGCCAGCAGCACATCGCGCCAGGTGCGCTTGTGGCGCAGCAGCTCCGGGACGAACCAGCGCAGCCCAAATCGAGGCGGCGCTGTGTCGATCGGGTCGGTGTCAAAGCCGTTCGAGGATTCGCCCTCGCGCTTCTCGTCGGACTCCGATGCGCCGGCAGCATGCGATACCAGCATCAGCGGCGACTCGAAAACGACACCGAGCGCATTGACGTCGATCGACTGGGGTGCTTCAGCACCGGCGCGGTAGAACACCAGCCTCCTGCCCTCCACACGAAGCAGCAACGCCGGCCGCGTTCCCTCTGCCGAACCTTCACCTTCGACCGGCGGATCGGAATCCGGCGCTCCGTTGTCGCCGGGTTCGATCAGGTGCAGATGCCCGCGCCGCTGCAACGGCTCCCGCGGCAACACGCCATCCCCCCTCGCAAACCCGATGCAGGGCAACGGCAGCAGCTCCGGATCGACTTTCGCCGTCGCCAGGTGCCCGGTCTTAAATCCAAGCCGCTGCGCCGCCTCGCACAACGTCAGGCGCGTGTGCGGCGGCGGGAACTGCTGCGCCAGCAATGCGGCATCGAACGGCACCCTCGCGATCCGGCACACGCTGCCCAGAAGCCACAGCATGTCGTCGGTGCGTATTGGCGTATCCGCGGCCATCGAACCCGGCTCCCCTGGACGGCTGGGCGCTTCTGCGGCAGGTCCTGCCGTCGTGCGCTCAACGTCGAACGTTTGTAGCGGAAGCGGTCTGGCGCGTCCATCCGCCCGAAGGGGGTGCGAGCCTGCCAATCATAGAGTAACAGGATCAATTTATACGACTGAGCATGTTTACCGATCGCACTCAACCTGAGAGCATGACCTTCGATGGATGCCTGGGAGCCGATCGATGGTGCGCTTTGACTATGCGGAGCCTGCGACGCTCGACGACGCCGTCGCGCTGCTCGGCGCCGGTGCGGGCCGATCGGTGGTGTTCGCCGGCGGCACCGATCTGCTGGTGCAGATGCGCGAGAACGTGCGCACGCCGGCGCAAGTCGTAAACATCAAGAAGATCCTCGGTCTCAACGCGCTCGCTTTCGATCCGGTCGACGGCCTGACGATCGGCGCGCTGACGACGACACGTGCGATCGAGACCTCGGATCTCGTGCGCCGCCACTACGCCGGCCTGCACGCGGCGACCGTGCACTTCGCGTCGATCCAGGTGCGCCACCGCGCCACCGTGGTCGGCAACGTGTGCCGCGCCTCGCCGTCGGCCGACACGCTGCCGCCGCTGATCGCCGATGGCGCGGTGCTGCGCGTGCAGGGGCGCCAGGGCATGCGCGAGGTCGCGGTCGAAGACTTCTGCACCGCTCCGGGCCGCACCGTCCTCGGTCCGGACGAGCTGGTCACGCGCATCAACGTGCCGGCGCCGCTGCCGCACACCGCGAAGGTCTACCTGAAACACGGCCGCCGTACCGAGATGGAGCTGGCGACCGTCGGCGTCGCTGTCACCTTGACGCTGGATGGCGCTCGCTGCCGCGACGTGCGCATCGTGTTGGCCGCAGTCGCTCCGACGCCGCTGCGCGCGGTGGCCGCCGAAGCCGCGCTTCGCGACCGCCCGGTCGATGCCGGCTCGATCGCTGCGGCCGCTGCTGCCGCGATGGCCGAGTCGCGTCCGATCGGCGACGTGCGCGGCAGCGCCGACTACCGGCGCGAGATGGTCGGCGTGCTGACCCGCCGCGCCCTGCAACAAGCCCTGGAGGCCGCCCGATGAAACGCATCGTCCCGTTGACCCTGAACGGCGAAGCTCGCGAGCTCGTCGTCGAACCGCATCGCAGCCTGCTCGATGCGTTGCGCTGCGAAGGCGGCTTGACCGGTACCAAGAAGGGCTGCGATGTCGGCGAGTGCGGCTCGTGCACCGTGCTGCTCGACGGCAAGCCGGTCTGCGCCTGCCTCGTGCTCGCGGCCGAAGTCGGCGGCGCCGAGATCGTCACGATCGAGGGCGTGCAGCCGTCGCCCGACCGGCTCGATCCGCTGCAGGAGAACTTCATGAAGTGCGGTGCCGCGCAGTGCGGCTTCTGCACGCCGGGGATCATCGTCGCGGCGAAGGCGCTGCTCGCCGAGAACCCGCGGCCGACGACCGACGAGATCCGCTTCGCGCTGGCCGGCAATATCTGCCGCTGCACCGGCTACACCAAGATCATCGACGCGATCGAGATGACCGCACGCGAACTGCAGGCGGAGGCCGCATGACCGCCCGCGACGCGATGGCGCTCGACCTCGAGGCGGCAATGCCAGCCGCCACGCCGACCATCATCGGCACCAGCGTCAAGCGCACCGACCTGACCGCCAAGGTGACCGGCGACGCGCGCTACGTCGCCGACATGAGCCACATCGGCCTGCTGCACGGCAAGACGCTGCGCTCGAAGATCGCGCACGCCAAGATCAAGCGCATCGACACGTCGAAGGCGCTCGCGCTGCCCGGCGTGAAGGCGGTGCTGACGCACGAGAACGTGCCGCGCGTGCTGCATGCGGGCTCGCCGCATCCCCGCTCGGCGTCGGTCACCTGCGACCAGTACATCCTCGACGACCGGGTGCGCTACTGGGGCGAGGGCATTGCCGTCGTCGCCGCGACCACCGAAGACATCGCCGAAGAGGCGCTCGGCCTGATCGAGGTCGAGTACGAACCGCTGCCCGGCCTCTTCACGGTCGAGGATGCGATGCGGCCCGACGCCGTGCAGATCCACGACCGCGCGCCGGGCGGCAACCTCGTGCTGCCGCCGGTGCTCGTCGAGCGCGGCGATGTCGAGCGCGGCTTCGCCGAGGCTGACGTCGTGATCGAGGGCGAGTACGAAGGCGGCCGGCCCACGCCGGCCTACATGGAGCCGAACGTCTGCGCCTGCGAGTGGGACGGCAACGGCAACCTGACGGTGTGGATCTCGACCCAGACCGCGTTCATGGTGCGCGGAATCATGGCCGAGGTGCTCGGCCTGCCGCTGCACAAGGTGCGCGTGCTGGTCGACCACATGGGTGGCGGCTTCGGCGCAAAGCAGGACCTGTTCCAGACCGAGTTCCTGTGCGCGCTGCTCGCGAAGCAGACGCGCCGGCCGGTGCGCATGGAGTACACGCGCGAGGAGACCTTCCTCGGTGGCCGCACCCGCCATCCGTTCAAGATGTGGCTGAAGCAGGGCTTCCGGAAGGACGGCACCTGCGTCGCACGCGAGGCGAAGATCGTCTTCAATTCCGGCGCCTACGGCTCGCACGGGCCCGGCGTGACGATTGTCGGCACCAACTCGCTGACGTCGCTGTACCGCTGCGAGAACGTGCGCCTCGAAGGGCGCTGCGTCTACACCAACAGCCCGATCGCCGGCGCCTTCCGCGGCTACGGCTGCGTACAGAGCTACTACGGCCTCGACATCCAGATGGACGAGGCCGCCGAGAAGCTCGGCATCGATCCGGCAGAACTGAAGCTGCGCAATGCGGTGCGCACCGGTGACCTCGCTCCGTCGAACCATCCGGTGCTCGGCCACGGCCTCGAAGACTGCATCCGGCGCGGCATCGCCGAGGTCGGCTGGGCCGCGCTGCGCAAGCGGTCGCGGGCCGGCGAGGGCGTCGTCAAGAACGGCTGGGGCATCGGCTGCGAAATGCACGGCTCGAGCGCGTATCCCGGCATCAAGGAACAGGGCAACGCGATCGTCAAGATGAACGAGGACGGCTCGGTCGTGCTGATGACCGGCACCGCGGGCCTCGGCACCGGTGCCCACACCGCGCTCGCGCAGATCGTCGCCGAAGAGCTCGGCGTGCGCTTCGACGACGTCTCGGTGATGCACGGCGACACCAACGTCGTGCCGTGGGACATCGGCGCGTTCGCGAGCCACACCACGTACATGGGCGGGCGCGCGGCGCAGATGGCCGCGACCGAGGTCAAGAAGCAGCTGCTCGAGCGCGCGGCCGGTCTGCTCGACGTGTCGGCGGCCGAGCTCGAGGTGTGCGGCGGCGTGATCTCGGTGCGGCACGCTACGGCCGATGGGGATGCGCTCGATCCGGCCACGCCCCTTGACGCATCGGGCGCTCGGAGCACGCCGATTTCGATTTCTGTGCGCGATGCCGTCAGTCCGCGCAAAGGCATTCCGGCGGCGCAGTTCGTCGGCACCGCGACCTACTATCCGACCAAGTCGTATTCGTTCGCGGCCCACTTCGTCGAGGTCAAGGTCGATACCGAGACCGGCAAGATCGAGGTCGTGCAGGTCGTTCCGGTCCACGAGATCGGCAAGGTGATCCACCCGGTCGCAGCGGCCGGGCAGATCGAGGGCGGCATCCAACAGGGAATCGGCCACGCGCTCTACGAGGACTACCAGATCGACATGACGACGGGCCGCTCGCTGAACGCGAACTTCGTCGACTACAAGATGCCGCTCGCGATGGACATGCCGCCGATCCGCACGATCATCCTCGAGACCGCGCCCGATCCGGGCGGCCCGTTCGGCGCCAAGGGCGTCGGCGAAGATCCGATCGTGGCCATCGGCCCGGCGATCGCGAACGCGGTCTACGATGCCATCGGCGTGCGCTTCCGCCACTACCCGATCCGGCCCGAGCGGGTGCTGCAGGCGCTGCGCGAGAAGGCGGCCGCGAAATCGACCGCGGCGGCCGCCACGAACGAGAGTGCGACGAACGAGACCGCGACATGACGAACCCGAACCTCCCGACGGCCCGCCCGGTACCGGTGACGATCCTTACCGGCTTTCTCGGCTCCGGAAAGACGACCTTGCTGAACCACATCCTGACCGAGCGCCACGGCCACCGCATCGCGGTGATCGAGAACGAGTTCGGCGAGATCGACGTCGACTCTGACCTCGTGCTGACGTCCGACGAAGAGATCTTCCAGATGACGAACGGCTGCATCTGCTGCGTCGCCGACGTGCGCACCGACCTCGTCCGCATCCTGAAGAAGCTGTTCGAGCGCAGCGACAAGTTCGACCACATCCTGGTCGAGACGAGCGGCCTCGCCGACCCGACGCCGGTCGCGACCGCGTTCTTCGTCGACGATGAGGTCGCGCGCCAGGTCAAGCTCGACGGTGTTGTCACCCTCGTCGACGCGGTCCACATCGAGAGCCACCTCGACGATCCGGCGCTGCACGGCTTCGACAACCAGGCCGTCGACCAGATCGTCGCCGCCGACCGCGTCATCATCAACAAGATCGACCTCGCCGCCGAGCCGCAGCTCGCCGCACTCGAGCGCCGCATCCGCGGCATCAACGAAGGTGCGCAGATCCTGCGGTCGAGCCATGCGCAGGTCGACCTCGGCAAGATCCTCGGCATCGGCGGGTTCGATCCGGCCGGCTCGTTGGTCAGCACCGATCCGCACTTTCTCGATGCCGACGAGCATGTCTGCGATGACCACTGCGACGCCGATCCGGAGCATGCGCACAAGCATAAGCATGCGCATGCCGCGCCGACGGGGCATCAGCATGATCCGTCGGTCGATTCGGTCTCCCTGGTCTTCGACGCACCGTTCGACCGCGCGCGTTTCGAAGGCTGGCTCGGTGTCTATCTCGACCAGCACGGCGACGATGTGTTCCGTCTGAAAGGCATCGTCGCGATCGATGGCGACGACCGCCGCCACGTGCTGCAGGGCGTGCACCGCATCCGCGAGCTGCGACCCGCGGAACCCTGGGGCGGTAGCGTGCCGTCGAGCAAGCTCGTCTTCATCGGCCGCAAGCTCGAGCGGCGCGCGCTCCGCGATGCGCTCGAACGCTGTCTGGTGCGCGAGGCTGCAAGCGCGACTGTCGCGTAAAGCCGACTGCGGCGCCGAATCGCCGCTCCGCTTGTCCTTTCGTCGTCGCCGCTCGTCGCTGAGCCGAGCGCTTTGCAATGGCGCTTGCTAAGGTGGAGTCCGAGGGTTCGTGACGCTGCAAGCGCGCGTTGCCCGTAGGAGACTTCGATGTCCGTGCGCGCCGAAGACACACCGCCGATCGATCCGATCGCCACGCTGCGCGGGCTGCTGCGCGCCCACGGACGCACCGTCGAGGACTTCGAGTTCGAGACCCACGACTCAAGTTTCCAGGAACTGTTCGGCGGTGGCGGCATCCTCGCGGTGCGCTGCCGGTCGACGGGCGAAGAGCGGCTCTACGCGACCGGCGCCGATTCGGCCTGGCTCGGCGCCTTCATGCTGGATCTCGGCGCCGGCCACTTCGCCGCGTTTTCGCGCGACGTCGCCTAGCTTTCAAAGTTGCCTTGCTCGGCCGACGGGCGTTGCTCGCCGCGCAGGCGGCGAAGCTCCCAGCGCTTGACTGTCGCCGGTCGCTCCAGCAGCGCGATGATCGCGTTGTAGCCTCGGTCCTGCGCCAACTGTAGGGGCGTGCGCCGGGATCGGTCGCCGATCGAGCGGTCGGCCCCCGCGGACAGCAGCGCGTCGACGCAGGCTTGATGGCGCGGCCCGCCGTCGCCGAGGACGACGGCTTCGATCAGCGCGGTCCAGCCAAGGTTGTTGACGTGGTCGAGCGGCGCGCCGGCGGCGATCAGCTGGCGCACGACGCCGTCGTGGCCGAGGTGCGCCGCGGCGATCAGCGCAGTGCCGTCGTAGCGGCTGGTGATGAGCTTCGCGCTGGCGCCGGCCCCGAGCAAGGTGCGCAAGGTCCCCTCGTCGTCAGCGACGCTTGCTATCGTCACCGCGTCGTAGCGATCGTTGTCAAGCGCAGCCGAGTCGGCTCCGGCCGACAACAAGGCACGGATGGCGTCGCGGCGTTTCGCAAAGGTCGCGACATGCAACGGTGTGCGGCCGTTCGCGTCGCGCGATTCGAGGCTAGCCTTCGCCGATTCGGTGATCTGCGGTCGTATTGAGGTGCCGGTTGGCTGCGCTGAAGCGGAAATACCTGCGGGGCCGCGCGACGGCGATTCATTCGATCCGCTTGCAGCGCGCACCAGGCGCTCGATCTCGGCCGGGTCGCCGCGCTGTGCGGCCGCATGCAGTCCGCGGTATGCCGCGATCTCAGCGCCGCTCGGTGGAACCTGCGCGCGGACCGAGGCACTGGTCGCCGCGAGGCCGGCCATCGCAGCCAAGGCGAGCGCGGCAGCAATCATCGGCGGCTCGACGAGCTGACCGAATCAACGGTGCCGGGCAGCCCCCTCATCGCACCTTGAGCAGCTCGCGCGCCCGCTGCATTGCCGCATCCGAAATCGTCGCCTTGATGCCCTCGAAGTCAGGCCCGCGCGTCGCATCGAGCCCCATCCGCGAGGTCGTGCCGACACCCGAGGCCGACGGGTCGAGCGCGCTGCCCGGCAGGCCCTCGACCATCAACACATCGCGATGCGGCTGGAAGTGCGTGGCGAGCGCCCACAGCACCTGCCCGTCCTTCGTCACGTCGACGTCGGGATCGACCGCGATCACCGTCTTCAGGTACGGGTCCCAGCCGAGCAGGCCGAGCATCACCTGGCGCGCTTCGCCCGGGCGCATCTGCTTCAGCGCGACATAGGCGTGGAAGTGGGTGCCGGAATTCGGATAGTGCAGCGCGGTCACGCTGGGGAAGCGTTCGCGCAGCTTCTCGGCCATCTCCGATTCGCGCGGGATGCGCGCAAGGTTCAGGTGCTCGGCCGAATGCCCGCCGACGACGTCGACGAGGATCGCGTCGTTGCGGCGCAGGATCGTCTCGACCTTCAGCAGGTTGTTGGTCGAGCGGTCCGACGAGTAGCCGGTGAATTCGCCGAACGGGCCTTCGTCGACCCGTGCGGTCGGGTCGATCACGCCCTCGAGAACGATCTCGGCGTGCGCCGGCACGCGCAGGCCGTATCGCGGCGTGCGCACGACTTCGAGCGGCGCGCCGAGCAGCCCGCCGGCGACGTCGCGCTCGTCGACGCCGAACGGCAGGCGCGCCGACGCGGCCAGCATGAAGAGCGGATGCGCGCCGATCACCATCGCGACCGGCATCGGCTGCTTGCGCTCGATCGCGATCTGCAGCAGCCGCCACAGGTCGCCGCGCGAGTGCAGGCTGGTCGCGAGCTCGGTCTTCGAGTGCGGCATCGAGCGGTGGTAGCTCATGTTGCCGACGCCGGTGTCGGGATGCTCGGAAACGATCACGGCGTTCGTGATGTACGGCGAGCGGTCGGTCTCAAAGTGCTTCAGCAGCGGCAAGGTCGCGAGGTCGATGTCGCGCTGCTCGATCTTGTCGAGGATCGGTCCGCGGTCGACGAGGCGTGGCGCGATCTTCTGGCGCGCGCGGGCCTGGTACGCCGCATGGATGCCGGCGGGCTCGACGCCGAACAGCCGGCCGATCCGCACCCGCGATGCGAACATGTTGGTGGCGACCGGTGTCGAAACGCCAGCCACGCGCTCGAACAGCACCAGCGGGTCGCGTCCTTCAGCGGCGAGCTGCGCAACGACTGCCGTGATCTCCTGATTGCCGCTGACCTCGTCGGCAATGACCAGCACGTCCTCCGGATGCTCGGCGCGGTAGCGCCCGAGAAAGCGGTGGAAGTCCTGGCCGTCGGCGGCGGCCGGGTGCGTGGTGTTAGTGGCCATCGTCGGCCGCACGGTTGCCGGCGAGTGGCGTGAAGACGGGCGCCGGGTCGCCGGCCGTCATCACGACGATGCGCGTCGCGTCTCGAATTCCGAACGAAGCGCGCATCGCAGGGCGACTAGGCGGTCGCCGGCACGCGGCCGTACGAATCCTTCAGCCGCACTTCCGCCTCAGCCAGGTCCTTCGGCGGCTTGCTCGGCTCGATGCCGACCAGGCGCGCGATGTTGTTGCCCATGTAGTCCTCGAGGCCGTCTTCGTCGAGGTCCATGCCCTGCGGCGCCGGCGAACACAGCACCTCGAGCTCGCGCAGCCACATGCCCGGCTCGTTCGGTGGCGAGTCGGTGCCGAACACGATCTTGTGGCGCGGCAGCTCCTTCGCGAACTCGACGATGCGCGACTGGAAGCACCAGCCCGATTCGCAGTACACGTTCGGCGTGTCCATCGCCATCCAGAACGCCTCGAACGAGTAGTTGCCGCCGGTCTGGATGCCGAAGTGGCCGATGATGAAATTGACCATCGGGAACTCGCGGATCACCGGGTAGAACATCGTCGGGATCGTGTACGGCCCGTCGCCGGTGTGGATCAGCACGACGATGTTGTACTTCGCGCACATCTTCATCGCCGGGCGCAGCCAGTCGAGCGCGCGGTCGGGCCGGTAGCCATGCATGTTGGCGTGCAGCTTCAGCATCTTGAAGCCGTACTCCTTGACGTGGAACTCGAGCTCGAGCGCGCCGTTCTCGGGGCCCCAGCGCGGGTTGTAGGTGAAGTTGCCGATGAAGCGGTCGGGGTACTTTTGCGTCAGCTCGGTGATGTACGCCATGTAGTCGCGGATGCCGTCGCGGCCCATCCGGTTGCCGTCGCGGTAGCCGGTGTTGCCGGGCGGCGGCTGGATGAAGCCCATGTCGATGCGGCGCGGCTTGCCGTTGATCATGTACGGGCCGTCCATCATCTTCAGCATGCGCTCGCCGTTGAACGGCGTGCCGGTGTGGCGCCAAGCCTCGTCGACGAGGTTGGTCGGGTGCAGGTGGGTGTCGATGATCATCGTGTGCTCTTCAAAGTGATGTTCGGTGCGGCTGCGTGGGTCAGGCCGCGACCTTCGCTCTGTCGCGGGCGGCGCCGATCGCCGCGCCGGCCTTCGCGTCGGCGAGGCGTTGCTTGGCTTCCTCGACCGTCTTCGGGCGCTCGGTCGGCTCGATGCCGCACATCCGCGCGAGGTTGTTGCCGAGGTAGTCCTCGAGCGTGTCCTCGTCGAGGTTCAGGCCCTGCGGCGGCTCGTGCGTCAGCACCTCGAGCAGGCGCAGCCACATGCCGGGCTCGTTCGGCGGCGTGTCGGAGCCGTACAGCACCTTGTGCTTCGGCAGCTCCTTCGTGAACTCGACGATGCGCGACTGCAAGCACCATGCGGTCTCGACGTAGACGTTCGGCGCGTCCATCGCCATCTGGAACGGCTCGAACACGTAGACGCCGCCGGTCTGCACGCCGAAGTGGGCGAGGATGAAGTCGACGCTCGGAAACTCGCGGATCAGTGGGTACCACTCGGTCGGGATGCTGTACGGCCCGTCGCCGGTGTGCAGCTTGACGATCAGGCCGAGGTCGGCGCATTTGCGCAGCGCGGGCCGCAGCCAGTCGAGCGCGCGGTCCGGGCGGTAGGCGTGCATGTTGGCCTGCAGCTGGACCATCTTGAAGCCATGCTCCTTCGCATGCACCTCGATCTCGGCAGCGCCGTTCGCGGTGCCGTAGCGCGGGTTGTAGACGAAGCAGCCGAGGAAGCGATCCGGGTACTTCTGCACCAGCTCGACCGTGTACGCCATGTAGGCGCGGATTGCGTCGCGGCCGGTCAGGTCGGCGACGCCGTCGGTGTAGATCGTGTTGCCCTGCGGCGGCTGGATGAACGCCTTGTCGATCCGGCGCGGCTTGCCGCACACGGCGTACGGGCCGTCCATCATCTTCAGCAGGCGCTCGCCGGTGAAGGGTTCGCCGTCGTGGCGCCAGGCCAGGTCGACGACCTGGGTAGGGTAGCAGCTGGTGTCGATGATCATGCGGTTTCTCGCTGTGCGGGGACGGGGTCTGCAGCGCGGCGGCACATGGCGATCCTGCTCTGCGTCAGACCGATGCTGGCACCGTCGTGTTGATCGGTAAACAGCTTGAGTGGGATATATCCATCTAGACCGGCGATGAATCGGGGCGGCTGCCGAAGGTGAGCCAGAGCCGGTTGTGCTCGCCGTTGCGCGCATAGCGCGCCGCGCTCGCGAACTGTCCGATCAGGTGGATGCCGAGCCCGCCGACCGGGCGCGCATCGAACGGCTCGCCGACCGCTGCTAGCTGGCATGTGGCATACGCGAGCGGATCGAAGGGTGGCGCGGTGTCTGCGAAGTCGATCGACACCGAGGCGGCGTCGCTCGACGTCAGCGCAATGCGGATCGGCGCATCGCTGTCGCCCCCGAAGCCGTGCTCTATCGTGTTGGTGACCAACTCTTCGAGCACCAGCGTCACCTTCAGCATGAGGCCCGGATCGATGCCGTGTCGGGTGCCGA
>Ga0207650_10001690_pt1 | contig 15687 bp, 11 predicted proteins | sample KBSS63metaG_FD_184325 | JGI IMG/M metagenome (GOLD analysis project Ga0207650, IMG submission 184325) | Switchgrass rhizosphere microbial communities from Kellogg Biological Station, Michigan, USA - KBS S6-3 metaG (SPAdes) (version 2) | ecosystem: Host-associated > Plants > Roots > Rhizosphere...
GTCAACAATAAACTGACGTAATTCGCTGCAAACCTGGTGCAGTTGCTCTTTTGGAACCTTTTTCAGATCGTCAGGCGAGTTAATAGTTTGTAACAAAGGTCCGGCACTGATTTGCATTAGCATAAATTAAGGTGTAAAAATATTTACTTTTTGAACAAAAGCTAAGGAACTCCCTGAATGCTTAACAAACTTAATGCAAAGAAGTTGGCAGAGTTAAAACAGAAACTGCGGTTTTTAAACCAGTGTTCTCCGGAATAAACGTGAAAGCTCCGATCTAAGGCTTTTACCTTATGGGTGTTTTGAATGTATTCCACTGGTAAAATGTATCTTCCACTGGTATATTTAACGGAAATGATTAACAAAGTATACTTTTAGATTTGTAAAATGCGTCGGCCACTCATTTCACGATACTGGATCTTTCAGCTGGCAGGATGGGGCGTGTTTGCCGCCATTAATATTTTTCTTGCCGGTTTTGTTATGAATACCTTCAGCGAGAGAGGTCTTATTAGGTTATTGTTCTTTGTAGAGATCGGTATTTTGTTCACGCATATCATGCGGGAAGTTATTCGTAGTACTGATCTCCTCCTCAAACCAATCAGGCAACAAATCATTATTTTAATCAGCCTTATTGTGATCTTCTCGGTAATGGCTGGTGGAACTAATGCACCTTTTGAATATTTTTTTAAGCTTAGAGCAAACAGTTATAAAGAACTGTTTTACCTGGATTTTGGCTATTACATTTCAGTAATCACCATCTGGAGTTTCATCTATTTCATGTATCATTTCATGGCTAAAACCAGGAAACAGGAAATGGATACCATAAAACTTGAAGCCCTGGTGAAATCGCTGGAACTAAAGACTATTAAGGCCAATATCAATCCCCATTTTATTTTCAATGCGTTAAATGGAATTCGTGCATTAATTGATGAAGACCCTGCCAGGGCAAGAAAAGCTGTTACTGAATTGAGCAATATTTTGAGAAGCAGCTTAAATGCGGAAAAAGGAGAAACTGTTAGTCTTGAAGATGAGCTTAAAATAGTAAAGGATTACCTGGCGCTGGAAAATATGCGTTTTGAAGACAGGCTTAAAATTGAGTATGAGATCGACGAAGATACCCTGGGCCAGCAAGTACCTCCAATGATGCTGCAAACTCTTGTTGAAAATGCTATCAAGCATGGAATCAGCAAAAATGTTCGTGGAGGTATGGTTCGGATCATCTCCGATTTCACTGGAAATTTTCACGAACTTTCTGTTCAAAACACAGGACATTTAAACGGCGGCTTATCTCACCAGGGATTTGGTATATCAAGCACGCAGGACCGGTTAAGCTTACTCTATGGCGAAAAGGCAAAGTTTGTAATCAAACAAATTAATCCCGACCTGGTAGAAGCAAAAGTTTTAATACCCTCTTTTTAAACACAGCAACAATGAAAGCAATTATTATAGACGATGAGCGTTTGGCGCGGACCGAACTCCGTAAATTATTACAGGACTTTCCTGAAATTGAAATAGTTGACGAAGCATCCAACGCAGAGGAAGGAATACAAAAAATTGAAAACCACAATCCCGATCTCATTTTTCTCGATATTCAAATGCCCGGTAAAACAGGGTTTGATATGCTATCGGAACTTGATCATGCACCACAGGTAATATTTACAACGGCTTATGATGAATATGCTTTAAAAGCTTTTGAAGTAAATGCTCTTGATTACCTACTGAAGCCCGTGGAACCGAGACGGTTGGCGGATGCCGTAGAGAAGTTAAGGAGGTCTACAACCAATGGGTCAGGTGAAAAAGCAATCAATCATTCGGAGCCGACAAGTATTTTAAGCGAAACCGACCAGGTATTTGTGAAAGATGGTGAACGATGCTGGTTTGTAAAATTGTCGGAAGTTCGCTTGTTTGAAAGTGTAGGTAATTATGCAAAAGTTTTTTTTAGTAATAACAAGCCCCTCATTTTAAAATCATTAAATGCACTCGAGGAAAGATTGGATGATAAAGTATTTTTCCGGGCCAATCGCAAGCATATTGTCAACCTTCGGCTGATAGATAAAATAGAGCCTTATTTTAATGGAGGACTTTTACTTGAATTAAAAGGTGGCGAAAAAATAGAAGTAAGCCGAAGGCAAACAGTAAAGTTCAAGGAAATGATGAGCTTATAATTGTTGAAGCCATACCGGAAGAAAATTCATAACAATAATCACAAATCAATAATGAAAAAAGTTTTCCTGCTGTTTTTTGTTACAGCGAATGTAATTACGTGCGCCCAAAAACATGACGGTATTATTAGTGTACAGGAAGTTCAACGCATCGAATCCGTATTGGCGTCAAACGATATGCGTGGAAGAAGAGCAGGAACGCCGGATATTGATAAAGCAGCAATGTTTATTGCTGATGAATTTAAGAAAGCAGGTTTGCAACCTGTACGGTCAAATAACTTTCTGCAGGACTTTGTTATGATAAGACCAAAGGTGGTAAATGTGAAAGCAGAAATTGATAAAACAGAAATCAACCCAAAGGATATTATCGTCAACACATTTGAAAAGGAAGTAAAAATTGATGAGAAATCAGGGTATGAAATACAGTATATAAAGGCTGGTCAAACTTTTCGCGAAAAAGTACAGGAACTGGCCGGCGCAAAAAAGAATATGATTGTTTTTGTAGACACCAGTTTTTCAAGAAATTTTCCAAGACTCGCCGGTTTTAACGCTCAGGCCTTCCAGTCGGAAGCTAGCGGTTACAAAACGGTTATTTATATTCTTGGAGATTACCAGCCAAAAGAGTTTATCATAAAAGCAGAAAACAGTTTGCAGGAAACTAAATATGCCAACGTGGTTGGAATCCTTCCCGGCAAAAGCAAAAAGAATGAATATGTTATCTTTTCCGGCCATTACGATCATTTGGGTATTGCACGTCAGCCCTTAAATGGTGATAGTATTTACAATGGAGCCAACGATGATGCAGCAGGAACAACAGCAGTTATCATGCTGGCAAATTATTTTAAGAAATTAAACAACAACGAAAGAACACTTGTTTTTGCTGCCTTTACTGCAGAAGAAGTTGGCGGTTTTGGTTCACAATATTTTTCAAAGCAGTATGATCCTTCACAGGTAATGGCCATGTTTAATATTGAAATGATTGGAACGGAAAGTAAATGGGGAAAGAACTCGGCCTATATTACCGGTTTCGAAAAAACAAACATGGGTGAAATTCTTCAAAATAATTTGAAAGGTTCTGCATTTACTTTTTATCCGGATCCATATCCGGATCAGAATTTATTTTACCGTTCTGATAATGCAACGCTTGCGAGACTGGGAGTTCCAGCCCACACTATTTCAACTTCAAAAATGGATAGCGAGCCAAACTATCATAAAGTCACAGACGAAGTCTCTACGCTTGATATGGACAATATGGCGAGGATTATTGAAGCAATTGCTGTCAGTGCAAATTCAATAATAAGTGGTAAAAACACACCAACCAGGCCAGCCAAATTAATGTAATCATTCTAACCGAATGACCTTTTGTACATACAACTCTTTGTTTATTGTGATCCGGTAAACATAAGTACCAGCAGCAATATGCAGGAGCCTTGTGTCAATTTTTTCGATGTATTTACCTGCAGAATAATGTATTTGGTTAATCGGTTTTGCAATTATTTTGCCGGTGATATCATATACATCTACGGATACAATTCCTGGTCTCCTGATCTTAAAAGAAATGAAAGAATTATTGGTGAAAGGATTGGGATAGGTTGAAATTTTTTCTGCAATAAGATCAGGATTTACAATGCCTGTTGGAATATTTAAAATGGCTGACGTGTCAACCAACGCAGTCCACACACTAAGTTGTCCGTTATCTAGTCGGGTCCAAATTGGTCTGACAATTCCTTTTTGGACGGAAACATTGTTATAATCGCCAAAAAAAATAGTTGATGTAGGTGCAAATGGTGCTTCGCTCACTTTAAAGTTTTGAAAGGTATTGCCACCGTCGGTGGAACGCGCCATGTAAACATCGGTACGGTTGTCCGGGTAATTTCTTCGATCATAAAAAACAAAGTACAGATAGCCGTTGGTTTGATCAATAGCCATCCACGTAAAAAATTGTTGCTTGCCAGCAACATCATTATTTACACGGACAGGTGTACTCCAGGTGTTGCCTCCGTCAGTTGATTTTGTTAACCATACATCGGTATCGTTTACTCCGTTGCGTTGGTCTGTCCAGTTTACATAAATCGTTCCTCTTCGCGAACTATTACTGAGATCGCAAACAGTAATGGGCAAGCCATTCGCACGATAGATACCGGGAATTTCGAAGGCCCATCCACCCGGCATTTCGCTGATAACTGTTTCATTCGACCATGTATTTCCGGCATCTAATGATTTATTAAAGACCAAACCTTTCGGTCCTGCCCATGAAGCATATATCTCGCCATTAGGTCCGGCTGCAGGCACCGCCCCTTCTACAGTGCTGTCACTGTCCTTGCTATCGCCGCCCTGCCTGTCAATCCTTAACGCAGTTGACCATGTAATACCGCCATCAGTAGATTTTGAGAATAAAATGTGAGAGCTGTCGAGTGGATTTAGGCTTCCATACTTGTCAAATAGTGTCCAAGTAGTATAAATGGTATTGTTTCGTGGATCGACTACAGCCCACTGTTTGTCGTTTTGTTTCACGGCATTATATCCGATGGATGCACCGGAACTCCATGATGTTCCCTGGTCGGTTGATTTCTGGGCAACAATCTGGTCTAAAAATGGCCCACTTGGCTGACCTGACAAATGAAAAAAATAGAAATGGCCGTTAGTGTCGCAGATGATAGCCGGATCGCCCCAGATTCCCAATGGACTTGACAAGGTTTGAATGGTCCATGTTCGCCCGGTGTCACTGGAATGGTAAACCGAACGGATATTGGCACCGGCAACAATATATTTCGGATTCTTTGTACTGATCATTATGCTTGGCTCTTCTGGTGACTGGCTGTTGCTGATCATTACATTCGCATGCTGGGAGAAAACAATATGGGCGATAAAAAGATAGAAAGATGTAAAGGCAACTTTCATACATCTCAATTAGAATCATTGTAACACTGGTACAGAATGAATGGCTCTCGCCATTTCTTTGATTAGCGAAGTATCTTTTTCAATGGCATTGCCAACAACAATTACATCAGCTCCGGCCTTGCAATTGAGATAAGCCTTTTCAGCATCACGAATACCGCCACCAACAATGATAGGCACATCAATGCTTTTTGCTACGGTGCTGATCATTTCTTCGCTGATGGCTTTTTTAGCGCCGCTTCCCGAATCCATATAAATGATCTTCATTCCAAGCATTTCACCGGCAAGCGCAGTACACAATGCAATATCTGGTTTATCTGAAGGAATGGGTGTAGCATTACTGATGTACGAAACGGTTGTTGAAGCACCGCCGTCAATCACCATATAACCTGTTGAAATAATTTCAAGTCCACTCTTTTTTACAAAAGGAGCAGATATCACATGTTGTCCTATGAGCATGTCGGCATTGCGACCAGAGATTAGTGACAAATAAAGTAAAGCGTCGGCGTGCTTGCTGATTTGAGAAGGACTACCCGGAAAAAGAAGAATGGGAATACTACAGGAAGATTTGATCTGCCGGATACATTCATCCAAATGATCAGTAACTACTAAACTGCCACCCACAAAAAAATAATCCACGTTTACATCTACAGACAATGCAATCAGTTCATTCAATGATGAAACTGAAACTTTATCGGGGTCAATGAGTACAGCAAAGGACTTTTTTCCGTTCTGTTTCTTGTCCAATAGCGATTGATAAACAGGCATCTTCATCGGAACCATTATTTGCAAAAATGCAAAACTTTTGTCAATAGAGAAGTATTAATGCAAGGGATTTTAAATAATGAGAATCTGGATGGTAAAATGAATAAGGGAAAATACGCCTTCCAGCAGAAGGCTGCAATTGTACATAAATTAGTGAAACTGCAACAGATTACAAGATCATTTTGATAGCTAACAGGACTGTCGCGCCACGTTTGGTTCAAATGGTATCACTTGGTTGTAGCCCCTAATCCATTCTGCATTTTTAAACCACGGAGATCACACAAAGGTTTTACACACAGAACGGAGGAATCTTTGGGTCTTTGTGTTGCTTCCTCGGTGTGCTTCGCGGTTAAATAATATGATAATCACAAGAAGAATATACTTCACGATGATAACCGACAAATAAGTTTGCTTAATTGAACATATACTCAACAATAAGTTCTCAAAACTTATACCCTTCACAGCTAATTTTCATTGTATACAAACCATCTACATTCTGCGGGTAATATGTCTCAATTTCTTTTATCGAAAATTCTCATCTCCACCAAAAAATTTCGACGAAAAAAAATCTTTTTTCATGCCAAATTAATGGATTGCAGCAGGGGCTTGAGCTTGCATTTTTTACACTTTTGTTTATCCACACCTGTGCATATCTATGGCTTTATTTTTTCGCCTTACAAAGATATTTTCGTCGTCTGCCCCATTAAATAAGTTTCCACCAAAACCCATTAAAAGCAGTACTATGGCACGTGAAAGTAGACAACCCGTTAAAGGACTTCGCTTCCAGCGCAAGTTCACTAAAGAAGACGTCAACGTCTTCGATCAATTCGAGTACGATTACCGTACTTCTGTAATCCGGAACCCTAGTGGAGAAATTGTTTTTGAAATGAACAATGTGGAAGTGCCAAAGCAGTGGAGCCAGATCGCCACTGATATCCTTGCCCAAAAATATTTTCGAAAAGCCGGTGTTCCGCAACCGGATGGTTCATTCGGCCGCGAGTCCTCGATAAAGCAGGTTGCGCACCGCATGGCTAATTGCTGGAGGGTATGGGGAGAACGCTATGGCTATTTTGAAAGTTTTGATGATGCGCAGATTTTTTATGAGGAATTGGTGTACTCTATTTTGAACCAGGCTTGCGTTCCCAATTCGCCGCAATGGTTCAATACAGGATTACATGAGAGTTATGGTATCAAGGGCAAACCTCAGGGTCACTACTATGTTGACCAAACAGATGGCCAATTAAAAAAATCTACATCAGCTTACGAACGTCCGCAACCACATGCCTGTTTTATTTTAAGCGTGGATGATGACCTTGTGAATGAAGGAGGAATTATGGACCTATGGGTTCGCGAGGCAAGAATTTTCAAGTATGGTTCTGGTGTTGGCACTAACTATTCAAACATTCGCGGAGAAGGAGAGAAGCTAAGTGGTGGCGGTACTTCAAGTGGCCTGATGTCTTTTTTGAAGATTGGCGACAGGGCTGCAGGTGCAATTAAAAGTGGTGGCACTACACGCCGGGCCGCTAAAATGGTTTGTTTGGATTTAGATCATCCTGAGATAGTTTCATTTGTAAACTGGAAGGTTGAAGAAGAGAAAAAAGTTGCGGCATTAATTGCTTCGGGTTATGCCAGTGATTATGAAGGTGAAGCTTACAGAACAGTTAGCGGGCAGAACTCCAATAACTCTGTACGCATTCCGAATTCCTTTTTTGAAAAATTAGAAAAAGATGAAGACTGGGAATTAAAAGCAAGAACAGATGGAAGGGTAATGAAAAAAGTTCCCTCAAGAGAATTGTGGAATCAAATTACGTATGCAGCATGGCGTTGTGCAGATCCTGGCACCCAGTACAATACAACGATCAACGAATGGCACACGTGCCCCGAGGGAGGAGAAATAAGGGCATCGAATCCTTGCAGTGAATACATGTTCTTAGATAATACGGCTTGTAATCTTGCATCAACTAACCTGATGAAATTCTATGATTTCGAAACAGGAACTCTTGATGTGGAAGGTTTTGAATACACGTGCCGGCTTTGGACAACTGTACTGGAGATCTCGGTATTGATGGCACAATTTCCATCAAAGGAAGTTGCACAATTAAGCTACGAATACAGGACGCTTGGTTTAGGCTATGCAAACCTTGGAACCTTATTGATGGTGAGTGGCATTCCATACGACAGTGAAAAAGCAAGAGCCATTGCAGGAGCTATCACCGCAATTATGACTGGTGTTTCTTACAAAACATCTGCAGAACTGGCTGAAGTGATGGGAGCATTTCCACGTTATGAAGAAAACAAAGAACATATGTTGCGTGTGATGAGAAATCATCGCCTCGCTGCATACGATGCGGACAGTTATGAAGGCCTTAGTGTAAAACCACAAGGTTTGAAAGCACAATACTGTCCGGATTATTTATTGAAAGCAGCCTGCAAAGCATGGGACGATGCAGTTGAACTGGGAGAAAAGTTTGGTTATAGAAATGCCCAGGCAACCGTGATTGCTCCAACAGGAACAATTGGTTTGGTAATGGATTGTGATACAACAGGAGTAGAGCCCGATTTTGCTTTGGTGAAATTTAAAAAACTTTCCGGTGGTGGTTATTTTAAAATCATTAATCAATCAGTGCCAGTTGCTTTAAAGAATTTGGGCTACAACGAGAAAGAAGTTGATGGCATCATCAAGTATGCGGTTGGCTCGGGAAGTTTTTCTGGTGCGCCTTTTATTAATCATCAAACACTTTCTGAAAAAGGTTTCATTGCAGACGAGATTAAGAAACTGGATGCCGCTGTGACCTCAGCATTTGAAATTGGTTTCGTGTTCAACGTGTATGCATTAGGGGAAGAATGTTTGCAACGATTAGGTTTCAAACCAGAGCAATATTTCAATTTCGAATGGAGTTTGTTGGAGGCCTTAGGCTTTACCGATGAACAAATTGAAGCGGCCAATGATTATGTATGCGGCACTATGACTGTTGAAGGTGCTCCGTATTTGAAAGATGAACACCTTCCTGTTTTTGATTGTGCCAATAAGTGTGGCCGAAAAGGCGAACGTTATATTCATGCACACGGTCACATTCGAATGATGGGTGCTACGCAGCCATTCATCAGCGGTGCCATTTCCAAAACCATCAATCTTCCTCACGAAGCAGTTGTTGAAGAAATTGCAGATTCTTATTTGTTAAGCTGGCAATTGGGTTTGAAAGCTTGTGCTTTATACCGTGATGGTTCTAAGTTATCGCAGCCCCTTTCCAACAAATCAGATAAAAAGAAAAAGGACGAAGGTGTTCTGTCAACTACAGAAGCAAGTACAGGTGCAGACGATGGACAGTTAACCATGGAAAGTAACATTGTTGACATGGCCAAGTTAACCATCGAAGAATTGCTGGAAGAAGTAACTAAACGGGTACAGGCTTCGCCCGATACAAAACTGAAACGCAAATTGGCAAGCATTGTTGAACGTCGTGCACTGCCTGCTAAAAGAAGAGGCTTTACACAAAAAGCAAAGATCAACGGGCAAACTATCTTCTTGCGCACAGGTGAATATGCTGATGGAACAGTAGGCGAGATATTCATTGACATGGCCAAAGAAGGGGCAACCATGCGCAGCATGTTAAACTGTTTTGCTATTGCTGTTTCCATTGGTTTACAATACGGCGTTCCGCTGGAGGAATATGTTGAAAAATTTGTGTTTACAAAATTTGATCCTGCAGGATTTGTTGAACATCCCAATATTAAATCATCTACTTCAATTGTTGACTTCATCTTCCGTGTTCTTGGTTATGAATACCTGAGCAGAACCGACCTGGTTCATGTGTTGGACAAACCAGAAGTAATGAATACAGGTAATGAAGCCTGGGACGAACCGGTAAAGCAACCTGAATTATCAAGTGTTCGGGTAGTGGCACCATCTCAACCTGTGGTAACTAAAGCAACTGTTCATAAAAATGGTTCGAACCTCGATGCTGTAAATGTTGCTGCAAAGAGCATGCAAAGTGATGCGCCTGCTTGTAATACCTGCGGTCATATTACCATTCGCAGTGGTACTTGTTATAAATGTTTGAATTGCGGAAATTCGATGGGATGTAGCTAATTCATAATTATAAAAAGGAAAGCCAATAATGTCGGAATGGCTTTCCTTTAAAGATTTCCACAGGTGTTCAAAACTTTAATTATCGGGAATCAGAATGAGCATAAACTTTGTGCAAGTTTTCGAGTATTTACTTACTAACCTTTTCAAGATACTTTAGGACGGAAAACCAAACCTATGTACCAAAAATTAAATCCCGCCAAACGGCGGGATTATTTTTTTAAATACCAAGCTTACTGACGATATCGCCAAAAGGATTTCCGTTTTCTTCGTTGGCATTACCTGATTTTGTGTCACTGCTGCCTAACACTAAATCAATTTGTCCTCCAAAAGCAGGGAATTTCTGTTTCACATATCCTGCAACAACTCCTAACACCTGTTGCGCTTTATCGGTAGGAATACCCGTCTTTTGTACTATCTGGTTAATTAGTTCATTCATGGCCTCTAATTTTAATTAATTACTCACAAATTAAGGGCCTGAAGTATCTATTTACTTTTCTTTACAAAATCTCTTAAATAACTGCAACGGGTTGTGACATTATTGAAATATTTTGTGTCAGCAAAGTCATTCTGGAAATTGGCAAAAAGGGGATTGTATTTGAATTTTTTCCAGAAATCATTTAGCTCTTCATCAGTATCTAAGTTTCCGTAAAAAAAATATTCTTTAGGCAAAGGAATCTGCCTCTGAGCGCATTTAATAATTTGGAAATGACACGCTGCTTTAAATTCTTTGTTGGAGGTTAGTTCATAGGCTTTTTGGTAATACTTTCTTGTTGTGTACACGCCATAATATTCTTTCTTCCATGGCGTTTTATACTCACCTGCATTCCATTCAGAAGTGTGCCGGTAAAAATCAACAGCTTTCCAACTATTACCGTAAAAGCTCATATTGTATAAAGCGGTAGCCAGCCTGTAATAGAATTTGGATTGGGCATCTTTATCTTTTGTAGCTGCAATTGATTTTTGTAGCTCGACCAGCTTTTGTGCTAGCGTTAATTTAGTGTAAACAATAGATGTTTTCTTGTCATAACGCTGGCTATCATTGATATAATCAAAAAAGGGGTCGGGATAAAAAGTAGTCGTGCTTCGCGTGGTGTAATTGTAATCTGTTTCAGTCAGAGTGTCTTGCTTTGGGGCTCTCTTTAACCAGGTAATGGCATCAGAAAATTTGAAATCGCGTAAATACGAAGTGCCGACCATATCAACGACATCATTTTTGGTTAGTGAAGAATGGCCGATCAAAAAATTTTCATAAGTAGACTTTTTTTGAGAAATAAGAAGACCATGAAGCTTAATCAGTTGTTCAGTGCTCATTTCATTTTGTACAAAGTCAAGGCCACCGGTCCACCACCCTGCACTGGAATCGGCAAAGCCATAGGCAAGTGCTGCTTTGTAATCTTCATTTTGTTGTTCATAGCGTTGTGCCAATATTTCAGAAAAAAAATTTCGCAGAAATTTTCTGTATTCGTCATCGCCCATCGCTTTTTTATGCAACCATTTTAAAGAAGATAGGATGTTTTGTTCTACAGCTGCATCCATTTTGCCCGGTGCATTAGCCTCTACCAATAAATCAACAAGTGCTAGCTGATCTTTCAATTTATCTGACAATGGAATTTTTCTTGCTCGCCCGATATAAGTTTTAGCAACGGAATATTTTTTATCAATGAAAGAAAGATAAGCAACACCTGTCAGGTAAAGGCCCGTGTTGGCCTCGGTAATTTGTGCTGCTGTTTGAAGAAAGGTTATCAATAAATCCAGTTGTTTTCTCTCCTCAACAAGGTTTTGCGATTCCCTCCATGCATAATAGTAGGGCCTTCCACCTTTCTCTTTTGATAAAACGGCAGTAAGGTATTTTTCTTCAAGCTTGCCGATCTCTCGGGTTACCAATAAAGGAAGAAACTCATTGCGCGGATCCAGGCTGTAAATTTCTCGAAGTGCGGCTAATTTATATTGCGTTCCATGTAGAGCAAACATTGCAAGCATGTTAGCTTTTTCCTTGTTGTTTTTACATGACATTAAATAATCGCGTTGCAATTTAGGATCACAGTAGTCGGTTGACCATAAAAAGCCAAGAAATACATCTTTTTTGTTTAATAATGAAAATGTAAAAAGTTTGCTGAAGTAATACGCAGCATCTTTGTTCTTTCCCAATCGAAACAGACTTCCGGCTTTGTAGGATAATCCCAATTCCCTAACAGCATACTCCTTTTTTGATAGTAATTCATCATACCATTGAATGCAGTCGGCGAATCTTGAATTATAAAAAGCCAGTTTACATAACTGGTAGGCGAATTTGGTTTTTAAAAAATCATTTACCGGCTGCTTTAAAAATGATTGTACATTACTGATGTATTTGTTGATAAGAAGACTATCTTTTTTTGGAGTGGCTTCCCAAGGATCAAACGATGCTACGCTTTCTGACTGTTTAGCAAGCAAGAGATAATTTAATGCGGCCAGGTCTTTGGTGGTTACCAGGTATCTGCCCATGGTGTTAGTAAACTCAGTATTACCGGTTCGTGACTGATCAATTGCTTTTTTTATATCGTTTGCGTTTGCAGAATAAATAAAAGAAATCACCTCGTTTATTGAAGGTTGGTTCTTACAATAACTTCTCCATTCCTCAATGATTTTTTCATTGTAGGACCGATTGGCACTTTCTTCTGATTCATCGATATAAAAACTAACCAGACCGGTGTAGTAAAAAGGAGATAGGTCTTTTTGAGGAATCACATTATGACTAAAAAAAGAAGTATAATAGTCGAAAGGATCTTCAGTAGGCCCGCAACCAATCATGTTTTCGGGAAAGCAAAAAAAAGCCAAACTAATAAAAGCAGTTGAAAATATCTTCCATTTCATGTTGCGAATATTTGGAAAGATTGTGTTCGTTAAGGTGATATAAAATTACTGTTACGCTATCATTTTGCAACAACTCACGAATCATTCTTGCTGCAGCTTTTAAATCGGAGGCAGAACAGTTTTCATATCGGATCCAATCTCCTTTTTCGAAGGTGTATCCGTTAACCATGCTGTCCTTTTCAAAAACCGTTTTTTCGGTTTTGGAAATTTTTTTATCAAGATTACTGGTTTGGATCAATCCTTTGAATCGGCTATTTCTGAACCAAACATACCAATCAAATATTGGCAGGGCAATATCAAGCTTTATCGGATATTCCCTCAGGGCGCCAATATACTTTCTCAATTCCTCTACATCTAAAATAGAGTTTGGTATTTCAGGGTCATAAAGATTGGCCATATTATAGCACATGAGTAACCCCCTCGCAACAGGAGGGATGCCAGTTTGACGAACAAATTTTAATTGATGCAGGCGAATAGTGGAGGTTATTTGTTTCCCTTTTGTTCCTGGTTGTTTTTGAATGGCTTTCAGCAACTGAAAATATTTTTCTTTTGTGTTGGCAGTCCAGTCGCAATCGATTTGGATTTCGGAAGAAGGGAGCAAGGAGTTAACAATCGAAATGTTTTGGATCAGCTTTATCATCTGTTCTCCAAGAATATCTATTTGTTCAATTGGTACAAATTGAAGTGTTTCATTGGTTATAAAAATTACAGGGATGATTATAAAACCAGAAGGAGGCGAAGTTCTAAATTGAATGTGTGTGATGGGGATAGCCGATTTCGAATTGATATTCCAATCCACATCAAAAAACTTTACATATAATCTATGAACTGAAAGTGAATCAAGAGCATTCCGTTCGCTCTGCGATAAATGGAATACAGACCTCCAATAATAAAAAGAACGCTCTACTTCTATTTTCTTTTTATGCGAACATCCCAGTAAGACGAGAAGAAAAAATAAAGTAAAGCGTTTCACGTAAAGGTTAATGAAACTATTTATCTCCAAAAATATTATTTACTGCTCCTGCTAACATCGGATATTTATCTACAACAAAATCTTTAATGGTTTCAATTACTTTATTAGCCTGGTCATCATTAAGGTCTGCCTGTGTTTTTAATCTTTCAACGAGTTCTGTTACCTGTCCGTGTGCATTGTCTTTATTCAATCCAAACATGGGTCAACTATTTAAAGGTGATTGTTTACTTGATGTAATTGTAAATGGAAGATAGTTATAGAGAACATGTAGTTCTTATGCAACTTTCAACAAACTGAGTTTACTCTTATCAAATTTACGCCTGGAATATTCAATATCCAGGTTGAAGAATTTTTCTTTTGAAGATGGTAATTCAAACATGGCATCAGTAAGAATTCCTTCGCAGATGCTACGTAAACCTCTTGCACCTAATTTGTATTCTACAGCTTTTTCAACCATGAAGTTGAGAACATCTTCTTCAATGGTTAACTTGATGCCTTCCAATTCAAATAATCGAATATACTGTTTGATCAATGCATTCTTCGGCTCTGTCAAAATTGCCCTGAGGGTTTCAGCATCCAAAGGATCCAAATGCGTAGCAACAGGTAAACGTCCCAATAACTCGGGGATCAAACCAAATGTTTTTAAATCCTGTGCATTTACATACTTTAGAAGATTCTTTTTCATCATCTCCTGCTGTTCCTTATCAACATTAAACCCTATGGTGTTGGTTTGAACGCGACGCGCAATGATGCGATCAATACCATCGAAGGCACCACCACAAATGAAAAGAATATTTTGTGTGTTGATCTTGATAAGTTTTTGCTCGGGATGTTTTCTTCCGCCCTGTGGTGGAACTAAAACATCGGTTCCTTCCAATAGTTTCAACATACCTTGCTGAACACCTTCGCCACTTACATCGCGGGTGATGGAAGGGTTGTCACTCTTTCTTGCGATCTTGTCTATTTCATCAATGTAAACAATACCTCTTTCAGCTGAAGCAACATCATAATTGCAAACCTGCAAAAGCCGGGTTAAAATACTTTCCACATCTTCACCTACATAACCAGCTTCAGTAAACACAGTTGCATCAACAATAGTAAAAGGAACATTCAATAACTTGGCGATAGTTTTGGCCAGTAATGTTTTACCGGTACCCGTTTCGCCAACCATTATAATATTGCTCTTTTCAATTTCAATTTCGTCCTTGTTAACTACTTCAGCAGATTTGTATTGTAAACGCTTATAATGATTATAGACCGCAACTGCCAGAACTTTTTTCGCTTCATCCTGACCAATTACATATTCATCCAAAAACTTTTTGATGTCGACAGGTTTTTTCACTGTCAGCTTGAAAGAAGAAGCATTTGAAGATTTATCATCACGGACCATTAATTCCTGGTCGATGATCTCTCTTGCGTGCTCTACACAATTTTCACAAATATGTCCTTCCTGTCCGGCAATAAGGATTTTTACTTCATCCCTGCTTCGGCCACAAAACGAACAATGTAAAATATTTTTTGCCATCTAGTTGTTTCTGGTACTTAAGTTAGAACGTTTTATCCAGCTAAAGGCTGCGTTGAACGCACAAAAATAGAAAAATCCTTTGGCCTGCCTGACTTATTTGGGAAGAATATAAGGTTTTATTAGGCTAACACGTAAACCTACGCGTTGAAACGCTTTATTGGCGCGACAGAAAAGGAGCTAATGACAAATTTAAAAGTTGTTATCATGTCCCATTGGTTTCCTGCCTTATTGCGTTTTTCTAATGAACTTTCGACAGGTTTAGGCAAAATTTCCAATGATATTGGCTGCCCCAAACATATTAGACCTGATCTAAAAAACCGTGTTTTCAAAAAACAGGGTTGCTACACAAAATAGATTAAAAAACGCTATCAGGGCAATCAATACAATTCGTTTATCACCTTATCTACAATTCCATATTCAACAG
>Ga0207650_10001693_pt1 | contig 15669 bp, 29 predicted proteins | sample KBSS63metaG_FD_184325 | JGI IMG/M metagenome (GOLD analysis project Ga0207650, IMG submission 184325) | Switchgrass rhizosphere microbial communities from Kellogg Biological Station, Michigan, USA - KBS S6-3 metaG (SPAdes) (version 2) | ecosystem: Host-associated > Plants > Roots > Rhizosphere...
AGAAAGTATATTTAATCAATTATAACTCACTAAAACGATGGCAAAGGCTGACACAATGGCAACAATAGAGCAAATCGTTCTCGGCGATGAGAGAAACGATAAAGCTTCGGAAGTAATTAAGATGATGGCTGATTATTTCAGCGGTTCAGAGCTGGAAGGCTTCTTAGAACACGTAAAGGAAGAATACGGTATATCTGACGAGGAGGAGGAATAGTATAATGGAGGCAATCGAAAAAGCACCAGACCAGCCACGGATTCTCATTATCTATAAAGGAATGGGCTTCACGCAGGATAACAAGCCTTACTATATGTATGTAGAGAAAGGCGACGACGGACATCAGATGGAGTTCTTCAAACTGATAGGCAAGCACAAAACTATCGGTTCCATGATAGAAGTAACCAAGACCGAGAGCGGCATTGCAGGCCCTTACGTACTGAAAGGCATCGACAACAACAATCCGAAGCTATCTGACTGGCGCACAAAGCATTGGGCCAACGAAGAGCTTGCCAAGGCAGTAAAGGCGGCAGAGTGGTGCAAGAAAGGTTTTGAAGAAGAGGTACAGGCATTACGGATGAAGTATAAAAAGCTGCCTGCCAACCAGCGTTCGCTGTTCATAGCGGCATTAGTTTATGATATAACCAAATAAGCAGGAGGCCAGAGAAAATTTCTGGCCTTTTTCTTTTTATTTAATTTGTAATTAAAACAAAATTTCGTATATTTGTATAAATAATAATTAAAGTTACTTTAACTCACTAAAACGGCAAACATGAAAGACATTAAGGAAATCGAGCATAATCTGGAGGTGGCAAAGCCTTTATTCCTCGCATTTATTACAAACATGAATCCTTCGTTATCCAGATGGATACAGTACAAAGGCTTCGAAGTAAAAGGCAGCGGCCTCGTATTCAACTTCAAGAGTTCACAAAATAGTCTTTCATTCAGCTGTTTCGCAGGGGTAGCAACTCCGGGAATGGAGACCAAGCTGTTCGTTTTCAACGAACTAATCTACGAATATTTCAAGGTACTTAAATACGAAAACATTAAATAGTATGAAGGTAGCGCAGACAGATGAGGATATTTCCATTGTAATGGCAAACCTCAGCACAGAAGAAAAAGTTAATCGGATAAAGGCTCACTACGATTTATTCGAGGTTCTGGAAATCATGGGTTACTACGAAGGTCCGAACCAAGGATTAACCGCAGAGGAATACAAGGCAGTAGATAAGGACGAACAGTATATCTACTTCCTAGCAGCCGACAACGGCAATTTTGAAGAGGCAATAGCATACAATAATCGTTTTAGCATTTAATACAATGGCAGCAATCACTAAGCCAACTCCGCATACATTAAGTCCAGATAAGCTAAGAAATTTCATGCTTGGCGGCAAGGCAATCTTCACAGTTCAAAGCCCAGAAAGCGGCAAGCATATTACTTATCTGATAGAGCAGCTGGAGGATAAGAAAGAAGGTCTGAAACAGTTATGGTTTCTTAAAGTTCTGACAAGCCCAGATAATACTAGCGACTATTCGTTTGCCGGAAGTCTCTTCGAGAGAGAGGGCAAGCTTATCTACAAGCACAGCGAGAAGAGTTCTATAGGCTCATGCTCTCCAAGCGTTAAAGGATTTGAGTGGATTTTATACAGATTAAATGTTCTGGCTCTGGGCGACGCAGATAACCAAGCGTCAGCACTTAATTCGCTATCCAGAATGAATATTTCTCATGCAGGTTATTGTGCCAAGTGTGGCCTGATGCTCACTCACCCTAAGTCAGTTGAGCGTGGTTTTGGGCCAACTTGTTATAGTAAGGCATAATTAAAGTTACTTTAATGGAGACGGAAACAACACAAAGGGAAACTGTACAGAAGGTGCAGAAGGAAAAAACACCAGAGGCAAAGTACATAACGCAGAAGCAATACATTTTAGAGCATTTGCAAAGCGGCTTTACCATTAACCAGATGGAAGCTTTGGAAAGTTACAAATGTATGAGACTGGCATCGGTAATATGGCTGTTACGCCAAGCAGGGCATCCAATCGGAACCAAGTTTATCCCAACAGGAAAAATAGGCAGAGCCTTCGCAGAGTACAGATTATTTACAAATAAGGTAGAGGAGAATTAATATGGAAAATTCAACTACGTATAGCGACAGAACCTTTAGCGACCTGCTTATTACTGTTTCGCAGGTATCTAGCATTATTACAAACAATTTATGGCATTTATTTTATTTAGGTGGGGATGATTACGCAACGCCGGACAAAACGCAAGAAGGCTCCTTGGGGGCTTATGCTCTTATTGCTGATATGGCACTTCCTATTGCTCGTGAGATTTTAACACCGAATTATTGGGATGATATAAACAGCTATTGGGATGATTGGATTGTAATAAGAGCCAGAGAAATGTATGCGGAGAAATACCCAGACCATGCACATCTTCTGGAGGCAGAGCTGCGGGTAGAGAAAGCTCTGCCACAAAATGACTATCTGGTAGCCTATACTGTCGATGAGGATAACGGCTCACCGGCCATGACCGATGATTACGAATCAGGTTTTAGTTATGCAGCTGCCGAAAAATTTTTATCGCGGCTACCCAATAGAGGGTACGTTCATTCGGCCTACCTTTGTAAAATTATCAAAACTATTGATTAAAGTAACTTTAATATGACGGCAAGAGAATTATTGGCTATCTTAAACCATATAGCCACCCACGCACCAGATAAGATGGACGGACCTATCTATGTTTACACAGAAGGCCAGAGGCGTTCCTTGGTAACAGTTGATTGGCACGAGGATATAACCGATGCCGTGGATATTAACATTCAGCCGAAGGTATATTCGCAGACCTTGGTAAATCTCCCAAAAATAATATGAACCTAATTAAGAAGGCTCTGGCCATTATTGATGGCAGGCTTGCCAAGGTCAGCGAAACCAACGTAATGTACACGCTATCCGATGGGAGCAGGATAAACAAGAAGGAACTCAATAAGCGCATTAAGGTGATTAACGAGTTCATCCAGTACGGCGTGGATACCGACGAGGAGATACTGGCTCTGATGGCAGCAGTAGAAAAGAAAAAAGCATTAAAGAAGGTCCAACTTACTGCCGATATAGCCATACTCGCCAAAGAGGTGGCGGAGTTAAAGGACCACGAAACGCCTTGCGCACCATATAAACCACAAAAGGAACAGCATGAAATGTCTTCTAACAATACAGCTATTTAAGTTTACTGGCGACGAGATAGGCCAGATGCGGAAGAAGCAACCGCATGACCGTTATCTGGACGGTTGGTTGCCTACATATTGCTTGAAACCAGATAACGGCGTAATCGAATCTACCGGATGGCTCCAGTTCATAGATGCAGGTAAAGAGTTCTTTTATGGCTTTAACATACTTCGTGCAGAAGGCTGGTTAGATTGCGAAATTGATAATCTGGGATTTGAAACAGTAGCCAAGGAGTACGGTATCGACTTATCCTTCCTTAAAGATATTTGCAGATACGGCTACGATGATACTTTCCATAGCTACCCAGCCAATGAGCATCTGGTATTCGACGTTAGCTACAGCACTTCTTATACTGACTGCGGCCAAGAGACCGATTGCGACATTGAATTGATAGGATATTTAAACGAAGAAAAGGAGCTAGTAAAATTATGAGTAATCTAAGGGAATTCATAGAGAAGTCAATTAAAATGGAGAAGCTGCGCGGGGAGCTGGTACGTAGCGCGATAGCTAATGCCATATACCAAGGGATAAAAGAAGACTTCGGAAAATATGAAGAGCAGTACCAAGGCATTATGGAAGAGCTGCGGGATGAGAGTATGGAGAAGGGTCTGGCAATCCTGAAACGAATGGTAAAGAGCGGATATACCTACAAACCGTGGACCCACGACAAGGTAGCAGCAAACAAGCTCCTGCTGCATCGGGATATTATCCAACACCTTAAAAATCTTATAGGAGAAGTGGACTAGCCGGAAAATATTTCTGGCTTTTTTCCGTTTTTTAATTTGTAATTAAAACAAAATTTTGTATATTTGCGTATAAATAAATATTACTCACTAAAACGACTAAAAAATGAATAAGCCCGAATTAATTTGCGTAGTGGATGGCCACAATGGTATTTATACTCCTTTAGAATTTGCTGAGCTATACGGCTCGTACATCAGACCGGACGACCTCGCTATCCTGCTGGATGGTCCAGACCACGAGGATTACTGGGATACTTGGGCAACTGTGTTGGATAATTGTAAAGTAGGCAATCAGACTATTTATCAGAGCATGGAAGGCGATGTATTCCTAGTACCAGAAGGTTGCTTCGTAGACGAATGGGGCCAGTTAGTTGAAGTAGGCGAGCTGCAAAGTCTGGACGAGTTTGTATCGCTGGTGGAGTTGGCAGAAACTATTTGTTGGAACTAATCAAGATAGGCATTATGAAATTCACACCAGAACACTACGCAGAATTAAAAGGCTTGGTAGCCGAGGTAGTTAAGAAAACAGGCAAGTCAATAAAGCAATGCCGTAAAGATTACGAGGCCATAAACCTGAGCGAAATCAGGTTCCTCTGGGATTTATTCTGGCTCACCAAATGGCCTAGAATAATGCGGGAGCGAGGAGAAGAAATGGATTATCTGGATACGCATATATCGACAGCGTTAAGAAAAATTGTAAAGGAACTCGAAGAAGGAAAATAAAATGGCAGCAAATCTAATTCCGGTAGATATATTATTAATCGTAGTCTGTAGCTTTTCGGCAGGCTGGATTGCCTGCGTGGTGTGTAACCCGTATAAAAAGGAAAAACAAGAGTAAGGACAAGCTAATAAAACTATGACAAACCCAAGAGAGCAATTTACAAAGGAAACAGGCAAACGTTGGGTTTCTAACCGGACAGCATACATGGAATGGCTGGAGAGCAAAGTTCAGCAGATGGACCTCGGCGAAGTAGTAACCCACGGCCAGAACTGTTTAAGACTGGCCACAGCCTGTAAAAAATGCCAGTTGAAATTCGGAAACTGGCTGGATACCGTGAATGAGCATATAATGGCTGGCTCACTATAAAATAGGTTACTTAATTTTCTGATTAATTTGTAATTAAAACAAAATTTTGTATCTTTGTATAGATAAAAATTAAAGTTACTTTAACTCACTAAAACGACAGAATCATGGCAAAGCGTATTAAACAAGTAATGGATGCAGCAGACGTAGCTCACTTCTGGGCAAATCAGACACAGGACCACGCCAGAACAGCTACTCACAATTTCTATTACAACGGCACTTCAATTTACAGTTACGGTTCTCATTTCAGGATTGCTGAAATGATACCTATTCCCGCAGAACGCAAGGGCGAAATCAATATGCTTTTCGGCATTAATCTATGGCAGGATAATCTTGTTCTGTTCACGGATAGAACGTATAGTAACACCACAGCCAAGCATATCAGCCTGACCAGACACGCTTGCTCGCATTTACCTAGATTGGTAATGTCAGTATTCGTAGAGGAGCTGACAAGTGAAGGAATGGACGAGTGGAGCCTTGCTTCATGGAACCGTAAGCACAAGGAAAACATAGCTAAGTATCGTGCTTACATCGAAGAGCATAAGCAGAAGGCGGAGAGAGCCAGAGCTACTTGGATGATTTCAAACTATACTTCTACGGTTCGTTCAGAAGCGCACACAGCCATAGTATATTTAACGCTGTACGGTTTGTTCAATAAACCAGAGTGGAAGGAGTGCTTTACTTATCTGATGGATATGGCCGAATACGAGCGTGAGGTAGTAGTTAAGGACCCAGTATCAGAAGAGAAGCGTGAGAAAGCTCGTCTGGCTCGCCAGAAGTCAGCCCAGAAGAAGCTTGAAGTAGAAAAGGAAGCATGGCTGAACGGAACCGAAGATTGGGCCTACAACTGGAACCGTAAAACTCCCATGCTGGAGAAAATTACAGCTGCGTTTGGAGTTCTGTTAAGAGTAAGTGGCGATACTGTCCAGACTACCAAAAGCGCAAACGTTCCGGTGGCAGATGCCCGTAAGCTACTTCGTCTGGTTCGTCTGGTAAAAGAAACCGGCAAAGACTTATCAGAAGCTATTGCCAAGAAAAATATCGTGGTAGGCCATTACGCAGTAAGCCGTATCACTAGCGATGGCGATTTAATCGTAGGATGCCACAGCATTAAGAATGAAGAAATTGAACGTCTGGCCCAGCAACAAGGCTGGGAGGATGCAGTAACAATCGAGAGCTTATCATAATCAAACAAAAGGCATGGACGCTATACCATTAACAAAAATCAATACTATTTTACTGTCAGGCGGATTGCAGCCTGACAGCGTTGAAACCGAGTGCAACAGCACAAGGTTATTAGGCTACATCGAAACGGCTTTGAAGACTGGTGTGTGCCATTTCCAGTACATCAAAGTAAATAACGGTGAGATACGTACTGCCTACGGTACTACAAACAAAAAACTTATTCCGAACAAGCTGGCTCTGAAAGCAGAGGAAATGCTTAGAACTTTACAGGAAATAGACAAGGAAGTAAGCAAGGGCTGGGATATAAGCGTAGATAGTGCCAATAAAGTAAGGGAACTGGTAGAAGAAATCGGAGCAGGGCACAAGCCTGCCATCGACCACGGCTTAGCTACGATAACCTATTACGATTTAGAATGTCAGGCTTTCCGCTCTTTCCTGCCGGAGAACCTATTAGCTATCTATTAACGTGGGCGTTTATCGAAGCCTTACGTATAACAATGAAACCAAAATCTTGGCCTATGCTACCATTGCTACTAATAGGAACAAAGGATTATTTCAGGGTTCCTGATTTGCTATTGCAGTTTGTGTATCCAATTATATTGGAGGTGCAACCGTATTGTGAGGATGATACATCAGGCCCACCGGCGCAGGTAAAAGCGTCGGTGGAGTTTCTTATGTTGGTCCAGAATTTAGAATGTAACTGCGGTGAGGACGAGTGCAGATTTAGTAGGGGCAGAGATAGATTAGCCTTATTCCTTGAACAGAGATTAGGCATCATGCTCATAATGGCTCAAACATACCAGCTACCTAATCCTGATACGATGTACCGGATTGCTGCTATGGTGAATGAGGACCCAGAGCTGCCGGAAGTACCGCCTATGTCCGTAACGGATGCAGTACATATCTTCCAGCAGGCAGATTTATTAAGAAGACACATAAAATTGAAAAAGGCTCAGGAGCAGCCTAAACCAAAAACAAAACCAAAAACGCCCAGAAGGAAAAAAGATTTATGAACCTAGCCGAACAAATAGCGGATAAATTACAAAACTGGTTCGGTAAAGAAACAGCACATCAGAGAGCCTTGCGTAAGTTACGCGAGGCCCTTTGCTTTTTATATGGTCCAAGCATGAACGATATACGAGAAGCGGACCTGTTAAAATGGATGGACCTTTACCCTCCCGGCACCGGAACAAAGTCTCAGCCGGTAAACTATGTGCATAGTTACGTCGAAGTGAAACCAGCCGATGAGCCAGCAAGACCAGCAGACCAAGAAATCACAGACCTGTTGCCAGATGTAATAGAAGCTCTGCTAAAGCGGTATCCATTATCAGAAGAAGAGCTGTTTAAGATATATAAGAGGTGCGGTAATAATGTAGTGAAGCTCATCAACGCTTTAAAGCTTATGGAATTTACCTACAAGACCGACCAAGAGGTTCTGGAAGAGTACGATTACCTGATGCAGCAATATGGAAATAAATTAAAGTAACTTTAATATGCGAATTTACACTAGCCACTACAACAACTACGACAGGCTGCAAAAGTCTGGGATAATACTGATGGGCATTACGTTCAGGATGCCAAGGAACATTTACGTACATAGCCGACTGAGGGCTTTGAACGCGCCAAAGGAAATGTACCTGTACTCTAACGGCGTTCCCTATTTCGACCAAGAGATAGAGGAATTTACAGCTAACTACCGAAAAAACATTCTGGGGCCGCGCACTCCGCAGGAAGTTATTGAAACCTTAAAGGCGAAGTCTAAAGAACTTTGGTTTGGGGCGGATATAGCTTTGTGTACATTCGAGTTGCCCGGAGAGTTCAGCCACCGGCACATTGTAGCCGACTGGCTTAACGAGTATATAACCAATCCGGCGGAGAAAGTACGGGAGTACGTGCATCCGTCGGAGCGGTTCGGACTTAATGAGGCATTTAACAACCTTTAATTATTTCAGTCATGGCCAAGCCACAATCACACCGACCAAAAACATTCATAATAGCAAACGCATTAGACCACAAGAGCAGGCGGCGAACGAAGATGAAGCTGCAAACAAAAATCTATATTGCACTTCTATCCTTGGTTTTCATTCTGGTGGCTGTCGGAGCATTTTTGTTAGATTAAAGTAACTTTAATGCTATGGTTGTAATAGTAGAAACAATAGAACTCGCTCAGGTCGGTAAGGCTGAGCGAGTTTGCGCTACAAAGTATTGCCGGAACATTGTAAGATGCAGAGGCCGTAAATGTAGCACCTGCGTGAGCAGAGAAGCTACGAAACGAAATCCGATGCGGCGATGCTACCGGAATCTGAAATCAAACGCCAAGCGCAGGGGAAAAGAATTTACGCTGACTTTTGAGCAGTTCGCGGAGTTTGCCGTAAGGACCGACTACATCAACAAGCGAGGGATAACGCCAGACGGCTACACCATCGACAGGAAAGATAATACGAAAGGCTATACGATTGACAACATCAGGGTACTGACCAACAAACAGAACCTCCAGAAGTACCTGAACATCGACCGATACTGGGATGGCAGGCAAATGAGTTTTTACACATCACTAATAGATTTATTAGCTTTCAGCCAGCCGGATGCAAGCTGCCCTTTTTAAATATGAGTTTTTTACTTTTTATAACTTGGCTGGTCGAGTGTTCGATATGGTTCTCATTCGGAATGATGATAGTATCAGCAATATCGGCCAGCCTTAAAACTTCTCCTAAAAATATAGAATATGAAAGGACACGAAATTATCGAACGGATACAGTCAGGGATATACGACATTCCAGCATACCTGCGTAAAGGCGTTATATTGCAGCCAAATCCCTCGGATGCCGTAGTACACCAACTGGACCAGAAGGATGCACCAGAAGAGCCAGAAAAGCCTGAAAACCCGCCTGCGGTGGACATTCCTCCCCAAGTTCCCAAGCCGGAAGAAGGCGACAAGAATACGCAGGAACCTCCAAAGAAACCGAAGCGGCGGCGCAGTACGATAAGCCTGCCGAAAAAATCGTATGTACCTATTCACTTTGTAAAGCATCAAAAATTCACATGGAAGAGAAGCTAAACCTTAAAAGAAAGCCAGCGGCGGCGAAAGAAGCAAAGCCGAAGGTCCATGCCATGAAGTATTGGACAATCGCGGACCTCGAATTTCTGTACGATAACCCACGCCAGATAACCGAGGCAGAGCTGGATAAGCTACAGGCGAGCATAAAGTCCAATCCGCATTTCTTCGAAGCCCGTCCTGCGCTAATATCAAATAGAACAGGGCTTAACGTTATCATCGCCGGGAACCAGCGTGTAAAGGCGGCAATCCGCAACGGCAGCAGGAAAGTGCCTGCGGTGCTGATGGAAGGACTGACCGAGGCGCAGGAACGTGAAATCGCCATCAAGGACAACGTAAACTCCGGCGAGTGGGATACTGAAACGCTGGCGAGAGCGTGGGGAGACCTGCCTCTGGAAGAATGGATTGGCCTTGGCAAAGATATAGAGGAGCAGCCTGAGCATAAAGCACCATCCATCACAAAGTTCGAGCTTTCGGCGGTGTACCAAACTCATGTGCTGCTATCCTTTGCGCCAGAGCTGATGGCCCAGATACAACCACACTTACAAGCAATCGCGGACATAGAAGGTGTAGAATATGAGCAAACTAGCAATTAGACCAAAGAAGGCGGTAAAAAGCAAGCCCCACGGAACTTATAAGAAGGACAATAACGATGCGGCGATGCTACATCTTAAAGTTACTTTAAGACTGCAATCGTTACCGGACAAACAGCACCTATGCGTGCTTGATGCGTTCGGCGGCGAGGGAAAGCTCTGGGATGCAGTAAAACGGCAGGCACCGGATAAGACCTTCACAATCCTATCCATCGACAAGAACGCGTACAAAAAGGTCCAGCTCCAAGGCGACAACATGAAATTCCTGATGGGGCTGAACCTGAACCAGTACGACATAATCGACTTGGATGCGTGGGGCAGTCCATCGAAGCAGCTGGAGTACATAATCCGCTCAGGCTACCACGGCATTATCCATTGCACGTTCATCCAGACTGGCTACGGCGGCGTGGGAAACAAAATCCTGAACGCATTAGGCTACAGCGATACGATGATTAAGAAGTGTCCAAGCTTGTTTAATCGCCACGGTTTTAAGAAATTCCTCGCATTTCTGGCTCTGAAAGGCGTTAAGGAAGTAAGCTACCACTCCACGGCGAGAGGGCGTTCTCAAAAAAACTACTTGTATTTTACGGTTTAATTTCGTATATTTACGTATATAATTATAACCTAACCGATTGAATGGCAGCTATTTACGAACCAAGCGGCGCGGCGAGAGAATATTCTCCGCTGGCCATGAATTACATTAAAGGATGCGACCACGGCTGCGTGTATTGCTACGTGCCGAAGATGATGGAGCGATTTGATAAGGGCTATGTTCACTCGAACGTGTACATCAACGAGGAAACGAAGCTGATGCAACAGATAGAGGCGAGCTGCAAGAAACACCAAGGCTCACCGAAGCAGGTGTTCTTATCATTTCTCACGGACCCGTACAGCACGTTCAACAACGATACCAAGCTCACCAGAAGAGTGCTGGAGCTATTGCTGAAATACGAGATACCAGTAAGTATCCTGACCAAAGGCGGCATGAACGTCTTACAGGACCTCGATATTATCAAGGATTTCGGCGCAAACATTCAGGTAGGAGCGAGCCTTACTTTTACTAGTCCTGAGGATAGCAGGAAGTGGGAGAAAGGCGCAGCTCTTCCCGAAGACCGTTTCGAGGCGTTAAAAGTCCTGCATAGCCACGGCGTTAAAACATGGGCGAGCATGGAACCAGTAATTTATCCAACGCAATCTCTGGAGATATTGGAGATAACCGAACCATACGTGGATGCCTACAAGGTCGGCAAGCTTAACCATTTCCCAAAGCACGAAGCTAAATTCAATTGGACGAACTTCTTAACGGCGGCGGTAGGAATCCTCAGGCACAACAATAAGAAGTTCTACATCAAAAAGGATTTGCTCGAACACAAATCGGCACAGTTGAAGCTCACGGCAGAGGAAACAGATATGGACCACTTAGCGTTAAAGAATACTTTCAGCAAGAGCAGGCAAATCCGCCTGTTCTAACGGCGTTAAACTTAAACAATTACAGCTATGCCAAGACCAACACTATACGACGAGGAAAAAGCAGAAAGGCTCTGCGACCTCGTGGCCACCGGAGACTACAACATCGAAGACATCTGCAAACAGGTAGGCATACACACACAAACGTATTACGTATGGCAGCGAGCGCACCCAGAATTTGCGGCGGCGATAAAAGAAAGCAGAAAGCGCAGGCTGGAAGCGTTCACGGCGATGGCAAAGTCAGGACTGGCGAAGATACTCGACGTTCACACCGTAGAAGAAACCACTACGGAATACCTGCCAGATGAGACGGGCAAGCCGCAGGTGAGAAGCCAGAAGATTACCAAGAAGACATTCATGCCAAACGCGGCGGCGATTATCTTTACATTGAAGAACCGTGAAAGCGAGCATTGGAGCGACAAGCAACAACACGAGCATAGCGGCAGCGTTAATCTGTCAGCGTGGGAGAACCTGTCAAACATAGAACTACAGGCGAGAAAGAAAGAGCTGGAAGAATTTCTGGAGAGCGGCGACGATTTATAACGGCGGCGGCGAGAAAACCGTAAGATAATATAAGTTTCATAAGTTGCGCATAAGCCCTGAGCCTTTGGTTCAGGGTTTTTCGTGTCTAATAGGCTCACCACGCGTTCCAATCGGCGGCGGCGACAAATCCTATCGGCGGCGAGCTAAACGCGCTCACAGGCCACAAATCGGCGGCAAAATAAATCGGCGTTAAAATCCTCACAGACGCAGGCGAGACCAGCGGCGTTAAAATTTATCGGCGAGCCTGAATCGGCGGCGTTAAAAAATCGGCGGCAAAACTTTCGCGCATCGGCGGCGGCGAAATAATCGGCGGTAAAATTCGGCGGCGAGAATATATAGGCAAGCTAATGTAGGCAGGGTGATATAACAGGGCTGGCAGTCAGGGATGCAATAACACGGCTATATGTCGCTGGTTGTTAAGTTAAAGTTACTTTAATCAAAAAATAGATAAAATAAAACTTGTTTGTTTGCTATCTTTTTTTATTCGCGCGCGCCCGTTCCTTATGTATTTAAGTGCTAAGGGATGTTAAATTATTTTCAATAAATTGTAAAAATATCTTTGTAATACTATTGCATATTAAAAAAGTTTGCCTACCTTTGTCTTACTGAAACGCTAGAAACTGTTTCAGACGTTCTATAACAAGGCTAAGAAAAAAAGATAAATAAAATTTGTTTTATTTAAAACTTTTACCGAACTTTACTCGTATAAATAAGATAGTAATACAAGTAAATAGTAAGAAAAAAAAATAAAAAAAAAAGTTTGTTTATTAAAAAGTTTCTTACTAACTTTGTGTAACAAAAAAGCAAAAAACGACATTTTAAATTTTTCTCACAAAAACCAAAACGACCAATTTTATGAAATTAGTACAATTCAAGCGCAAACTCAATTAGTGGATGTTACTGCATTAGAGACTTTAACATTACCAGAATTAAAGGCTATAGCCGAAAGTGCCAATATAGGCCACAATAACGCTACGGCTAAGGTCTTAATTCAAAAGATTAAAATTCATTTCAACCAGTACGACCTACTCAGCCAACGGTTGTTAGCTATGCTTCAAAATCAAGTAAGAGAAGAGAAGGCAATAACATTGGACGAGACGGAATATAGTCAGTTCCTTGCCTTTAAGAACAAACAAAAGAGTAATGCCACCACAGGCAATGTTACTACCGTTCCCTATACTCACTTGCCTATAGGCACTATAGTAAGCAAAAACGGAACTTTGCTTTTAGTCGCAGAACATCCAGCACCGGGTGTTACTATGCTTGCAAGTAATAAACTTGCTTGGAGAAATACAAATCAGGCCGTAACAGGGCTAGGCAGTGCTATCATAGTGGAAGGTACTGGGATGTTACCCGATACGTTTAACAATCCAGAATACGACGCGTGTCTTAACAAGGCTAAAGCATTAATCCGAGATAACAAGGTAAAACAGGCCAAAGCTGATTTGAAACGTATATCGGATGCTAATAACATGGGTAATCTATCAGATAGATACTTTCGGTTGTTATCCTTACTTGCTGACAAAGTTACTCCGAGTACGTTGGATATTATATCAGGGCTGGCAATCGGTGAGGAAATACCGGAAGTTGTAACAAGGCAAATGGAACTTGTATAGATACAAGTAACTTTAATATTAACAAGGGTAGTCCGTAACAGGGCTACCTTTTTTTTGTGTTGTGTAGAAACGGGATGCAATAACAAGGGTAGGGGAAAGGGCTGATATAACATGGGTGTTCTCTGACTTACTAAGTACACAGCGGATGTTATGGGGTATGTTAGGAAATATTAGAAAAACGTATATTTATAGTAAATATGATGTTTAAACGATGTTAAGGCCGTTTTTCGCGTTGTTACGAGACGTTCGCGCGGTCGCCTTTGTACTTGTATCAGAAGCCTATGAAGTGCGCTCATATCGGTTGTTAAGTACCTAAAACGTTGTCGGAAGTTGTAACAGGGCTGCTTTCTGGTACTGGGTGTTTATACCTATAAGAATATAATTGAAATAAAAAACTATATAGTGCTTTTGTGGGTTGTTAAACAGCAAAAACCTCGTAGTTGAACTTTCTCGCTTGCTTGCTTATGATAGTACCATATTACCGTAACAAGAGCTTAAAACGCTTTAAAATGCGAAATAGAGAATAACATGGGTCTTGCTGTATTCAAGTTACTTTAATCTGTTTTTGTACTCCTTACTTATATAGTATATAGTACAATTTTAAACGCTTTTAACGCTGGAAATTGCATTTTTCAAAGGTTGGGTGCCCAAAAATGCGGGTTTATACTCAAAATGATAGGATTTTTCTAAGAATCGTTAAAATAAGCAAAAAATAGTTGTTTAGTAATTTGTAATTAAACCAAAATTGACTAACTTTGTGTAACAAATCGGGAGAGTAACCCGCTAAAGAAAACGACTTATGTTATACCATTATTACTACCAAACCAAACTTTCAGTATCTATTTTAATAGATAGTATTTTAAACAACTTTAAAAAATAATACTATGTTACAGATAACACTATATCTAATCCTTTGTGTTGCCATTCTGTTTTCGTACAAACGTTCCAACGCTTAAAATCAAAGTTACTTTAATGTTTCACGTGAAACATACCACTAAAACAAAAAACGACTAAAAACCCAAAAATATGAATATCTCTGAATTAATTGCAAAATACGAAAACGATAAAAAAGCAAAGTTTGAACAAATTTCAGACCTTTACACAAAGAAAAAAGATACTGAAATTAAAATTGCTAACTTAAAAAGTATTCCCGTTTCTGATAGAGAACGCGACTACAAAACAGAATTAAAATCCGAACAAACCTACTTATTAAATTTAGAGTACCTTTATTACACTTATTCTACCGAAAACTTAATTTTAACGCAAGTTATTAAAGACTTGCAAAACTTAAACTAATTACCCTTTTTTCTCACTATTACAAAAAACGACTAAAATGCAAAAAATCATATATATCCTTTGTTTATTGATACTCTTAGTATCCTTTGTTTCAAACGCGAAACCTAGACCTTTTACTATATCTAAAAAAGTTAATACTCATGTACGCAAAGTGCAGAAACGCCGTACTCCCCTGTTATATAACATCACTAATATTTGCCCGTCTTTAAAGTAGTCTATATATGAATTTCAATATAAACGCCCGTTTTTCCCTACAGAACGTGTTACGCCATTTGCAAGACGTTCCTAGTTTTTCCGAGTTTGAACAACCTGAATTTTCCAATATCTTTACTTGTATTAATAATAAGTTTAATTACCTATCTGATTTGTCCTTACATTGCCTTAGTTACAAGATAAGTGTAAAAAACTTACAAGAGTACAACGAAATGCAAAGATGCAACACGTCCAATGTTAATATCTTTAAAGTAAAAGATGCTGTAACCAGTGTTAATAAAATACCATACACTATATATGCTTTTTTCTATTTACAGAATGAAGATTTTGAACTTTGCGATATGGGTTGTGTTATATAACATTGCTAATTAAAGTAACTTTAAAGCACGTACTATGTTAAGTAGTATGTGCTTTTTTTTTCGTTTATAGGGTGTTTCCATGCAAGCCCTGTTGTATAAAACATAGGTCCCCAAAGAAGAGCCGCCTTCGATTTTGTGGGCACACCCTCGCCAAATATTTTTAAAATTTTCGGCCCGTCAAGCATATAGCCTTTCCCCTATATTCCCCCCTTCCCCCCGTAACGCCCCTTCGCCCCTTTAATGCCCTCTTAAAAGGCACCCCCCCCCCCTCTTATAGAAAAAGCCCCCTAAGCGTTTT
>Ga0207650_10001694_pt1 | contig 15668 bp, 11 predicted proteins | sample KBSS63metaG_FD_184325 | JGI IMG/M metagenome (GOLD analysis project Ga0207650, IMG submission 184325) | Switchgrass rhizosphere microbial communities from Kellogg Biological Station, Michigan, USA - KBS S6-3 metaG (SPAdes) (version 2) | ecosystem: Host-associated > Plants > Roots > Rhizosphere...
ACGTGGATCATCAATAACACCCGTTCGTCCATTGATCCTTTCCTAACCTATTCAGACCGCCGCGACCTGCGCGAAAAAGCCTGGCGCATGTTTGTGAATCGCGGCGACAACGGCGACGAGCACGACAACAACAACAGCATCAGCGAGATTCTGCAGCTACGAGCCGAGCGCGCCAAGTTGCTTGGTTACGCGACGCACGCGCACTGGCGTCTGGAGAATGCCATGGCGAAGACGCCGGAGAACGCGATGGAGTTGATGATGCAGGTTTGGAAGCCGGCCGTCGCGCGCGTTCACGAGGAAGTCAGGGACATGCAGGCGCTCGCCGACGATATTAATAGGGAAGGCGCCAAGATCAAGATCGAGCCGTGGGACTATCGTTATTACGCGGAGAAGGTGCGCAAGGCGCGTTACGATCTGGACCAGAACGAAGTGAAAGAGTATTTGCAGCTGGAGAAGTTGCGCGAAGGAATTTTCTGGGTGGCAGGCGAGCTGTTTAATTTTAACTTCACGCCGGCGACGAATGTTCCCGTCGTTCATCCGGATGTTCGCGTTTGGGAAGTCACGGACAAGACCACGAAAAAGCACATCGGGCTTTGGTACTTCGATCCTTACGCGCGCGCCGGGAAGCGCTCAGGCGCCTGGATGAACGCGTATCGCAGTCAGGAGAAAGTGGACGGCCAGGTCACGACTATCGTTTCGAACAACGCGAATTTTGTTAAAGGCAAACCCGGCGAGCCGCTGCTTATTTCGTGGGACGATGCGCAGACAATGTTTCATGAGTTTGGACATGCGCTGCACGGTCTGAATTCGAATGTGACGTACCCGTCTTTGTCCGGCACAGCGGTGGCGCGCGATTACGTTGAGTTTCCATCCCAGTTGCTCGAACATTGGCTGTCGACTCCGGAAGTGTTGCAGCATTTTGCTGTTCACTACAAAACGGGGAAACCCATTCCGCAAAACCTGGTGGATAGAATCAAACGCGCTGCTACTTTCAATGAAGGCTTCATCACGGTCGAATATTTGTCGGCGGCTTTGGTTGACATGAAGCTGCACCTCGCAGGCGACAAGAAGATTGACGCGGATGCCTTTGAAAAGGCGACCCTGGCTGAGCTGGGAATGCCCGACGACATCGTGATGCGCCATCGCACGCCGCAGTTCATGCACGTCTTCGCCAGCGATGGATACTCAGCGGGCTACTACAGTTATCTTTGGTCCGACGTGTTGACGGCTGATGCTTATGGCGCGTTCACGGAAGCCGGTGGACCGTATGATCAGAAGGTGGCGGAACGACTGCGGAAGTACATATTTTCCGTCGGCAATACTGTTGACCCGGCCGAGGCGTATCGAAGCTTCCGTGGTCGCGATCCGCGAACTGAAGCGCTGATGAAGAAGCGTGGCTTCGCGGGGACGGAGACGAAGACCGCGCCGGGACATTAGGTAGAAGGTGTACCCCGGTGAATAGAAAAGGCGAGCCCGCACAGCTCGCCTTTATAATGCCGCATGCGAATGGCGTAGAAGGGTTATTTGGACTAGCTAAAAGGGCGTCACGACTACTGGACGCTAACGCCCGAGTGCTTTTCTTTCCAGGCAGCTACCGTCAGCGGTTCGGGTTAACTACGGGCGGGACCGATGAAGTCGGGTGAGTGCTACTACCTGATCCCGATCCTCCATCGGGAGGAGTCGAAAATACGCAGGGACAGCTGTTGGGTACCCCTTCGCTATTAGAGCAACTCCCCGAGCAGGTGTAATCAATTACCCCGCCTATCTCAACTCTGTCTGCAGTGCAACTCCCAGAACATGCAGAGAAGCACGCGCAGGTTACTGTTTGAAAGTCGTCGTTGTCTCGGGCAATGATCTTAATCTGGTGCACCAAGCCATCTTTGCCACCGATGGGCTCGATCCTGGTTCCCGGCGCTATTCGTATTTTTTGGGCTGAGACCGCGGTAAAAAAGGCGTTCGTGGTCCCAGCCTCGATGGGCTTAGGAGCGTTTACCGAAGTGGTCGGCTTTGGGCGACAACCCACCGCGAGAGCGGTCAGGATAAACAACGCGGCGATAGCTAGTTCCAAGCATCGGAACGAGGCTGGCTTCCATTCAAATATTTTCATCATGGTGTTAAATCTCCCCTACAAGTTATGAGCGCATCCGGAAAGGCAGAGCCTGTGCGCATAGATCAGTGATGCAACCGCGGCCAGGGCTACTTGTTAAGCGCGACTCTAATAGCTACTCCATTGTTTCTGCCCGGAACCAGGAAATAGTCGATGCAAACGTTCGCGTTGGTAGTGAACGCATCCCTGAGCAAATCCAGCATGCCACGTCGAGCAGCTTCATTGCCGTCGGTTCGTAGCTGAAAGCCCATCGATCTGGCTGGGAGGGTGTTGAGTTTGGCTACGACTTCAACGTCGATGAAATCGTTCGCTGGGCCGAATCCACTGCCAACATCATGTCCACGCAGAAAGCTGACTTTTCCGCACGACTGCAAAAGGCCAGGCGGCGGTGGCTTCACCTGGATCACAGCCGTGGCTACCTCGGCCAACAAAGTCCCGCTCGTGCCACGGACCCTGGCACGGTAAGTTCCTTCCGCCGTTGCCGTAAAGGAAGTGTTACTGGGAGTCTCAAGTGTTTGCGTGGTTTGGGGACCGAGACTCGAAGTGATTTCGGTTTCTTCACCACCGGTAGGCCGGAAGAAGAGACTCCACGCTAGTGTCGCTAACGTTTCTGTATCACTACAATCGGCCTTCGTTGTCAACACTCGCGCGGTTCCTGAAAGCTGGACCCGTGTTCCTATCCTGACCTGAATACCCGGTTGCGAAGAATCAAGATCCGGACTAGCGTCGGCCGAGACATTTAGGTCTCGCGACACTTGGCATGGGCCGACAGGTATCTGAGCGGAAGCTTCAGTCGCCAGCCACGAACTGCCGAGGCAAAGTAATGCGACACATGCCGCGCTCTTTATGAAATTATTCATCTGCGTTCTCCTTTGTGCTTCAATTGATTTCGACCCGGATGATCCTTCCGTTTCTTAAGCCGGTGCGAATGTAGTCGAGCCGGACCGTTCGATTTTGACGAAAAGCCAAACGCAACAGGTCTAACATGCCGCGATGGTCGGCCTCCTCTGAGTCCTTCCGCAAAGTGAAACCAAAGCCTCTGCCTGGTTGCGAATCAAGCAGAACTATTGCCTCGGCATTCAGAAAATCGGTGGCTGGCCCAAAGCCGGTGCCGGGATCATGTACTCGCAAGAAGGTGAGTTTGCCCGTCGCCGATAATACGGACCCCAACGGAGCGCCGGTATTAACTTCAAAGGCGCTCCGTCCGAACGTCGCAGCCAGCATCACTCCGGATATGGGATGAACCTCGAGGTCGCGCACATCGGCGAGTGGCAGGCCGTTTAGATAAGCACTCCAGCTCCAGGTTGTGCCGCCGTCAAACGAACGTCCGCGATACACACCTTTGTTCGTCCCCGCATAGATGGTGAATGGATTCATTCGATCCACCGCCAGGGTTTTGACGGACAGTGCCGGGGGAAGACTTAGACTAATGTCCGGAGCCGTGATTGTGAGCTTGGTCGGTAGCGGGCTTGAGCGCCGCAACCTGAATACACTTCTGCCGTTTGATATGTAAACAGTGGCTGGGTCGTCAGGATCCACTTCGATGTCGGAGATTTCCCCGGCGACCGTAAAGAGCAGTCGCCAGTCTGTGCCGCCGGGCCCAGCCCAAATCTCACCGCCGGTAGTTCCCGCGTAGTACAAGTTCAAGGTCGGATCGATGGCCGATCGAACGACCTTGCCGCGCACTGAATCCTTCGGAAGAATCTCTCGCCATGCCTGGGGCGCACCAGGGTCGTCTTCGTCCCTATTTGAGCAACGGGCACAAACCGGAGATGTCGCCTGCCACAGCGAGTGACACGGCGCCAGCAGGGTCGATGGCGTGCCCGGGTGCACTTGAAAGGCCAGGTTAAAGCAGTGGTCCAGAAGCGCCAGATCCCCGCAACTGATGCAGAGTGGGTCGCTGCTCCCAACGTGTTTCGCCATGCTCTCCGGTCCTTGATTCATCGAATACTTAATTTCAGAGTTGGTCGGATCGATGGCGACTGTGCCGCCGTCGCCGCCCCTGATCTTGTCCCAGTCAGTACTGCCGCTGTATTCAAGCGTGCCGTTGTCCTGTGTGCCGCCAATCACCGTCGTTTGGTTAGTAACAGCAAGTGCAGAATCGTAAAACTGGACGTTGAAGATGCCGTCGCCTATAAATTGCCAGGTGTCTTCGTTTCCGCGGTTTGAGGAACGAAATATCCCACCGTCGGTAACGACATAAATGATCCTGGGATCGTTAGGATCTACGGCAAAGCCATGATGGTCCACGTGAGGCTGCTCACCGGAAATGATGTTGAAGCTGGTGCCGCCATTGGTCGAGACCTGGAAATCGACGCCGCTGATATAGACAAACTTCGGATCTACCGGATCGACGTTCAAGCGATTAAAGAGGGCCCCCACCGGATTTGGTTTCTCAGGATCAGGATCGCTTAACGAAAAACGTCGTTCCCACTGATTCTCCTGCAGTCCACCGATTGAACAAGCGATTCCCGCGCGCGTGCGAAAAACCTCGTACTTCACTTTGCCTGTCTTGAAAGCTGCATAAAGCGTGTTGCCCGAAAGACCCAGAGTGATCCTGTTCTTGTCGACTCCTTCAATTGAAGGGAGGGCAGCGCCGGGACAGCCGCCCAGCTTCGACCAATTCTGACCTGAATCAAGAGAACGATAGATACCGATGTCAGGCCCGCCCAGGGTTGCAAAAAAGGTTCCCGGGTGAGAGGGGTCGGCGATTAAATCAGTGGCGGCGCCCGGCAGCACCAATTTCCATTTATCAACGAGTGCTGACTCATTATGAACGTAAACCCCACTCATCGAGGTCAACAACAGACGATTAGGATTAGAAGGATCGACCAGCAGCACTTCGTTTACCGCAAGGCTGGGACGAAACGATGGAAGCTCCATGGCCTTCCAACTGCCCCCGCCATCTTTGGAGGCAAAGACGCCAAAATCGTTAGTTGCTACATAGACCCTTGCTGGGTTGGACGGGTCGAGAGCCAGCGCTGCAACGACGAGTGTAGGCAGAGCGTCTGTAATCGGCTGCCAGTTCGCACCCCCATTCGTGGTTTTCCAGACACCGCTGCCCGGTGCGCTCACGTAGATGGTTGCCGGCGCCTGAGGGTCTATTGCAATTCTGGCCAAAACTCCTACCGCACCGAGGTTCTTATTTATTCGTCGCGGTCCAATGCTCACCCACCGGTCGATGTCAGGCGCAGGGTTCTTGAAGTGTGAGGTGACGACATTGTTCGCGCGGTTGTCGTCCGCCACAACGCTATCAGCGTCGACTTCGATACGAATGTTGAAATCACCGGCTGGCGAATTCATCGTGCGTGAGACGTAGATAGTGTCACCGGGCGCCAGATCGGGTGTCGTTATGAAGTCCGTCTGCAAAGTGCCTGACGTAACCGCGCCGGGAAAAATACTCGTGCGAAAGGACTTTGACACCGGCTTAACGCCGGCATTGATGATGCGAAAACTCAGCGTGAGCTGTTCCCCGCGTGAGGCTTCGAATTGAGCGGTTTGCACCGCTTCAACCCGCAGATCAACCGACGGCGCGAGTGTTTTTATTAGCGTGGTTGCGCGCTTCGCGAAACTGTGGAAACGCGGATTGACTTCAACCGTGATTCTCCGCGGTGGGCCGACGTCTGAGTATTCCACTTCCACAACGGTTTGTTGCCCGGCCGGTAGCGACTGGATATAGCGCGCCGCAACCACGCGGTCATCGACCTTAAAAATTATGGGAATGCTTTCCGAAGTTTTGCCGTGGTTGGTTACCGTCGCACGCAGCAGGGAGCGGTCGTTCTCTTTGATCAGTTCAAGGTTGGAAACTGAGAAATCGGCTCCCTTTGAGGTTGGGGCCGCCACGATCACGTCGATGCCCGCAACATTGTCGTCGAAATTCTCTTCCACGAAGACATGATCCGGATCGACAATGGCCAGCAGTTTCTGCACGCCCTCGGGCCCCGCCGTCCAGTCAAAGAAAGCTGAAACCGTTTGCCGTGGCCCTACATTGAGCGTGGTAGAACCTGCTTTATCAATGCCCTTGAGGAAGCTGACCTCAACATTACTTGCCGGGTTGTCAGAGCGATTCGTGACCGACAATTCAACCCGCACTCGCTCGCCGGCAAGAGGAGGGGCCGGTGAAACCATCAAAGTGTTAGCTACGAGATCCGTCATCTCGTCGCGCGGAATTTCGTCTTGAGTTCGGAGGGTTTGAGACCGTATGGCGCTACAACAAAGGAACGCGACAAGAAAGATCATCGCATAGCGCCGATACGAGAACTGCCTCCAGCCTCGCTCGCAAACCGGGCTCTGGCCGCGCCGGGTAAGCGTCTTCGTCAGCTCGGTTTGTATCAGGTGAAGGGTTTTCATGGTTATTAACCGCGATCTTCTATTCGGTCAACTTGTTAACAAGGCAGCGCGACGAGTGCCGATTCTGGTCCTTGGTTTCGATAACCAGAAAATCGACTTTGCCGGTAACACGCTGAAAACTGGAACAGAACGAAGAGCAATCGCAGGCTTGAGGAGGCAAACCGCAGGTCGGCGAAGTGTTAACGCTGAATTCGGGCTAACCGGTAGCTGGCAACCGCTGATGAGTCCTCGAAAAATCAGTACACACTGGGGATGCGCAAAATCAGTAAAGCATTTCCAATTTCGCCGGACTTGTCGGTGGTGGGCGGGTAGGATGGTTGACATCCTCGTCTCAGACGAAAGATGTGTGCGGCTGGATTCAAACCAGTTAACGCGACAGGGCCTGATGAATTGACATATTCGGCCTGTTTGTTTAGATTCTAGCCGTTCAAAAGAACACGGTTACAGTTTCTAATTTTTGATAGGACGCTCCAGAAGACCTTCGCCATGAATCGAACATTCACTCGATTCTTTAGTTTTTGATTGCCCAGCCACCTTGTGGCGGCCTGCGGCGAAGGCGCTCCTATCGAATCCGATCGACTGAAGTAGTAAATAGTGAATCGTAAATCGTGAATAGGAAGCGCCAGCGCCACTTGGATGGAGGCTGGGCTCGCGTGTTTTTGCCGCCGAGGCGTAGCCTCGGTAACTAATAGACTGGGATCGGTAAGGCAGGGCCTTACCGCACGGAAGGCGGCCAAGCCGCTTTCAGAGAAGTCTCATATTCTATTTACGATTCACGGTTTACCAGTTTCCAATGAGCGAGCTTAACGTACAACTAAACGACGGTCCGGCGGCAGTAATGGCGGCGCCGATCACTGTCGGCGAAGCTTTAAAGCGGCTCGACCGCGACCTCGCGAAGCAAGCGCTCGCCGCGCGTGTTGACGGCCGCGAAGTTGATCTGGCTTACACGCTCGAGGAACAGCAGAACGGCGAGCCGCTCAAAATTGAGCCGGTGTTGCCCGAGACGCTTGAGGGTCTGGATGTGCTGCGACACTCGACCGCGCATCTTCTGGCAGCCGCGGTGCTCGATTTGTTTCCGGGAACCAAGCTGGGAATCGGTCCGGCTCTGCTCGATGATCCGCGTTACGGATTCTTTTATGACGTGATTGCTCCGCAGGCGCTCACTGAAGCCGATCTCCCAGTGATCGAAAAGCGCATGCGTCAGATCGCCAGCCGCAACCTCTCCTACCGGCGCGATGAGATTTCAAAGGCTGAAGCGCTCAAGATTTTTCAGGACCGCGATGAGCCGTTGAAGCGAGAATTGATTAATGAGAAGGCGGGCGAGGTCGTCAGCGTTTATTACATTGATAACTCGCCGTTCCTGGATTTTTGTTTAGGTCCGCACGTCCCCAACACCAATAAGCTACGCGCCTTCAAATTGCTGTCGCTCGCCGGCGCCTATTGGAAAGGCGACGCGACGCAACCGCAGATGCAGCGCATCTACGGGACGGCCTACTTCACTCAGGAACAACTCGACGCCTGGCTCAAGCAGCGCGAAGAAGCTGAGAAGCGAGACCATCGCCGCCTGGGAAGAGATCTCGATCTGTTTTCGATCCAGGAGCAGTACGGCCAGGGGTTAATCTTCTGGCATCCGAAGGGCGGCATCATCCGCCAACAGATGGAAGATTACCTGCGCGAGGAGTTGGTGCGGCGCAATTACAGTTTTGTCTATACCCCGCACATCGCCAAACGCGAGCTATGGCAAATCAGTGGACATGAGCAAAACTATGCCGACTCCATGTTCGCGCCGACCACGCTCGAGGAGACGGAGTTTCGACTCAAGCCGATGAACTGCCCGTTTCATATTGGAATCTATAAGTCGCAGCAGCGTTCTTACCGTGATTTGCCGCAACGCTATGCCGAGATGGGAACCGTCTATCGCGCCGAGCTTTCAGGCACGCTCCATGGCTTGATGCGCGTACGCGGTTTCACGGTTGACGATGCCCACTTGTTTTGCACGCCCGCGCAGGTTCGCAAGGAGATCGACGATTGTGTTGATTTCGCTTACCAGGTTCTCAAGACGTTTGGCTTCGAGAAGATCAAGTTTGAGTTGTCAGTGAAGGGAAGCGACACCTCGAAGCAATGGTTTGGCAGCGAGGACGACTGGGCCAATGCCGAAGCTGTTTTGGCGGCAGCACTCGACGCCCGTCAGATTAAGTATGAGCGCATCGAAGGTGAAGCGGCTTTTTACGGTCCGAAGATCGACTTCAAGATCGAAGACGCTATTGGTCGACTTTGGCAGCTCGGCACCGTGCAGTATGACTTTAATTTGCCGCAGCGCTTCGAACTTGAATACATCGCCGAGGATAACAAGCCGCACCAGCCCGTGATGGTGCACCGCGCGCTTTTTGGTTCGATAGAACGCTTTTTTGGCGTTCTCATTGAACACTACGCTGGTGCGTTTCCGCTTTGGCTGGCGCCGGTGCAGGTCGCCGTTCTGCCGATTACTGATCGAGTGAACGAATACGCGGAGAAAGTGGCGGCGGAATTGCGCGGCGCCGGTTTGCGAGTGGAGACGAACCTGCGCAGCGAAAAGATCGGCGCGAAAATTCGCGACGCGCAAATGCAGAAAGTCCCTTTCATGCTGGTGCTGGGTGACCGCGAGATGGAACAAGAAAACATCGCGGTGCGTGAGCGTTCCCAGGGCGACATTGGTGTGATGTCGACCAAAGACTTTGTCGAGATGGCGCGCGGGCTGATAGCGACGCGTGCGTTGACTAACGGTTAGTTTCAGGTTTCAAGTTTCAAGTTTCAGGTTCAGAACTTGAAACTTGAAACTTGGAACCTGGAACTTCTTACTTAGGAGGTGAAGCATAGCTACAGGCTTTCGAGGTCGCGGCCAGCGTCCGGATAACCGGCGTATGCCGATCGCCCGCATTAACGAGAGAATCCGTGTTCCCCAGGTCAGAGTAATCGGCGAGGAGGGAGAGCAGCTCGGCGTACTCGATATTCGAGACGCGATCCGCGCCGCCCGGGAAAAAGGTTTGGATTTGGTGGAAGTTGCTGCCACTGCTGATCCGCCGGTTTGTCGAATTATTGACTTCGGAAAATTTCAATACGAAGCCAAGAAGAAGGCTAACGAAGCGAAGAAGAAGCAGGTAACGATCACGGTCAAGGAAGTTAAGTTTCGGCCCGGCACGGACGATCACGACTACGACTACCGGATGAAACACGCGCGTGAATGGCTGGAGGGCGGCGACAAAGTTAAGGCGACGATCTGGTTCCGCGGACGCGAGATGACGCACCGCGAGCTGGGCGCGCGCATTTTGGAGAAACTCGAAAAGGATCTGATCGACGTAGGCGAAGTTGAAGCGCGGCCGCGGATGGAAGGAAACCAGATGTTCATCATCCTGGGACCTAAGCGACACAAGACCGCGAAAGCAGATCATCCGGCGCCGCACTCGGCGCCTGCAGCGCGGCACGCTCCCCTGACTCCGGCGACACCGGCAGCGGCGGCGGCGCCAGCGGTACCGGAGGCCCAGGTGGCTGCGCCGGCGGCCGGGTCGGACGACGAAGGGGCCAAGAGCTAAAAAGAATCTGAGATCTCAAATCTCAGATCTCAAATTTCAGATCTGAAATCTCAAATTTGAAATCTGACAAAGGAATCTGAACTGGAGAAATTATGCCAAAGTTAAAAACACACAAAGGTGCGGCGAAGCGCTTTCGTTTGACTGCCACGGGCAAGATCAAACGCGGCCACTCGCATGCGCGTCACATTTTGACCAAGAAAACCAACAAGCGGAAACGATTGCTGGACATTGACGCTCTGGTTGCAACCGCAGATCAGAAGCGCGTGGAAGCAATGCTGCCGTACGGAAGAGACTAAGAGCAATTATGAAGGCGGAAGGATGAAGGATGAAAATTGGTTGAAGGACCGGACAGGACAACAGTTCTAGTCTCTGCCTTCATCCTTCGCTAGGGAGGACTGAAATATGCCCAGGGCAAAACGTGGAAACAAGCGCCTCGAACGGCGCAAGAAAATATTGAAACTGGCAAAGGGCTACCGCGGCACCAAGTCGAAGCTTTATCGCTCGGCGAAGGAATCGGTGGAGCGCGGGCTGAACTTTGCTTACACCGGACGAAAACTCAAGAAGCGTGATTTTCGCAGCTTGTGGATTGTGCGCATCGGCGCCGCCGCTCGCTTGAACGGAACAAACTATTCGCAGCTTATGCACGGGTTGAAAGTTGCGGGCATTGAGCTGGATCGGAAAGTACTGGCAGATCTCGCGGTGAACCAACCCGAGGCTTTCGCTGCGGTTGCGCTCCAGGCGAAAAACGCGCTTGAGAGTAAAGATAACGCGCGCGTAGCCGCGTAAAAATCAGCAACCAGTGCGATGTTGCGGTTCATCGCGTTCGTCCGCGATGCGGACGATTGACAATGCCCAGCGATTTATCGCTGGGCTTCTGGCTTAATTTGCAATAGTCCGCAGAGCGGACGGCTGACTGATTGAGACGCTGATAATTCAGCCGTCCGTTTCACGGACTCGTTTGATTGAATTGCATGTCAGCCAGCACTGAAGTGCTGGGCTACTTTCACGTCGTCCGCTTTGCGGACTAATCTCTGCCAACTGATTTGGCGGAGGGCAGGTGCGGATACAGTGGTGGGCCATGGCAGAAGATCAAACCTCGGAAAATCCGCGAGCTCAGGTTGAAGCGGCACGCGAAGCGTTCGAGCGAGAGTTCGAACGCTTTGCCGGCTTAACGGACGAACCTTCGCCGCGCGACCTTTCCTCGCCTGAGGCCTTGCTGCGAGATGCCGGCGAGTTGCGTACACGACATCTCGGCAAGAAGAGCGCCCTCGCAGCCAGTAAGAAAATGATCGGCCGCGTCTCGCCGGAAGAGCGCGCTGCCTTTGGTCAACTCGTCCAGCAAATCGAATCCGACATCGTAGGTAAGATTGAACGCACGGAACACTCACTGCGAACGCGCGTCGAATCCCTGCGCACCGCGCGCGAAGCCATCGACGTCACGCTTCCCGGCACGCGCCCGCGGCGCGGCCACCGCCATCCGCTAACCGTCGTCCGCGAAAGAATCGAAGACATCTTTGTCTCGCTTGGTTATGCGATCGAAGACGGCCGCGAGATCGAAACCGACTTCTACAATTTCGACGCCCTGAATATTCCTGACAACCATCCGGCTCGCGCCTCGCAAGACACCTTCTACACGACCGACGGCTACGCGCTTCGCTCGCAAACGTCCACGGTGCAGATTCACGCGATGCAACGGCGTGGCGCGCCACTCCGAATGATTGCGCCCGGGCGCGTATTTCGCCGCGATACGCCCGACCCGACACATAATCCGATGTTTTTCCAGGTCGAGGGCTTGTGCGTTGATCGCGGCATCAGCATGGCGCATTTGAAAGGCACCGTGGCTGAGTTTCTTCGCCGCATGTTCGGCGCGCAAACCGTTACGCGCTTTCGTCCGTCCTATTTTCCTTTTACCGAACCAAGCGCCGAGTTTGACTTTAGTTGCTTCAAATGCGGTGGCAGCGGTTGTCGTATCTGCAAAAATTCCGGCTGGATAGAACTCGGCGGCTCCGGCATGGTTCATCCAAACGTGCTGCGCGGCGCGGGCGTCGATCCGGAGGAGTTTTCGGGGTTCGCTTTCGGCCTCGGCATCGACCGCATGGTCGCGCTGATGTACGGCCTTGACGACATCCGCCTGCTTTTCGAGAATGACGTGCGGTTTTTGACGCAGTTTGATTAAGAAGTGGTCGGTGGTCGGTGGTCAGTAGCAATTGAAACCAACGCTACGAATCCACTGACCACTGACCACTGACCACTGACGATGTTAATTAGCTACAACTGGCTACGTGAACTGACCAACACTACCCTGTCCCCGCTTGAGCTGCGGGAGCGGCTGACTATGGTTGGTTTGGCCATCGATGCTGTCGATGAAATTGACGGCGACTCGGTGCTTGATGTCGAGGTTCCCTCAAACCGGCCCGACTGCCTCTCGCACGTGGGTATTGCTCGCGAAGTTTCGGTAATTGAAAAGTCGAAGGTCCAAAGTCCAGCGTCCAAAGTCTTTGCAACGGAGGGTAAAGGTGCAGACTTTACCGCCGTGGAGATCAGCGATCCGGATCTTTGCCCGCGTTATGCCGCCCGGATTGTGCGCGGCGTCAAGATTGGTCCGTCGCCCGAGTGGCTGGTGAAGCGTCTGGGCGAAATCGGCCAGAGGCCAATCAATAACGTCGCTGATATCACGAACTACGTGCTGCACGAGCTCGGCCAACCATTGCACGCATTCGATCTCGCAAAGATAACCGAGCGGCGCATTGTTGTACGCCGCGCGCGCGCGGGCGAAAAACTGACAACGCTTGACGGCGCGCAACGTGAACTCGATCCAGAGATGCTCGTAATTGCCGACGCTGCGGAGCCAGTTGCGCTGGCGGGAATAATGGGCGGCCTCGATTCGGAGATTTCTTCCACGACAATTGAGGTGTTGATTGAAAGCGCATACTTCAATCCCAACTCCGTGCGACGCACTGCGCGTCAGCTCGGGATGGACACCGAAGCCTCGCGCCGTTTTGAGCGTGGCGCCGATTGCGAAAACGTGCTGCACGCGCAAACCAGATGCGTCGAACTTATTTGCGAATTAGCCGGCGGCGTCGCCAGCGAAGACGCGATCGACGTTTACCCACATCCGCTGTCGCCGCGCGTGATCAAGTTTCGGCCGTCGCAAGTTGAGAGCCTGACTTCCGTGCGTGTTGATGCAGCGGAGATCGAGCGCATTCTCGCGGCGCTGGGATTTGCGCAAGGAGCAGAATCGGCAAGCGACGCGGCCAAGAACTTCGTTGTGCCGTCCTGGCGCATCGATGTTGGCCTCGAGGAAGACCTGGTGGAAGAGGTCGTGCGTCACGTTGGTTACGATCGGATCGCGACTGAGCTGCCGCCTTCAAATTCCGCCGGCGAATATCAACCGTCCGAGATGAAGCGCCGCAGCCTGCGCCGGTCGTTCACGAGTCTGGGTTTCGATGAAGCGATCACCCTGAGCTTCATTGACGTCGCCAACGATGATCAGTTTGAGCTGCTGCCGACGTTGGAAACGGGCACCCTCGTAGCGCTCAAGAATCCAATCATCGACGAGGCTTTTCGCATGCGCCCGACCCTGCTGCCGGGGCTGCTCGAGTCGGTTCGGCATAACCTGAATCACGGCAACCGCGACGTCCGTTTGTTTGAAATTGGGCGTGTTTTTGCAGGTTCTACTGCCACGGAGCTTCCCGCCGAGCGCGAATCGCTGGGCCTGATTGCGACCGGCGGCGCGTCTCAGGAGGGCTACGCCCAGGCGCCAAATGACGTCGACTTTTTCGCACTCAAGGGCGCGCTCGAAGCTGCCGTCGACTCGATGAAGCTGGCGCCGTTGGTTTTTTCCAGGGCGGACGTCAAACATATGCGCTCGGGTCAGGCGGCGAAAATCATACTCGCCGACGGTACGGCAATTGGCACCATCGGCAGGCTTGCTGAAGCGATTGCCAGCGGCTACAAATTTCGACAACCGGTGTACCTTGCCGAACTCGATCTCACGGCGTTGCTTAATTCTCAGGAGTTGTCTACTCAGTACGCACACCTGCCGCGATACCCAGCCGTGATGCGCGACGTTACGCTACTCGTCGACCGCAGCGTGGACTTCGCTCAGCTGGTCCAGGAAATTGACTCACACCAGATTTCGAACTATGCCGGTGTGAAGTTAGTAGGCACTTACGAAGGCGCCAACATTCCCGCCGACAAGCGTTCGGTCACTTTGCGGATGGAATACCGGTCAGACGAAGGCACGCTGCGCGACGAAGATGTCGAACAGCGTCATCGTGAATTGGTTGATTCACTGGTAGCGAAATTCAGCGCCGAACTTCACTGAAAAATAAATCGCACCCAACCGCGCGAAGAGTCTTGCGCTTGCAGGCGTGAAGTCGCATAATCCGAGGCGGATTGAAATTGAGTAGTTGAAGTGGGGAAAAGCAAACCCGATGATCGCATTATCCGGCCTGGAAAAATTTTCGCATCTAGAAGACAAGATCTATCGCACGATCGAACTCACCAAGACGCTGCGGCAGGAAAAAGAGAGTTTGGAAAAAGAACTCTCGCTGATGCGACGCAATCGGGGCAGCGTACCTTTCGAGCAGCAGCGTCTGGAAAAACAGGTCGAGGCTCTGCTCGCCGAGCGCGATGCCATACGTGCGAAGGTCGAAGCCATGCTCGACGCAGTTGCTGCGCTCGATCCTGAGATGGCCGAGGAGCTCAGATGACAACCGTGACCACACCGGTGCTTGATAATAGAAGTATGGAAACAACAACGACCGCCGCTCCTACGATCAGAGTCGAGATCTACAATCAGACGTACAACATTCGCTCTGACGGCGACTCCGAATATCTGACGCGGCTCGCTGATTTTGTTGATAGCCGGATGCGTGAAATTTCGTCGGGCACGCTCACGGTCGACTCGCTCAAGGTTGCCATCCTCGCCGCCCTGCACATCGCCGACGAGTTGCACCGTCTCAAGCAAACCCATGAACAGGCTGATGCTCAACTCGCCACCCGCAGCGCCGAATGCGCCGAAATGCTCGACCGCCTGTTGAAAGTTCGAACCAATATCGAACAGGAAAAAGGCGGGCCCGGGAAGATCGCGTTCAGCTAAAAGCCCAACAAATGTTTTGGAGTGCGCTGACCTGTCAGCGCTCTATCCCGTCGCGACCTGTCGCGAACGCCGAGCGGTGGCAGCTTCTCAAGAATTTGGGCGACAGGTCGCCCAAGACCAAAGCGCTGACAGGTCGGCGCACTCCAAAAGCTCCCAAACTCTAATTACCTCTTCCCGCGCGTCTTATGCTAGTATCCCCGCGGCGGAGGGAACTATTCTGCGGGGCTCGTGACCGAGTGTACGATGATTGAGCCAACGCCGTTAAAATGGGAGACCGATGCCACTTGCCAGTGCAATTCTTCAGCGTTAAGAATTGCCAGAGGCTGTGGCTCTTAAAGGTCACCCACCTGTACATGCAGGTTCAATTACGGCTTCGGGACGGCCATTGCGGATTTCCCTCCAGCCAGTAAAGACCGTAAATAGTAAATCGTGAATCGTAAATAGTGGTTGAAGGCTATTCGCGGTTGACGAATTCCTATTCACGGTTTTTCTTTTTGCGCATTCTCTTAAAGTAATTTAACTGGGAATACGCGCAACT
>Ga0207650_10001696_pt1 | contig 15661 bp, 11 predicted proteins | sample KBSS63metaG_FD_184325 | JGI IMG/M metagenome (GOLD analysis project Ga0207650, IMG submission 184325) | Switchgrass rhizosphere microbial communities from Kellogg Biological Station, Michigan, USA - KBS S6-3 metaG (SPAdes) (version 2) | ecosystem: Host-associated > Plants > Roots > Rhizosphere...
CCTGGTCCGTGCTTGCAATTTTGAAAAATATGTCTTCCGCTGTCATGTAATGTTGTTTGTGCGACTATACTTCTTTTGTGCATGATAGCTGCTAATTATAAAAAAGTTTTGAAGTACAATACAGAAGGCCATAAAAGCAAACCGAATAAAAAGATCTTTCTCATTGATTATTATTTGCATTGGATGTACTAATCATTTAATCCTTTACCATTCATGATTTGCTGTACGTACTTTTCAATTCGTAACTCACGTGTTTTTGACTGTTTGGCTGCAGAAAAATAAAGATTATATGCTCGTTGTCTACCAGGTGTCAAAGCATTAAAAGCAGTTTTTAAGCGAGGGTTTTCTTTTAGTTTTTTTTGAAATTCTTGAGGGAGAACCAATTTATTTTTTTCTTTTAGGTCAACTTTCAAACCCGCCTTTTCCACTTCAATGGCTTCGAATATATAGTTCCTCAATACTCGTTTTAACTTATCAATTTGCTGAGCATTGGTGAAGCGTGCCTGTCGCGCTGACTGTACATTCTCCGTTTGCTGAATCAGTATCCCTTTCGCATCGTTTAGTAATGCTCCTTTAAAAAATAACAGTGCACAGTATTCTTTAAATACATGAATTAAAACAATGTTCTTTTTCTGAAACGTGTAACAGGGGCAACCCCATTTCAATTCTTCATCCAGGCCACAGTCAAGTGCAATTGTTCGTAATCGCTCTATTTCTTTTTGCCAGTTATTGGCCTTAGTAAAATAAAACTCCACCTTAGGATTCATCTTGCTCTGTGTCATAGTATTAATGTTGGTTGTCATTTTCTTTCAGAAGCGATCTAAGGATTTGCACAAAACTTTCTGCATTTGAATATATCGCCACGTATTGCACTGCAAAGTTCAAATGTACTTATGAAGTTAACCAAGAGGATTCAGGCCATACTTTTTGATGATGCCTTCGGCTCCTGTGGGGTCAACTATCAAACCGTATTTAGCACCTGTTTCTCTTACTTTATCCATCTGTGCTGGTTTCCCGCTTTCAAGGAACGGGGCCAGTTCAGCAAAATAATATTCAAAGTTTCCTGGTGTAATCACTTCAATAAATCGTATTCTTTCACCGCCGGCATTCCAAAACGTATGGAAGATACCTCTTGGCTTTACAATATATTGTCCCGGGGTGGCGGTTTGCACAACTCCGTCCTGTATAACAGAAAGCTCACCCTCGAGTACATAGGAAATTTCATCTTCATGGGTATGTTTATGCATCGGTGCACCTATACTCCTGGGTTCAACCGTGTGTTCAACAATCGCTGTAGAACCATTAACTGACTTGCTTAAGACTTTATAAGTTGTTCCCAACGCTCTGAAGAAAATCCTTTGGTTTACCTGAATGTCAGGTCTGTTATGATCTGTTTGCATGTTAGTGAAGTAGCTGTTGCTTTTGTGTATTTGTAAAGTACTTTTTCCTTGTCTCAGTATTTCTTTTGATAAGTAAGTGGCGCACCCATCTGTTCAAATCCATGCGCTTTCCGTGCTTTTTCTCTTCATCTTCTGTCATCTTAGCCTGTTCCGTTACTGACAAGTTGAAACCACTCTTCCATTTCCCGCTGGTTGAAACAACATAATGAGTTTGCTCTGAGCCTCACCCACCTTGGCAAAGGTATGGGGCCCGCCTCTCGGACCAAAAACACAATCACCAGCTTTCGCATGATAAAGTTCTTTACCAACTTTGATTAGGTATTCACCGGAAATAATGTACCACCACTCTCATCCTGGTCATAATTGTAGTGCAATGCTGATCCATCTTCTTTTAGACGTGTGAATCAAAAATATAGAAGTCTCCATCGGTATCTTTGATAGATACTTTACTAAAAAATGTCTCGTCTTCGTAAAGAGAAAGTGGCTTGTCGAACCGGTCTTTACCTGCTTTCTCCATGATGCCCTTTTTCACCCTGTCTTTCAAAGTAGCTTTTGCATGGCTTTTAAGGGGAGCAGACGCAAAAGCAATACACCTAAACAAATTTTAGAAAAGATCTTCGTTTCGGAAAAAACGGTTTAAAGTTAAGGCGTGACAAGAAGAAATATTCCAGGCCATGCTTTCTATCTCCAGGAGAAGAAGGCGATATAACGCACAACGTTAAGTAGCCTGGCGAAGGAGCGGTATTTGTCATTTCATCTCTTCATACTGGCCACCACGAATTCGTCAACCACTGTTATTACAACTTAGGTTTTCTCAGCAATAAACAGCTATAAATTCTTTGCTGCTCCTTTTGTTTTTTAGGTTCAAAGTTCGTGGACAGCATATTCATAACTCCAAGTGTGACAATTGGATTTGCTGCCAGAGCCTGCACAACATCTTCGCTCACGTTAGCTTTAAATCCAAGTGTGCAGCAAAAACCAAGTGGATTGTTGATAAAGGATACGCCTTCCACATTGATGGCAGAACCATCAAGAAGCTTAAGCTGTAAAGTTCCAGTCGTGTTTAGAATGCTATCTGTAAACTGTACTCTTGATGCTGCATTTAAGAACAGGAGATACTTTGGTGAAATGGACGTATCTGCATAGTTCAGTTCTTTTTGTATCATTAAGCTGTAAAAGTCTTTTGAAGTCGTTATCCCGCTAACGGTTTCAATCCCTCTTTGTTTGTCTTTCTTTCCTGATATCAATGAGCAGTTCTGTCCATTTACAGAAAGGGACACAATGACAAACGACAAGACACAAATAATCTGTTTGAGCATTCTCCTTTCACATAGAGTTTTCTTGCTTGCTGCTAACATTTGTATTTCTGTATGTTCTTGCTACAAAATAAATTAATTTTCAATGCCAAATATTGTAGGCAATCAAAATTAAATAGTTGAATAGTCTTTCAATTTGCTTTGATGAATCACGATACAGGGTGGTTCATGATGCTTCCTTAATTTGCGGCTACTATTTTTAATCATTGTTATTCTCTAACATTGCCATCAATCAACCATCCATCCAATGATACTAAACTCTTTTTTGCAGCAAAAAAGGATCTCCATTCTTTTCGCATTTGTTTTACTAGCTGTTTTCCAAATAACAGCTGCACAAAACCCAGAACGGTTTTTCAACAAAAACGACCTGATGACTATTGGCTCTTACTATTATCCCGAGCACTGGCCTAAAGAGTATTGGGCAAAAGATCTGAAAAAAATGGCGGAGGTAGGATTCGAGTTCACGCACTACGGTGAATTCGCCTGGAGCTTTATTGAACCCCAGGAAGGAAAATTTGATTTTACCTGGCTGGACGAAGCAGTGGAAATGGCTTATAAAAATGGTATCAAAGTGATCATGTGTACCTCTTCGCCGACGCCACCGGCATGGCTGGCACAAAAACATCCTGAAATATTAATGGTGAATGCAGAGGGCCGTACCATGCAACACGGATCAAGACAACAGATATCATGGTCAAGTGCAGTCTATCGCGACTATGTTTCAAAAATGGTGGAAGCCATCGGCAAACATTATGGTAATGACAAACGCATTTGGGGATGGCAATTGGATAATGAACCTTCACACTATGGACAATATGATTACAGCCCCGCTGCGCAGGAAAGTTTTCGCCGTTGGTTGAAAGCAAAGTATCAAGCAATTGATAAGTTGAATGATACCTGGGGTGCTGCATTCTGGAGTATTCGCTACGATAATTTTGACCAGGTGCTTATTCCCAACCAAAAAGAATTGATCGCACAACCATCACCACATGCGGTGTTGGACTTCAAACGTTTTTCTGCTGAGGAATGCAATGGTTTTTTATCGATGCAATATAAAATTTTACGGAAATATATTTCAACTGATCAATTCATCACTACCAACCTGATGCCGGAACATGTAGAAGTTGATCCAACAAAGATCAACAGTCTTGATTTTGTTACCTACACCAAATATTTAGTGGCAGGTTATGATAAAGGAACGGGACCGCAGGGTTTTCGAATGGGTTCTGCCAGCAGTATCGGGTTTGCAAATGATTTGTTTCGATCGTTCAATGGTGTAACCGGCGTAATGGAATTACAACCTGGCCAGGTAAATTGGGGAAAGTTCAATCCGCAACCTATGCCCGGCGTTGTACGCATGTGGATCTGGCATGCCTTTGCAGGAGGAAATAAACTTGTTTGTAATTATCGTTTTGACAAACCCATTACCGGTGGAGAGCAATACCATTATGCAATTCTAAATGCAGACAGGCAAACCATCAGTACAAGCGGCATTGAATACATTAAGGTAATCAACGAATTAAAAGAATTGCGCAAACAGTATACTCCAAATGCAACAGCACCCACACGTTATCAAAAACGATTAGCAGCCATTTTATACAATCCCGATAATCGTTGGGAAGAAGATAACCAACCGCAAACAAACCAGTGGGACTTTATGTCGCACCTGAAAAGATATTATGGTGCCTTGAAACAACTGGGTGCTCCAGTAGATGTGATCACTGAGGAAAAAGATTTTTCAAAATACCCAGTACTGATTGCGCCGTCTTACCAATTATTAGATGCTGCTCTTATTGAGCGATGGAAACAATATGTACAAAACGGGGGCCAGTTGATACTGACATCGCGTACCGGGCAAAAAGATAGAAATGGAAAATTATGGGAAACGCTATGGGCACAGCCAATATATGACCTGGTTGGGGCAAAAATTCCTTTTTATGATTTGTTGCCCGATAGTGTGCAGGGAACAATTCGTTTTGGAAACACATCCTTCAAATGGAATAATTGGGCTGATGTGTTGGAAGCAAATCCGGGTACAGAAGTTTGGGCAACCTACACCAACCAGTTTTATTCGGGTAAGGCGGCCGTGGTACATCGTAAGTTGGGTAAAGGAACTGTGACCTTTGTTGGCCCGGATACAGATGCTGGTTTATTGGAAACCGCGGTTCTAAAGAAAATTTACCAGCAACTTGGTGTAGCCACAGAGAACTTTCCGGAAGGAGTAATGATTGATTGGAGAGATGGGTTCTGGGTGGGAGTTAATTATTCCGGTAATCCCTTCAATGTTTCCATTCCCCCTGCTGGGAAAATTTTAGTTGGCAGTAAACTACTGAAACCTGCAGATGTTTTAGTTTGGAAAGAGTGATCCTTGTTCATGCTTAAACCAGGAACGCCTTGGCTTTGACGTGAATTTTAAAAAGACTTTACAAATTTTAAAACCGTAGATGTGTTTTCGGATGATGTAACTGAAACAAAATAAACACCTGCCGTCCATTGGCTCACATCACGAATCGGTATATTGTTGCTTCCTTCCTGCAATTGGTATTGCGATGCCCGAACCAATACTCCTGCAGCATTGTAAAAATGAACGGAGGCTATTGATTTTTGATCATGCCATAGTCGCAATTGGAGTCCCTGTCCTTCATTATAAATTGCGAACATATGTGTTTCTTTTGCAGAAGAAACTTTCAGCGTAGCAGACATTCCTGAAGTGCCGTCTGCACATACATACTTTATTCGGTAGTTTGCATTACCAGGCCTTTCATTGTCCGTGAATATGTAGGACTTTGCTTGACTACCAGTTATTGTTCCGATCTTACTAAACTGAATGCCATTATTTGATCTTTGCACCTCATAGCTTTGAACATCGTATTCATTATACACTTTCCATCGAAGCAGCACATTATTGTTTTGAACCACCGCATCAAAATCAGTAATTTTTACAGGCAACGTAGTGGATACAACAAATTCACCTGCACCAATATCATACTTTAAAGATTGAGGAATGGAGTTCCCAAAAAAATCCTGGACAGCTGTAGTCACGAAGTTTATTCCCCGGTTTATGAGTGGAGAAGTTGCATGAAAGGAATAACCGAATAGTGATCTGAAAGATCCGCCATCTGAAGGATGTACAATACCTCCACTTCCGGCGTCTATAAGCAGAGGGTTTTCGACAATTGCTGTTGACAGTCCAAACTCCGTCTCTTGTCCATTCGCTACAGCCTTCCATTCGTCTAATGAAGCGTAGTCAATTTCATTCCATTTAAAATGATAATTGCCAGTTGCAGAATAGTAATTGTTGTTTGTAAGCCATACAGCACCTGCATCCTGCTTATGAGGAGAATTTACTAAATCAACACCTTGTGCAGTGTAAAAAATATTATTGCTTAACTGCACGTTCCTGAAATTTTCAGATGCGATGCTCACCGCAGAAGGCGTACCATTAACCAGGTTCAAACCGTTTACATAAACCGTATTGTTGTAGATCTTACAATTTACTACCTGGTGAGTTTCGTTTTTAGCATACAGGGTCAACCCACCATAGCTATTTTTTCTGCCATCATTCTGACTGATGTTATAACGAATAATATTGTCTGAAAATTCATTTGGCGATCCGTATTCCGCCATCAAAAAGCCAGGACCCTCATTATCGTGGCTATAACAATATTGTATGATGCAATTTTGTGAACCACCGTCAATGTCAAAACCGCCGCCATCTTTTTCCAAACCTGCTTTATTATGATGGCTCTCGCAAAACTGGATTGTAACATTTTTAGCGTCGTATACCCAAATTCCTACAGGGCCACCTTTCAGGTGTTTGTTATTGCTCCCATTGTTGTAGGCTTCGCAATATTCAACAAGGCCTCCATTAACCCCGGAAAGAGTGAGCCCACTTCCAGTCGCAACAGAGGTATTCGTGGTGCCGTTATTCTCGTAAAACTTGCAATAAGCAATTTTAAAACCGGTATGTGAGAATATGGGGAAATTGCCAAAGGTTTCTAAACCCGCATGGCCATTATTGTGAAAACTGCTGTGTAACACTGTTACGGTGTTAAAGCCTTTATCTGTTGAGAATGCCCCGAAGACCAACCCGATACCATTAAAATTGGATACTTCGATACTATCTATGGATATAAAATCCAGGTCACTACTGGTTTGTGTAATTTCAAAATAAATTCCATTGCTATTGCTGTTATTTCCCTGGAAAGTAAGATTAGACATGCGGATTCCCCCTGCATTGGATGCATATAAAGCGGTTTCATTTACAGCGTAAACCGTTGCTTTGCCTGTTCCATAAGAGCTGAACAAAATTGGGTTGTTGGGGGTGCCCCTGTCGTTTTGGTCAAGTTGAATTGATCCTGTAAATCTTGATCCTCCTTCTAAAAGAATTTTATCTCCGGGTTCAAGGTCAAGGCCATTAATTTTTGAAAGTGTTTGCCAGGGAGTGATCGCACTAAGACCATTGTTGATGTCATTGCCATTGGTGCTGATATAATACGTCTTATTCTGTGCATAAGACAAATGATACAATAACATGAAAATGCAAATAATTGCTTTCCTTTTCATAGGTATTGACGGTTAGTCTTTGTAAGATAGAATCAACAATTGATTTTACCTAAAGTAGAAACTTATAATGTGTTGATATTCTAAATAATGAATCAACTGCCGTGCATATGTATCAACGTCCAAATAAAGCTTCTGTCCTAATTTTACGCAATGCAGCCAATTAATACAGCCTTGCTTTCTTTCGGTATGTCGGGACAGGTTTTTCATGCACCATTTTTAAAAGTTCATGAAGGATTTAATTTATATGCAGTTTTGGAGCGAACGAAAAGTGTGGCACAGGAAAAATATCCGGCCGTAAAAACATTCAGGTCTTTAGATGATTTGTTGAACGATGAATCTATTGAATTGGTGGTTGTAAATACTCCAAGCATTACTCATTATGAGTATGCAAAAATTTGTTTGCAGGCCAACAAAAATGTCATTGTTGAAAAACCTTTTACACCAGCAGTAAAAGAAGGGGAGGAGTTAATTTCCCTGGCAAAACAGAAAAATAAGTTGCTCAGTGTTTATCAAAACCGGCGTTATGACAGTGACTATAAAGTGGTAAAAAAAGTGGTTGATGAACATTTATTGGGAGAATTGATTGAGGCCGAATTTCATTATGACCGTTACAATGAACAATTGAGTTATAAAGTTCACAAGGAAACACCTACTGCAGGCGTGGGTATTGTTTATGATCTCGGTTCGCACCTGATTGACCAGGCTTTGCAATTATTTGGAATGCCACATTCTGTTTTTGCGGACATTGATATCATAAGGCCCAATTCAAAAGTGGATGATTATTTTGAACTGCTCATGTTCTATAATCGTTTTCGGGCACGGATACATTCAAGTTTGTTAGTTAGGGAGCAACTGCCCGCCTATATTTTACACGGAACAAAAGGTTCTTTTATCAAAGGCAAAACTGATGTGCAGGAAGTAGCATTACAGTCGGGGAAAATTCCGGATGCACCTGATTGGGGAGCAGAACCCAACAATGAAAAGGGTCTTTTGCACACCGAGAAAAACGGAACAATAGTTCGTGAATATATTTCGTCTTTCAATGGGAACTATATGGAATATTATGATGGTATTTATAAAGCGTTGCGTTTGCAGCAACAACTTCCCGTTACAGCAGAAGAAGGTTTGAATGTGATTCGGATAATTGCTGCAGCTTATGAAAGCACCCACCAAATGAAGGTCGTTAAAATATAGTTGGACAGTTTACATTCAATTTTTTGCCAAACCTGTACAATACTCCAATTGTGTGACTTTGATAGTGGTCATACAATTCCGGATTGCCGGCCTTGCTAAATCCATCCAGATAATCAGTTCGCGTAAATCGATACGCTGTTTCCGCAATCAATGATAAATTCTTGTTTAATGAATACTGTATTCCGATTCCTACAGGAACTACCGGGATTGTCTTTGGTGTTTTCTGTGCTAAATCTTCTGATAACCTTGCTGTAAGATCTTCGGTGGTAAAAAATTCACCATTGAACTTACTCCAGTCTCTTTTGATATTCAGAAAGCTTAGGCCAATTCCACCAAAAATGTAAGGAACAAATTTTCTGTCCGTACTCCATGCATTCCAAACGAGCAATTCGGAAAGTTCAAAGGTCCTGGCTTTGAACAGTAAACTGCGTTGTTGCCGCCACTCAGGAACTTTATAAGCTGCATCGTTTCCGCTTAAACCGCCGTAAAACAAACTGGTTCGTAATGAAAACGATGGATTCAAAATGCGGCTTACAAACAGGTTTACTGTTGGACGCATTGTTCGATACGAACCTAATGGTGCTGGTGTTAAATCGCCCTGGTAAACAAAAATACCCGCGGTTAATCCAATTTCAAATTTGGAAAGGTCAACCTGGGCATGTGTTTTACTATTTGCAAACAAGAACAGCAAGGCAAGGCCTAAGCCTTTTCGCAGAAAAGCATTCATGGGTTTTGTTTTAAATAAAAAATTGTCTTTTCGGAATGTGCTGTTCCGGAATTTTGCGGTTAGAGAAAGTATCTCCTACTAAACGTGTCGTCTGTTTTTTCATTGCGTTATCAATGGAAAATGTTTTGAAGATGCCTGCTGATTCGAATGTTTAAACTATTATTCCTTCTACGGATTTACAAAGTTTCATCGCGTGATGCTCCAACTAAACAGAGAAACCTGATCCGCATAAGCTGCGGCATAAAAACGAATCACAAAAAACTATTTTCTATTCACAAGGTTCTGGTACTACCTCAGGCAGCATGCCTCGCAGTTATACCCTTGGAGTTGACAAAAATCCAGGTTTGACACCTCAATGCAAAATCAAACTCAGCATTAGAAATTTTATTACTCAGCAACTGGCTAAACTTTACAGAAGCTCTGTAGCAACGGTGCTAAAATTGTTAAAGAAATTAAAAGACAGCTTTACAAAAAGAAGCAACCGTTTTTCTTGCCAAACTGCATGCTTTAAATTATTTTGTTCGCTATAACTCTAAACAATTTTATTATCAATTTTTTCCTGGCTGTCAACAAATAGGTGGCCTGGAATCCAATTCTGGCAAGGGTTTTGCCATATCGGGCAAAGTTTTGCCATTGTAATTGAGCCTTAATTTTGACTTTATTTTGAGCCAACCACAAGGTATTTTTACACTACGATCAATCACTACAACGAAGAGCACGGATAATTAAGCAACGGCAGGTTTTTCTCCTCAAATCTTAAAAAATCAGAAACATGAAGAATAACAAAACAGAACCTGTACAAATCATGTTGACGTACAACGCCAACAATGCTGAAAGAGACAACCTTCGTGTTAAGATTGCTCCAGCTGCAGAAAAGGTAAACACTATCAAAAAGCTTGACGATAACCACAAACTGGTACGCAGGTATTCATTTGATGATAATGGTGGTGGATATTTGGGCCTTTAATGGCCCGTAAACTTCAAAAACTGAACTGCATTTTACGGTGCAGTTTTTTTGTTTTCATACATGAAGTCGGCCTTACAACTCCATTCTTTGCACTGATCACCATGGCGAAAACAGGCCATTACATTGCATCCGGCAAAATCGGCAACGTTTTCGGTAACGATTGCGTAAAAAAAGGCTCGAAATCTGCTTGTTATACCTGAATATCTGTTTAGACTTGTTATTGAATACTACAATTTTTCTCTTGAAAATGTTATAGTAACAAGCAATCGTTCACCGGCTGTGCAGTTTCGACCTGTATGGCCCTTTTTTAATTTTTTGCGTTTATGAATAGAGTGATTTTCTCCTTGGGGTTTTTAATTTTCTGTTTTTCTGTTTCTGCACAAAACAATAAGGTTCCTGTTGTTAAGCAAGCGGCATTTAAAAAGGATTCATTTTACATAACAAAATTTGGAGGAAAAGCAGATGGTATTACTATCAATACAAACAGTATCAATTCGGCAATTAATGAATGCAGTAAAAAGGGCGGTGGCATTGTTGTGATTCCTGCAGGACTTTGGTTGACCGGGCCAATTGAATTAAAAAGCAACGTCAACCTGCATCTTCAGAAAAACGCTTTGCTCCAGTTTACTGATGATTTTAACCAGTATAAATTGGTGGCAGGAAACTGGGAAGGCCTGCCGCAGATGCGAAATCAGTCGCCACTTTCAGCAAATGGCGCAACCAATATTGCTATTACTGGTTTTGGAATTATTGATGGCAATGGCGATGCATGGAGAATGGTGAAGAAAGATAAACTAACCGAAACTCAGTGGAAAAAACTGGTTGCATCCGGTGGTGCTTTGAGCGAAGACAAAAAAACATGGTATCCGTCAGAGAAATCTGTGAAAGGGTCTGCACTAAAGAACCCGGGTGAAATTACTCCTGAAAAAACGCCTGAGTTCTATGAAAGCGTAAAAGATTTTCTTCGTCCCAATTTACTGGTATTCAGCAATTGCAAAAAAGTGTTGCTCGAGGGTGTGACTTTCCAAAATTCTCCAGCCTGGTGCTTACACCCGTTAATGTGTGAAGACTTAACTGTAAGAAATGTTTATGTAAAGAATCCATGGTATGCACAAAATGGCGATGGCATCGATGTTGAAAGTTGTAAAAATGTTTTGATCGAAAACAGCACTTTTGATGTTGGTGACGATGGAATCTGTATTAAGTCCGGCAGAGATGAAGCAGGTCGAAAAAGAGGCATGCCCACTGAAAATTTAATTGCACGCAACTGCACGGTTTATCACGCACATGGTGGCTTTGTTATCGGTAGCGAAATGAGTGGCGGGGCAAGAAATCTATTTGTGGAGAATTGTACCTTTATTGGAACGGACATTGGTCTTCGTTTTAAAACAACACGCGGCCGTGGCGGAATTGTCGAAAATATTTTTATCAACAACATTGCCATGAAAGATATTGTTGGCGAAGCTATTTTGTTCGATATGTATTATGCTGCACAGGACCCAATTCCATTGGCCGGAGAAAAAAGAGAACCTCCAAAAGTGGAGACTTTGGCTGTGACGGAAGCTACTCCGCAGTTTAAAAACTTTTACATTAAAAATGTGGTTTGTAATGGCGCCGGGAAAGCAATTTTTGTGAGAGGCCTTCCGGAAATGAATGTAAAGAATATTGTAATGGAAGATATGGTTATTCAGGCGAACAAGGGGCTGGACATGACCGAGGGCTCAGACATTACATTGAGAAATGTAAACCTTGTTACCAGGGACATTAACCCGGTGATGAACATCCACAACAGCAAAAACATTACACTAAATAGAATCAGCTATTTGAACGCAGATCTGTTATTGAATGTAACGGGTGAAAAGAGCAGTGGAATTGCTGTAACGTCCACAGATGTAAAAAAAGCAAAAAAGGGTTTCGAAGTAAATTATGGTGCAAAAGAAGCTTCGGTTAAAGTAAATTGACTGTGAGGGAGTCTGTAATTATGAATAATATGAACTTCGAAAGTATCGTGAGAATTACAGAACAATGAACTTCCGTTGCTTCGGCAGCGAAGCAAACAAACAGACATTGTAGCAATCCGGTTTTGCCAAAATTCATTCTAAAAAAATAACATGCACAAATCAATGCCTATACCAAAAATTTTTTTTTCATTTAATAATAAATTGAATTCTTACAATAGGCTCTTCATTACAGCAGTATTTATTATATCGACAACTCTCATAAGTGCTCAGCCTAATTCTGTAAAGACAGCAAATTCTACAAATGCACTTCCAAAATCATATGCCGCTGAAATGGCAAAAACTGTAATGACCATTTGGAAAGATTCTCTTTCGAACGGAAGACCAGCACGATGGACCTATGATCAATCAGTTTTTTTGAAGGGAATTGAAGGATTATGGAGAGCCACCGGCGATAAAAAATATTTCGATTACATCCAGAAAAGCATGGATTTTTTTGTTGATGATAATGGAAACATCAGGACATATGATGCTGACGATTTTAATATTGACAACCTAGCAAGCGGTAGAAATGTTTTATTACTTTACAACGTTACAGGAAAAGAAAAGTATTTGAAAGCAGGTCAAACACTGCGTAAACAATTGCAGCAACATCCACGTACCAAAGAAGGTGGCTTCTGGCATAAAAAGATTTACCCGTATCAAATGTGGCTGGACGGCTTGTACATGGGTGAACCATTTTATGCTGAATATGCAAAAACATTTCACGAGGATACCGCTTTCAATGATATAGCCCGCCAGTTTATTTTAATGGAAAAAAATTCTGTCGATAAAAAAACAGGTTTGATGTACCATGGTTATGACGAAAGTCGCCAGCAAAAATGGTCGGATAAAACTACAGGACGTTCACCCCATTTCTGGGCCAGGGCAATGGGTTGGTACGGAATGGGCCTTGTAGACGTATTGGAAGTATTCCCGGCTAATCACCCCAAAAGAAATGAACTGGTAAATATTTTAAACCGTTATGCAAAAGCCGTAAGCAAAGTACAGGACTCTAAAACCGGTTTGTGGTGGGATATATTAGATATGCCTGGTAAGGAAAAAAATTATGTAGAGGCTTCCGCTTCGAGCATGTTTGTTTATGCCCTGGCAAAAGGAATTCGCCTGGGTTATTTGCCACAATCTTATTTATCTGTGGCCAAAAAAGGATATGATGGAATTTTGAAAACCTTCATTAAGGAAGAAAACGGCTTGATAAATTTGCATGGTACAGTGAGTGTATCGGGCCTCGGTGGCAACCCATACCGGGATGGTAGTTATGACTATTACATGAGTGAGAAAGTTGTGGTTAACGATCCAAAGGGAGTTGGTGCTTTTATCCAGGCGGCTAATGAAATGGAACTGGTTCCAACACTGGGTTATGGTAAAGGCAAAACAGTGTTGCTGGATTACTTTTTTAATAACGAATGGAGAAAAGATGCAACGGGAACCAACATTCGTTATCATTATACCTGGGACGACCGAATGAACAGTGGCTTTGCAACGCTTGCAGACATATATCATAGCTATGGCGTACAAACAAAAACATTAGAAACCGTGCCTACAGCAAAGGACCTTAAAACTGCTGATATCTACGTCATTGTTGACCCCGATACGGAAAAAGAAACGGCCAAACCCAATTACATAAATGAAGCATATGCGAATGTAATAGCTGACTGGGTAAAGGCTGGTGGTGTGTTATTCATAATGGCTAATGATGCAGGCAATGCTGATCTTCAACATACAAACATTTTAACTTCAAAATTTGGAGTAAAACTTAATGATGACAACTACAACCTTGTTGAAGGAACCAAATTTGAACAGGGTGCCGTGTTGGTTTCTGATAACAATCCTGTTTTCAGGACAGCGAAGAAAGTTTACATAAAGGAATTGTCAACACTTCAGGTAAAACCTCCGGCAACAACAATCCTGACTAAGGATGGAAAAAATATTGTGGCAATTGCCAAATATGGTAAAGGCTCGGTGTTTATTGTTGGTGATCCCTGGATATACGATGAATATGCTGATGGAAGAAGATTGACACCTGATTTCGACAATTTCAAAGCTGCACAGGATATGGTAAAGTGGGCCATTGATCAAACAAAAAAGAAGTAGTGAAGAAATTACAACATATGGTTTTTGTTTTAGCCCTGAACATTTTGTTCAGTGCTTTTTGCTTTTCACAAACAAAACGGATTGTTGTAGATATCAATGGGAAGGGAGATTATAAGTCGGTGCAGGGCGCCATTAACAGCCTTACAGATTCTTCTGCAAGTCCAAGGATTATTTTAATTAAGAAAGGTATTTACAACGAAAAGATATACATCGAAAAACATAACATTGTTTTGGAGGGAGAGGATCGTGATAAAACTATAATAACCCAGGATATTGCCCGCGATGAATGGCGTTGCGACCATAAAGACGACTGGGGCGTTGCAACACTTAATCTCGAGGGAAACGATATTACTTTGAAAAACCTGACCATTGCAAACGACTATGGCTTCAATTATAAAGAGCCCCGTACAGTAGTTTGCGCGTCCGATACTGTAAGCCATCAAAAGGTGATCACGAACAGTGGTCACCAGATGGCTTTAAGAAGTTTCAAAACAACAAGGTTAAAAGCTGTCAATTGCCGCTTTCGTGCATATGCCGGCGATACGGTTAGTCCATGGAACCTTGTTGATGGTATGTTTTACTTCAAAGATTGCCTGATGGAAGGTGGCGTAGATTTTTATTGTCCCCGTGGTTTTGCGTGGGCAGAGAACTGCATCTTTTATGCAAACACCGGCCCGGCAAGCATCTGGCATGATGGTTCAGGAAATGCTGACTACAAAACAGTATTGAAGAATTGTAAGTTCGATGGATTCGCCGGATTCAATTTGGGACGCTATCACAAGGATGCACAGTTTTATTTGATTGGTTGCAGGTTCTCAAAAAATATGGCCGATAAAGACATTTATCTGGTTCCTACAGAAAACAAAATCCAATGGGGGAGAAGGGTATATTATTTCAATTGTCATCGTGATGGTGGTGACTATGCCTGGTTCAATAATAATATGAATAGTGCACTTAATTCGCCAAAAGCTGAAGATGTTACAATAGAGTGGACTTTTAAAAATAAATGGCGTCCGGATAAAGACCTGTTATAACAATTTTGTATTTCGATTATGATACTTTCCCGCTATACGCTGAAAAATATTAATACTGATGCAGTAACAGTACCAGACGAATCATTATTTGAGCTGCCTGAAAAAGTATTGCAATTTGGAACCGGTGTATTACTTCGGGGGTTGCCCTGTTATTTCATAGATAAAGCCAATCGCAACGACACTTTCAACGGCCGGATCGTTGCAGTACGTTTAAACTCACAAGACGATACTTCTGCATTCGACAAGCAGGACGGGTTGTACACCCATTGCATTCATGACGTAAAAAACGGTGAAAAAAATGAAGAGACTATAATCAACTCTTCCATCAGTCGTGTGCTAAATGCT
>Ga0207650_10001699_pt1 | contig 15646 bp, 14 predicted proteins | sample KBSS63metaG_FD_184325 | JGI IMG/M metagenome (GOLD analysis project Ga0207650, IMG submission 184325) | Switchgrass rhizosphere microbial communities from Kellogg Biological Station, Michigan, USA - KBS S6-3 metaG (SPAdes) (version 2) | ecosystem: Host-associated > Plants > Roots > Rhizosphere...
TCTGGACCGGACCCTCCGGATCGGCGGCGGCGCTCCCCACCACGTCCTTTGACTCCGGCAGCCCGAAGAGGAGTACGCCGCGCACGCCGTCAGCCGCCGCGGCGGACGCTTCCTTCACGAGCTCGTCCACCGAAAGCTGGTAGACGCCCGGCATGGACGAGACTTCCTTGCGTGTGCCTTCGCCGGGGACCGCGAACAGGGGATAGAGGAAGTTGTCGGGGCTCAGACGCGTCTCGCGCACCATCGCCCGCAGCGCCGCGGATCGCCGCAGCCGACGGGGACGGTGCCGCAGGTCGAGTACTCCGCGAACGGTGCGAGCGGGCGCGTCCGTCACCTTGGTAGCCAATGCTCAAACCTCGATCGAAGCTGGCCGGCTGAAGTGATCGACCAGGGCGTCCACCAGATCGGGAATCGTGTAGCGGCGCGGCATCACGGTCGTCTGGATGCCGAGCTGCTGGGCCGCTTCCGCCGTCACCGGACCGATCGATGCGACGACGGTCGTCGTGAGCAGGTCGGCGGCCTGCTCCTCGCCGAAGATCTTTGCGAAATTCTTGACCGTGCTGGCGCTGGTGAAGGTGACTGCGTCGATCTGCCGATCGAGCAGCATGCGGTAGATGTCGTGGTCGCCGTCCCGTTCACCCCCGGCGAGCAGCGTGCGGTAGGCGACGACTTCGTCGACCTCCGCGCCGGCCTCGCGAAAGTGATCCGCCAGCACCTCGCGGGCAATGTCGGACCGCGGCAGCAGGAATCTGGTCCGGTGGAGAGGCCCGGCGCCGTGCAGCGCGTCCATCACGGCTTCCGCGCGCGCCTCTTCCGGCATGAGGTCGACGCGCATGCCGTAGCGTGTCAGCCGCTCGGCCGTCGACGGTCCGATCGCGCACAGCCGCACGCCCTTCAATTCGCGGATGTCGCTCGCCGCCAGCAGCCGCTGCATGAACGCATCCACCGCGTTGGCGCTGGTGAAGACGATCCAGTCGTAGGCGGCGGCGGTGGCACAGGCGCTGTCGAGCGCGGCCATGTCATCGGGCGGCGCAATCCGGATCGTCGGCGCAAGGATGGCGTCCGCGCCGCGCTCCTCGAGCATCTCCACCAGCTCGCCCGCCTGCTCGCGCGATCGCGTGACCACGATCCGTCGTCCGAACAGCGGCCGATCGTCGAACCACCGGAGATGTTCGCGCAGACCGGCGACGCGGCCGATCACGAGCATCGCCGTATCCTGCGTACGGGCGCGCTCGGCAATCGTCCCGAGGGTTCCGACGATGGTTTCCTGCGCGGCGGTGGTGCCGCCGTAGATGAGCGCCGCGGATTCTTCCGCGGCGCGGCCGTTCGCCAGCAGTCCGCGCGCGATGGCCTCCACCTGCTTCGCCGCGGCGTAGCAGACGAGCGTGCCGTCGAGCCCCGCCAGCCTCGCCCAGTCCACCTGCGGCATATCGCCGGTTTCCGCTTCGTGTCCCCGCACCAGCGTCACGGTGTCGCCGGCGCCCGGATAGGTCACGGGAATGCCGGCGTAGGCGGGCACCGCTGTCGCTCCGGGCACCCCCGGCACGACCTCGAACGGAATCTGCTGCTCGTGCAGGAACAGCGCTTCCTTGCCGCCGCTGTCGAACACGAATGGATCGCCCCACTTCAGCCGCACGACGGTCTTTCCCTCGCGCGCCTTCTCGACAATCAGGAGCGAAATCGCGTCCTGGTCGAGCGCGCGGGGCGCCGCCGGACCGACGTCGATCTTCTCGGCATCGGCGCGCGCCGAGCGCAGCAGCCGGGTGTGGACCGAATGGTCGTAGACGACGACGTCCGCCGATTGCAGGTGGCGCAGCCCGCGAACGGTGATCAGCCCGGGATCGCCCGGGCCGGCACCGACGATATAGACGTACGGGGTCTTGGGCATGCTCCTCTATCGTAATGAATTCAGGATCCCCATGGCACCCGCGGCGGCGAGCTCGGCGGCGACCCGCCGCCCCAGCCCGGCGGGGTCGGCGGCGCTTCCCCGCAGCGTCCGGCGCACGCTCCGCGCGCCGTCCGGCGCCGACACGATCGCGTGCAGCACGAGGTCGTCTCCCTCGCGCACCGCCACCGCGCCAAGCGGCAGCTGGCATCCGCCCCCGAGCGCCTCGACAACGGCGCGCTCCGCGACGAATGCGGCGGCCGCTTCACGATCGTCGATCGCCTGCCATGCGGGATGCGCGAGATCCTCGCGGCGGCATTCGACCGCGACGATGCCTTGGCCCGGCGCCGGGATGCAGGCTTCGTGAGGAAGCGGTTCCGAGATGCGAGACCCGAGGCCGAGACGTTTGAGCCCCGCGGCCGCGAGCACGAGGGCGTCGAACTCGCCGGCATCCAGCTTGCGCAGCCGCGTGTCCACGTTCCCGCGCACCGGCAGGAAGCGCGCCGCCGGCATCCGGACCGCGAGCTGCGAGCTGCGGCGCACACTGCCCGTGCCGATAGCGGCGGCGTCCGGAAGCCGCGCGCCGTTCGCGGCGAGAACCAGCGCATCCCGCGAATCCTCGCGCGGCAGCACCGCGGCGACACCGAGCCCGTCGGGGATCGCCACCGACATGTCCTTCGCGCTGTGCACGGCGACGTCGATGGCGCCCGACAACAGCGCGTCCTCGATTTCCTTCACGAACAGACCCTTGCCACCCGTTTCCGAAAGCGGCCGGTCCTGAATGCGATCCCCCTGGGTCTTGATCGTGACGATGTCGGTCTGGACGCCGTTCTGCATGAGCAGGCCGGCGACCGTGCGCGCCTGCCAGAGCGCGAGCGCGCTGCCGCGCGTGCCGATCCGCAGCGTTCGCGTCACGGCAGATCACCGGCGTCTTCGTCCGCTTTCGGCGCCTGCAGCGCGAACAGACGGTTCACCGCGTCGGCGTAGGCCACCGCCAGCGACTCATCCCGCGTGGACTTGAGCTGTTCGGTCGGCGTCAGCAGCAGCTTCTCGACGATCAAGTGCGTGATCTCGTCGACGCGCTCCCGCGCTTCCGGGCTGAGCGGCGCGAGCTTCGGCTCCAGCCGTTTCAGCTCCGACTGGCGGATGGCGTCGAACCGCTGGCGCAGCGCAATCACCGTCGGCAGCACCTCGCGCGACTGCATCCACGCGCCGAAGCGATCGAGCTCCTGCCGGACGATCGATTCCGCCCGCTCGATTTCCGCCGACCGGCGCGACAGATTCTCGTGCACGATCGCCTGCAGATCGTCGATGTTGTAGAGGAACACCTGGTCGAGTTCGCCGACGCCGGGCTCGACGTCGCGCGGCACGGCGATGTCGATGATGAACAGCGGCCGGCCGCGGCGCGGCCGCATCGCGTCTTCCACCCGCGCGCGCGTCAGCACCGGCTCGGTCGATCCCGTCGCCGTCACGACAATGTCGGCCGCCGACAGCGCGTCGCCGAGCGACGCCCACGGCACGGCCCGGCCCCGCAGCCGGCCGGCGAGCGCCTCGGCCGTCGCGAGCGTCCGGCTGGCAATCGTCAGCCCCTTGATCTGCTGCGCTTGCAGGTGCAGGCCCGTGAGCTTCGCCATCTCGCCGGCGCCGAGGATGACGACGTTCAGGCCCTTGAGATCCCGGAAGATCTTTCTCGCCAGGGCGATCGCCGCGTAGCTCACCGAGACCGCGCCTTCCCCGAGGTGCGTCTCGCTGCGGACGCGCTTGCCGACGCTGAACGCGGAGGTGAACAGGCGGTTGGTCAGCGCGCCGGTGGTCTTGACGCCCGTGGCCGCCGCGTAGGCGCTCTTCACCTGTCCGAGGATCTGCGGCTCGCCCACCACCAGCGAATCGAGTCCTGCGGCGACGCGAAACAGGTGCATCGCGGCATCGAGGCCGCGATAGATGACCACGTGCGGCGCGATTGAGTCCCACGCCACGCCGTTGTAGTCGCCGATGAAGCGTCCGCACGCTTCCGCCACGCCGTCGCCGTCGCCGCCGGCATAGATTTCCGCGCGGTTGCAGGTCGAGAGCACGACAGCCTCGCGGGCGCGCGTGCGTTCGGTCAGCGCGGTGAGCGCGCCGTCGATGCCGCGGCGCGTGAAATCCACGCACTCCCGCAGCTCGACCGGGGCCGTCCGGTGACTGACGCTGACCGCGAACAGGCGCATCACGGATGTGGGAATGAGGAAATTCCCAAATGTCCCAATTTCCAAATCAAAAATTGTGGCTCCGCGTCAGGAAGTACCCGACCGGCACCAGGTTGAGCAGCACGAGCACGAAGGCGAACGCCGAGAGCCACGCGGCGCGGCGGCCGGTCCACCCGATGGCGCGGCGGGCGAAGAGGGCGAACGAGTAGATCACCCACGAGATCAGCGCGACGAGGATCTTCGGGTCGCCGAACGACATCGCCTGCGCCCGCGGATCCGGCGAGCCGCCGATCTGCGTCGCCCAGACGCCGCCCACGATCAACCCGCACGTCAGGAACAGCCAGCCGACGACGACCGCCCGACCGTTCATGACGTCGAGCGTCTGCAGCGAGGGCAGCCGGGTGTAGAAGTACCCGAGGTGCTTCGCCTTGATCTCCTTGAAGAGCAGGACGTAGGTGATCCCGAGCACGAACGCGAGCGCGAAGCTCGCATACGCGAACAGCATCGACAGCACGTGGACGGTGAAGAGCGGGCTGCGCAGCAGCGCCGGCCGCGGCTCGGTCTGCGGGTTCAGCGCCGGAAGGATCGCCAGCGCCGCGAGCAGCACCGCGACGAACACGCCCATGGCGCGCTCCTCACTGGTCAGTTCGACGTAGAGATACGCGAGGCCGAGAAGCCACACGAAGGCCGAGACCGCCGCCGTCGTGCCCACCAGCGGCGCATAGCCGGCCTGCATCGTCTGCATGCCGATCAGAAACGTGTGGGCGAGCAGCGCGGCGCCGAGCAGCCCGGTGGCCGTGCGGCCGGTTCGCGGATCGCGCCGCGAGAAATGGCGGAAGTAGGCGGCCGCGGCTGCGGCGTAGAGGACGAACGGCAGCCAGGACGTCACACTCAGGACCCCGTCGGCCCGTAGTAGCCCAGCTTCGTGCGTCCGGTCGTGTTCGGCCGGAGCAGGCGCACCTGCACGCGGCGCCAGGCACCGTCCCGCTTCGGATTGCTCGACGAGTAGGCGATCGAATACTGGCTCGACAGCTCGTCCCAGATCGCCTGGTAGATCTTCGGCAGCTCGCGCGCGTCGGTCACGAAATAGGCGCGCCCGCCGGTTTCGTTGGCGAGCTGCTTCAGGACGAATTCGGCTTCCTTGAACTCGCGCCTGCCGATCTCCCCCTGGCGCAGGCCGATCGAATAGATCGCCGTCTCGGACCGCTTCGCCAGGTCGAGGACCTCCTCGAACTCGATGAGGCTCGAGGTGTCGTCGCCGTCCGACAGCAGCACGATCGCCTGGCGGCGGATATCGGAGGTCGACACCGCCTTCGCCTTCTTCAGCTCCTTCAGCGAGATGTAGATGGCGTTGTAGAGCGAGGTCGATCCGTTCGGCGTCGTCTGCCGGATCGCCTTCTCGAGCGTGGCCGAGTCGTTGGTGAAGTTCTGGAGGATGCGCACCTGGCTGTCGAAGTCGATGACCTCCGCCTGGTCGTCCTTGTGAAGCTGGCGGGCGAAGCCGATCGCGGCTTCCTGCGCGATACCCATGCGCTCGTCCATGCTGGCGCTGGTGTCGAGCAGCAGCGCCAGCGAGATCGGCTGCTGGGTGCGCGAGAAGAACGTCAGCTTCTGCTTCGCGCCGTCCTCGAAGACCTCGAAGTCCGGTTCGGTGAGGTCGGTGACGTATTTGCCCGCGGCGTCGGTGACGGTCACGTTCAGCGAGACGAGCTCGACGCCGCTGCGGATGCGCTGGCCGGCCGCGAGACCGACGGCGGACAGCGCGGCGACCATGACGGCAAGGACGACCCCGACATGGCGTCCGCGCGTCATCGCGCCCCCGCCTGGCCCGTACGGGTGCGGGCGCGCGCGGTCAGGCCCGGCTTCGTCACGGTCACTTCGAGCTTGTCCGGCGGAATCAACGTCTCGGGGCGGGCGTAGGTGACGACGTATTGGTTCAAGAGCTCGGCGGCGAGCTGCTTCATGCGCGGCGCGGCGGCGGTGAACGCCAGGACGTTGTCGCGGCGTCCGCCGGTGCGCTCGGTGCCGATCGCAATCGTCTGGTTGCGATTGCGGATCTCCTCGTTCTGGCTCGAGCTCGGCGTGCCGAGCGCCACGACGTGCAGCGCGGCGCCCCCTTTCGCGAGCTCGCCGAGCACGTTCTGGTAGTCGCGGTTGCTGAACTCGACCTCGTCGTCGATCGTCAGCACGGCGATGACCGGCCGTGCCGGCCGGCGCTTCTCGAAGCCGTGGCTCACTTCGACGATTGCGTCCATCAGGTAGGCGCCGCCGCTCGGGCGCGGAAAAACCCGCTTGCCCGCCGCGAGCAGCGTCTTGGTGTCGGTGGTGTAGTCCGCGACCAGCGTCGGCCGCTCGCCGAACGTGACGATCGCCATCTCACCCTTGCCGGCGAGCGCGGTAATGAACGCCTCGATGGCCTCGCGCATCATCTGCGTCGCGGGCGTGGACGCCTGGCTGTCGTCGATCAGCAGCGCGACGCTCAGCGGCTCGGTCGCCGGGGCGGCCTTGAGAACTTCCCGCGTGACGCCGTCCTCGCGGACGCGAAAATCGGCCGCGGCAAGCCCCGCGACGGGCCCGCCCTTGGCGTCGAGAACGGACACGTAGACGTCGGTCGGTTTCGCCTGCGCCCGGACGAGGGAGGGGAATGCGCATGCGGCCGCCAGAGCCAGCCCGCAGATACCGTATTTCATGGTTGAACGGAGGCCTTTCGGATCGAGTATAGCCGGTTTATTCTGGATGCCGCGTGACGCGAACCAGTCGCTTGTACCTCGTCATTTTGTCGGTAATCCTGCTGGCCGCGGCCGCCGGGCTCTACCTCCGCCAGCGCGCCATGAAGGCCGCCGCGGATTGCGCGACACCGGCCGCGCCGCCGCCCGCGGCCGCGCCGCCGCCGAAACTGCCCGGATTCGCGGTCGAGGTCGCGTGCGGATCCGATGCCGACACGGCAAAGAAACCCGCCGCGCCGGCGAAGAAGTAAACGACATGAGCACGGACGGCACACCGGATTCCGGCCAGCCACCGGCAGGCTCCCCTGCGGCGCCCGGCGATCGCCCGCCGCGCGCGGGTGCGCGCCAGCACGATGGGACCGCCGAGGCGATGCGCTCGTTCGGCACGCTCGGCAGCGTCGGCCTGTCCTTCGTCATCTCCATCGTCCTGGGCGCCGGCGCCGGCCTGCTCATCGACCGGTGGATCGGCGCGGGGCACTGGGGCTTCTTTCTTGGATTCTTCCTCGGTCTCGCGGCCGGCGTCGTGACCGTCGTCCGCGCCTCGAAATCCATCAGATAAGTGATTCAGCGTCTCGAGCGCAGAGCGGCGGCGGTGTGCGTCGTGATGGCTGCGATCGCGGCGGCGCTGACGCGCGGATGGATGGCGCCCATCGCGGTGCTTGGCGGCGGCGTGCTGATCGCCATCAGCTTCGTGTCGATCCGCAGCGGGTTGGAGGACTTCGCGGCGGGCCGCCGGCCGCGGTTCGCGGCGTTCAAAATCGCCGGGCGCTACGCTTTACTCGGTTTTCTGGCGTACGTTATGATTGCGCGTTTGCGCCTGCCCCCGTTGGGCCTGATAGCGGGCGCATCATCGATTGTGGCGGCCGTGGTCATCGAAGCCGTCGGCCTTCTGATGAAGCGGCTGCCGGGCTCCTGATGAACAACAGCGGACGGAAACGCGCGAGTTAAGCAGCGAGATGCAGGAACATCCGTTATGGATCGTTGAAGCCGTGAACGCGGTGCTCGGCCGCCCCGTGGCCGCGATGCTCGCCGCGATCGGCTTTCACGTCGAGGGCCCCGAGGTGATCCCGCCGCACATCGTGATGACGATGCTGATCGTGGCGGTGGTGGCGATTGTCTGCGGCATCATGCGCTCGCGCCTGAGCGTGGAGCATCCGGGCAAGTTCCAGATCGTGCTCGAGGATCTGGTGACCGCGGTCGTCGGGCTGCTGGAAGAGTGGATCGGGCCGGACGGCCGCCGCTATCTGCCGCTGATCGCCACGCTCGGCCTGTTCATCCTGCTCGGCAACTACGCCGGCCTGGTGCCCGGCCTGATGGCGCCGACGAGCAGCATCAACGTGACGGTCGGCTGCGCGATCACCACGTGGGTCTACTACCACTATCAGGGATTCCGCCGGCAGGGCGTGGTCAATTACCTGAAGCACTTCGCCGTGCCGCCGGGCGCGCCGGTGTGGATGGCGCCGCTGATGCTGATCATCGAGTTGATCAGCCACGCCTCGCGGCTGCTGTCGCTGTCGCTGCGCTTGTTCGGCAACATCTTCGGCGAGGAGCTCGTCATCCTCATTCTCGGCAGCATCATTCCGTTCATCGTCCCGCTGCCGATGATGTTCCTCGGGCTGATCACCGGCGGGCTACAGGCATTCATCTTCGTGCTGCTGTCGATCATCTACCTGCAGGCGGCGGTGGCGGTGGAACACGAGCACGACGCGCATGGACACGACGCTCCGGCCGGCCATCACGCGCCGGCCGCGGCATAGGCAGTTACTTGAGGAGGGGAGTGGTTGTGAGCAAACGGACTTTCTGGACAACGGCGCTGATGGTCATGGCGGGCGTCGCGTTTCCGCTCTACGCGCAGGAGACCGGCGGCGGCGGCGCGGCGCGCCTGGAGATCATCAAGTGGTCGATGATTGCCGCGAGCTTCCCGCTCGGCATCGCCGCCGCGTTCGGCGCGCTCGGGCAGGGCAAGGCGATCGCTGCGGCGGCCGAGGCGATTGCCCGCAACCCCAGCGCCACCGGCGACATCCGCGGCGCGTTGATCCTGGGTCTCGTGCTCATCGAGTCCCTCGTGATCTACGTGCTGCTGATTTCGCTGATCCTGTTCTTCCTGCCGCCGTTCGGCAAAGTCTAGAGACGGGTAAACGGGCCTGGGCGGGCCGGACGCTGCACCGTGCAGCGTCCGATTCCGCCCTCGCCCTTTTGCACCCCCGTGTCCCGCCTCGACTGGCTGTTGCTCCTGATGACCCTCATCTGGGGCACCAACTACGCGCTCGTCAAGAGCGCTTTCGGTGAAATCGATCCCCAGGCATTCAACGCGCTGCGGCTGATGCAGGCTTCGTGCGTCATGGTCGGCGTGAACCTGTACGTCAGCCGCCGCCCGGTCCGCGCACGGCCGGCTGGCGCGGCGGCGGAAGTCGCCAGCATCTTCCATACGCCGGCGCCGGTCACGCGCGACGACTGGATCCGGCTCGCCTGGCTCGGGCTCGTCGGCCACTGCCTCTACCAGTACTTCTTCGTGGGCGGGCTGGCGAAGACGAGCGTCGCCAACGGCGCGCTGCTGATCTCGGCGACGCCGATCGTGATTGCGGTCATGTCGTGGGCCGGCGGAGGCGAGCGCATCGGGGCCCGGCATTGGGCGGGGACGGTGCTCTCGCTGTTCGGCATCTACCTGGTGGTGGGCCGCGGCGCGCACGTGAGCGGGGCCTCGCTGCGCGGCGACGCGATGCTGGCGGCGGCGGTGATCTGCTGGGCGCTCTACACCATCGGCGCGCGTCCGCTCATGATCCGTCATTCGCCCGTGGGCGTGACCGCGCTATCGATGCTGCTGGGAACGCTGCTCTACGTCCCGATGGCGATCCCGGCGCTGTCGCGCGTGGCGTGGACGTCGGTCAGTCCCGTGACCTGGCTGAAACTGGTCTACTCGTCGCTGTTCGCCATCTGCGTGGCCTACACGATCTGGTACGTGGCGGTGCGCGAGATCGGGAGCGCGCGGACGTCGGTGTACTCGAATCTCCTCCCGATCGTCGCCATGATCACGGCGTATCTCTGGCTGCACGAGCCGCTCGGCGCGGTGAAGCTCGGCGGGGCCGCGGCCGTGCTGGCCGGAGTGGCGCTGGCAAGACTGCCCGGAGGCTCACCCCTTACGGCTCAGGCCGCCCCTGAGCCCTGAGCCCTGAGCCGTGAGCCGTGAGCCGTCCATCGTGCGACAATTGAGGTTCGGTGAAACAGCACTATTACTCGCAGCACGCGGGCGCGCTTCGCGCTGAGCTGGGCGCCGCCATCTCGCGCGACGAGATGCGCGATCTGCACCGGAAGCAGGCGATCCGCCACTTTGCGGTGGCCGCGCGCCAGTTCGCGATTCTGGCCGTCACCACGTGGGCCCTGATCCGCTTCGACAATCCGCTGCTGTGGGTGCCGCTGGCCTTCGTCCAGGGCTTCACCGTCTTCAACTTCACCGTGCTGCTGCACGAGGTCGTACACCACACGGTGTTCGAGCGCCGGCATCCGCGGCTCGAACGGGCGCTCGGGTTCCTCTACGCGATTCCGAGCGGGATCTCCGCGAGCCAGTTCACGCGCTGGCACCTGGATCATCACGCCGAGCTTGGCTCGGACGAGGACGATCCGAAGCGGCACCACCTCTCGCCCAAGGTCAACGCGCGGTGGTACAAGCTGCTCTACTGCACGCCGGCGCTGTTCCCGATCTATTTCCGCGCCGCCCGCCGCGAGGCCTCGACGTATCCCGAGCCGCTGCAGCGCGCCATCGCGCGCGAGCGCAAGCTGTCGATGCTGTTCCACCTGTCGGCGCTCGCCGTCATCTGGTACGCGTTCGGGTTCTACGCGTCGCTGCGCGCGAGCATCCTGCCGGTGTTCTTCATCTTCCCAATCGCTTTCACGCTGAACCGGCTGGGGCAGCACTACGACATCGATCCGACGGATCCGGCGAAGTGGGGCACGCTCATGCGCGGCAGCTGGTTCTGGGACTTCGCGTTCCTGAACTCGAACTACCACCTCGAGCACCACTATTTCCCGGGCGTACCGTTCTACCGGCTGCCGCGCGTCCAGCGCGCGCTGCTGCCGTTCTACGAACGCAAGAAGATGCGCTGGCGGACCTACGGCGGGCTGGTCTACGGCTGGCTCGTCGAGAACCAGGCACCGCACACGAACTGGGATGGCGAACGAATCCCTGATCGCTCATCGCTAATCCCGAATCGCTAATCCCGAATCGCTAATCCTGAATCCTGAATCCTCAATCCTCAATCCTCAATCCTCAATCCTCAATCCTGAAGCCTGCGAGGATGTCATGACGACAGTAGGACGTTCCCTCTTGTTGTTGCTGGCGTGGACGATGTACGGGTGGCCGCAGCAGGCGCCGCTTCGAAAGCCGGATGTGTGGTACGTGCCGACGCCGCCGGCCGTCGTCGACGCGATGCTCGCGATGGCGGGCGTGACGAGCGCCGACGTGGTCTACGACCTGGGCTGTGGCGACGGCCGGATCCCGATTGCCGCGGCGCAGAAATACGGCGCCCGAGGCGTCGGCATCGACATCGATCCGGTGCGCATCTCCGAAGCGACCGAGAACGCCAAGGCCGCGGGCGTCAGCGGCAGAGTGACGTTCCTGAACCAGGATCTCTTCACGACCGACCTCAAGGAGGCCACGGTGGTGACCCTGTATCTGCTGCCCTCGCTGAACGAGAAGCTGATTCCGAAGCTGAAAGCCGAACTGAAACCCGGAACCCGCATCGTCTCCCACGCCTTCGACATGGGCACGGAATGGCCGCCGGAGCGCCGGCAGGAAGTGGCGGGCAAGACGATCTATTTCTGGAAGATCCCCGATCGATGAGGGATTAAGGATTAGGGATTAGGGATCAGGGGTTCCCCGCTTTGCTCGAGCAGCTTCGCCACCAGCGCCGTCCATCCGGTCTGATGGCTCGCGCCGAGCCCCTGGCCCGAGTCGCCGTGAAAATACTCGTGGAAGAGAATCAGATCGCGCCAGTGCGGGTCGCGCTGGAAGCGCTCGATGCCGCCATACACGGGACGGCGGCCGTCGCGACTGAGAAAGATCGACGACAGCCGCTGCGAGAGCTCGGTCGCGACCTCCCACAGCGTCATCATCGTCCCCGATCCCGACGGGCATTCGACGCGGACGGCATCGCCGAAGTAGTAGTGGAACTTCTGGATCGCCTCGATCAGCAGGTAGTTCACCGGGAACCACACCGGCCCGCGCCAGTTCGAATTGCCGCCGAACAGCGGCGTCGATGATTCGCCCGGTTCGTAGTCGACGACGTGCGCGTCGCCGTCGAGGCGGAGCACGAACGGCCGTTCGGCGTGCCGGCGCGACAGCGCGCGGATGCCGTGCGGCGAGAGGAATTCGCGCTCGTCGAGCATGACGCGGAGCAGCCCCGCGAGCTGCTCGGCGTTCACCAGCGAGAGCAGCCGGCGCTTCGCCAGGCCCGGCTCGATCATCGACGCGACGTTGCCGGTCAGGTCGGGCCGGTTCTCGAGGAACCACTCCATCCGCCGGCGGAATCCCGGCAGCCGGTCGATGACCGACGGTTCCAGGGTCTCGACCGCGAACAGCGGGATCAGCCCGACCATCGATCGGACCCGCAGCGGAATGCGCTCGCCGCCGCGGTACAGCACATCGTAGAAAAACTGGTCGTCTTCGTCCCACAGGCAGAGCGAGCGATCGCCGCGATCGGTCATCGCGTGGGCGATGTAGAGGAAGTGCTCGAAGAACTTGGTGGCGATGTCCTCGTAGGTCGGATCCTCCGCGGCCAGCTCCATCGCGATCGCCAGCATGTTGAGCGTATAGGCGGCCATCCAGCTGGTGGCGTCCGACTGTTCGAGGTGCGAGCCTCCCGGCGGCGGATTGCTCCGATCGAAGACCCCGATGTTGTCGAGCCCGAGGAAGCCGCCTTCGAAGATGTTGTTGCCTTCGGCGTCCTTGCGGTTCACCCACCAGGTGAAGTTCAGCAGCAGCTTGTGGAACACCCGTTCGAGAAACCGGCGATCGCCGCGGCCGTTGACCCGGCGGTCGATGCGGAAGACGCGCAGCGCCGCCCAGGCGTGCACCGGCGGATTGACGTCGCTGAAGTTCCACTCGTACGCGGGCAGCTGCCCGTTGGGGTGCATGTACCATTCGCGCAGCAGCAGGACGAGCTGTCCCTTGGCGAACTCGGCGTCGATCAGCGCCAGCGGGATGCAGTGAAAGGCGAGATCCCAGGATGCGTACCATGGGTATTCCCACTTGTCCGGCATCGACACGACGTCCGCGTTGTTCAGCTGCGGCCACTGGTGGTTGCGCCGCGTGCGGCGCGACGCGGGCGGTGGCGGCTGCGCGGGATCCCCGCGCAGCCACAGCCGGACATCGTAGTGATAGAACTGCTTGCTCCAGAGCAGCCCCGCGAGGGCCTGGCGCATGACGTTCGCCGCGTCGGCGCTCAGGCGGGCGGGGATGACGCCGGCGTAGAATTCGTCGGCTTCGGCGGCGCGAAGCGCGAACACGTCGGCGAACGCTTGGTCGAAAGGGACCGCCATCGGCGTGTCGGTGAGGCGCAGCTGCAGCACCGCCTCGCCGCCGGCCGGAATCGTCGTCGAATACTGCGCCGCGCACTTCGTACCCACTTCCGCCGCATTCACCGCGGTGCGCGCGCCGTGGACCACGAAATCGTGGATGCCGTCCTTGACGAAGGCCGACGCGTTCACGCCGCCCGGGAAGAGCTGCGCCGCATTGGTCTCGTTCTCGGTAAAGAGCAGCGCCGGTGTTCCCTCGCAGTAGAGGAACCGCTGCCCGTAGCGCGCGTCGGTGAGCGTGACCGCGACCGCGCCCGGCCGGGCGGCGCCGCGCGTCAGCGACGGTTTGGCCGTGGATCCATCCCACGACCACCGATTGCGGAACCAGATCGTCGGGAGCAGCTCCAGCCGCGCCTCCTCGGGTCCGCGGTTGACCGCGGTGATCCGGACGAGCAGATCGTCCGGCGCCGCCTTGGCGTACTCGACGAAGACGTCGAAGTAGCGATCCTCGTCGAAGACGCCGGTATCGAGCAGCTCGAATTCCGGATCGTCGCGCCCGCGCCGCGCCGACTCCGCCAGCAGCGCGTCGTAGGGATACGCCGCCTGCGGGTACTTGTACAGATATTTCATGTACGAGTGCGTCGGCGTCGAGTCGAGGTAGAAGTAGTACTCCTTGACGTCTTCCCCGTGATTGCCCTGCGGGCCCGAGAGCCCGAACAGCCGTTCCTTGAGAATGCGATCGCGGCCGTTCCAGAGCGCGAGCGCGAAGCAGATGTGCTGCTCGCGATCGCAGATGCCGGCGAGGCCGTCTTCGTTCCAGCGATAGGCGCGGGCGCGCGCGTGCTCGTGCGGGAAGTAGTGCCAGGCGTCGCCGTCGGCGCTGTAGTCCTCACGCACCGTGCCCCACGCGCGTTCGCTCAGGTACGGGCCCCAGCGCCGCCACGGCGTCCGGTTGACGGCCGCTTCCTGCAGCCGCCGCGCTTCTGCGTTCATCGGTCTTCATCCGCGGGGCGTTGCCCCTCGGACTCCCCGACACGCGCGATCACTCGCCGCTCCGCCGGCTCGCGCCGTTCGCGTGGCTGGCTCGCGCCGCTCGCTCGCGGCTCGGAATCGCGTCTCGCGCTCATCCGGCGCCCGATCCGCCGCCACCCGCTGCGCTGCCGCCGCTGCCGGCGTGTCCGCCATGGAGCGCGGCCTGACTCCCGATGAACGCCGCGAACGCGGCGCTATCCCCTGGCGCCGACGCCACGAACCACGGCGGAGCCTGCTCGGGATGCCGGCGCAGATAGCGCGACCACTGCGCGGATAACCCGAACGCGATGGCATAGACAATCCAGCGCGGGCGCGGCGCCGCCGTGCCTTCGCGGCCGCGTGCCGTCAGCGATTTCAGGTGGCTCCTGAACGCCTGCCAGCGCGCCGCCTCGATCGCGCCGGCGTCGGAGAGCGTGGACATGGACGCGGTGATCGCCAGACCCGCAAGCGCCACCACGACCAGCGCGAGCGGCAGCAGGAAGGGCCATCCGCCATACCGCTGCACCAGCGCCGCGCATCCAGCGGCGGCGAGGACCGCCGCCGGCAGCATCGCGAGCGAGACCACCGCGATCCGGCTGCGGCTCTCCTGCCGCGTTCGATCGAGCAGCCCGCGCTCGTCGAGGTCGGCATTGAGCGCGGCGACAAACGATGCCCCGCGGCGGACGAGCCTCCGCCGTGCGCGCGCCAGGCTGACGTCTTCGCCGTGCCCGCCGAACGCGATGTCGAGCGCCGCCGCTTCGTGATCCAGCAGCTCGTGGCGGCCCGCGACCTGCGACAGCTCATAGGCGCGTCCGCCGAACGCCTTCGCCACTTCGCGGACGGTGAGCACGCCGCGGTCCGCCAGATCGACCAGCGTCGAGAGCGCGTCGTGGACCGATACGCGCCCCCGTGATGCCAGCGCAGCGGCCATCGCCGCCGGAAGCGGAGGCTCGGGCGGCGACACAACCGGCACGTCCGCCGCCGAACGTTCCGGTGCCGTATAGCCCTGGCGCGCGCCCGCCAGAACCACGAATCCGAGCACCAGCACGGCGATTCCGCCGGCAAGCCATCGCGGTGCGAGCGCCGCCGCCTGCATCTCGCGCTGCTGCCACTGTGGCGAGGCGTCGATCAACGTGCCTGCCGGAAACCGCACCTCCGCCGCGATCGAGCCATTCGACGCGATGTCCTCGGCCTCGACGACGATCCCCGGCGGCCGCGTGAACAGCGCGCTCCGCCCGACGCGGTGCGTTTCGAGCGGCAGGGCATCCCCATCGTCAGCCGTGAAGACGAGTCGGCTGGCGTCGATGGCATAGCGGTGCTCGGTCGGC
>Ga0207650_10001700_pt1 | contig 15636 bp, 19 predicted proteins | sample KBSS63metaG_FD_184325 | JGI IMG/M metagenome (GOLD analysis project Ga0207650, IMG submission 184325) | Switchgrass rhizosphere microbial communities from Kellogg Biological Station, Michigan, USA - KBS S6-3 metaG (SPAdes) (version 2) | ecosystem: Host-associated > Plants > Roots > Rhizosphere...
GGCCCAGTAGATCATCTACTGGGCCTGGAACAACACCCTGTCGGTCATCCAGCAGGCGATCATCATGCGGCGCCATGGTGCGAAGGTCGAGCTGTTCGACAACATGCGCGGGCTGTTCAAGCGAAAAGCGCCGGCGGAAACCAAATAGCCCAAGAGACCCCGGCTCAGTCCGGGGTTTTCTTTTTCAGCGCGGGGGGCCATTGCCCCAAGAGCGGCAAGTCTTGACATCGGCTGCCAAAACCGTGAAGCCAAACCATCAACAAACGATCGCGAGCCATGTCCGAAGCACCCGTACCCACCGACAAGCCGCTTTTCGGCCGCCCCTGGATCTTCATTCGCGGCGTGCCGTCGATGAAGTTCCTGCCGCCGGAAGGCCCACCGGAGATCGCCTTTGCCGGTCGCTCGAACGTCGGCAAGTCGTCGCTGATCAATGCGCTCGTCGGCCACCACGGCCTTGCCCGCACATCGAACACGCCGGGCCGGACGCAGGAACTCAACTATTTCGTTCCCGACGGCTACTCCGGCGAGGCCGGCGACCTGCCGCCGATGGCGCTGGTCGACATGCCGGGCTACGGCTATGCCAAGGCGCCGAAGGACAATGTCGATGCCTGGACGCGACTGGTGTTCGACTATCTGCGCGGCCGCGCGACGCTGAAGCGCGTCTACGTGCTGATCGATTCCCGCCACGGCATCAAGAAGAACGACGAAGACGTGATGTCGCTGCTCGACAAGGCGGCGGTCTCCTACCAGATCGTGCTCACCAAAATCGACAAGATCAAGGAAGCCGGCGTGCCGCGCGTCATGGCCGAGACGGCCGAGATGACCCGCAAGCGCCCGGCCTGCTTTCCCGGTATCATCCCCACATCGTCCGAGGTCAACGAGGGCCTGGACGTGCTGCGCCAGACCATCGTCGAGACGGTCGGCTACGGCGCCTGACGCCACCACTCTTCCCGCCTGAACGAAAAAAGCCGCCGCCCGGTCATTAACCGGGGCGGCGGCCCGTAAATAGCAGCGGATATTACATCTTCGGCAGCAGGACAGCGTCGACGACGTGGATAACGCCGTTGGACTGCTTGACGTCGGCGATGGTGACGTGCGCGGTGCCGCCGGCTTCGTCGGTCAGGGTGACCTTGTTACCCTTCGTCATGGCCTTGATGACGCAGCCGCCGACCGTCTTGATGTCGTACTCGCCGCCGGCATCCTTGACCATCTTCTTGACGGCCGAAGCCATGATGTCGCCGGAGACGACGTGGCAGGTCAGGATCTTGGTGAGCTTGGCCTTGTTCTCAGGCTTCAGCAGAGTGTCGACCGTTCCGGCCGGGAGTTTTGCAAATGCTTCATTGGTCGGGGCAAATACGGTGAAAGGGCCTTTGCCCTCAAGCGTTTCGACGAGGCCTGCGGCCTTGACGGCGGCGACCAGCGTCGTGTGGTCCTTGGAGTTCACGGCGTTTTCGATGATGTTCTTGGAGGCGTACATTTTTGCGCCGCCGACCATTGGATCCTTGGCGTAGGCTGCGCCGGTGGCTGCGGACAGTGCGACGGCCAGAGCGGCAATGCGAAGCGTGGTCTTCATCATGGTCTGATTCCTCTTCCTCTATACCCCGATCTACTCCTGGGCTCCTGCCCTATCCGCCGGGGACACATGCAATACGGCAGCCAGTGGAAAACAGTTTCAGACGGTCTCCAAAATCTTAACGAATTCCGAAAGCCGTCGGACAATGGAAAACGCCGCGCACCCTGGGGCGCACGGCGCTGATTCAAACAAACCTTTGAAAAGCTACAGGCTGCGCGCTTTGCCTGCGGCGATGACCGGTCCGGTCGGGGCACCGGACGGCGAGCCGCCGAATGGTTCGACGCTGATGGCGATGGTGGCGCCCTCGCCAAATTCTTTGCGCATGTCTGCCGGGATGGCGATCTCGCCTTCGCCCGTCTGCGGCAACACGCCCAGTGCCTGCGCCGGATTGCTGCCCTTGATGAGCCACAGCTCAAGCGACTTTTTCTCCGCCTGCGCTGCTGCGACGGGCGTGATCCTCAGGCGGCCGCTGACGGTATCGTAGCTGGCCACCAGGTTGAGAGCGCCGTTGACGCTTGCCGGCACGGCAAGATCGGCAACCAGCGGCTTCGCGCCCGAGCCGACTTTCGGGATGCCGTTGGTTTCGTAGACGACCGCGCCGGCCGCCACGAGCAAGGAGGCGAGCGTCAAGCCCCGCCAGACGGCGAGCGAATTCCAGATGCCGCCACGACGCTTCGCGCGCTCCCCGAAAATCCGCTTCTCGACCTTCGGAAACACCGATGCCGGCGGCAGGATGGCTTCGTATTCGTCGTTGAAGGACGACAGGTTCTGTTCCCAGCGCGTGACGATCGCGGCAAAGGGACGGTCGTTGCGCATGCGCGTCTCAACCTTCAGCCGATCTTCCAGCGACAGAACGCCGAGCACGTACTCGCCGGCCAGCACTTCGTCCCGGGAGCGGCCTCCCTTGCTTTGATCGGGTGAACTCATCGGTCCATGCACTCTCTCAGTTTGATCAGGCTTCGGCGCAGCCATGTGCGCATGGTGTTCAGAGGCACTGCGTATTGATCGGCGAGTTCCTGATAGCTCAGTCCCTCGACGTAGGCACTGCGAACGGCCTGGGCGCGACCATCCTCCAGGGTTTCCATGCAGAGATCAATGCGCCTGCCTTCGCCCTTCATGACAGCCTGCGCTTCCGGGTCCGGATCGTCGTCCGCCAGATCATACACCGCGTCGATCTCGTCCGCCACGGGCTTGCGAGCCCGGATGGCGTCGATCGACCGATTACGGGCAATCGAGGTCAACCAACCCATCGCCGGGGTCTCCGAAGCGACGAAGCGATCGGCACGCTGCCAAATTCTGACGAAGACCTCCTGCAGAACCTCTTCCGCATCCGTCCTGTTTTTTAGGATACGCATACATACGGCAAAAAGTTTCGGGCTGGTCTTGTTATAAAGTTCGGAAAAGGCACTCTGGTCGCGCATTGCAACGCGGCTGACGAGGGTGGCGATATCGTCAGTAGCCATCCAATATCCCCGCTCCCATTCAATTGACGTTTATATTAGAATAAAAGTCCTGCCCGGCAAGGCGAATAAGCGCCAAATGCTGCGGTCTCAATCGATTTTCCGCACCTCAAACTTATCGCGACGACGTTATTCCCTCTGTCAAAAACTTGAGATAAAACCCCGCGAACAATTTTGAGCGGGGTGCATCATGGCTGAATCCGAAAACGAACTGCAGGCACGCCTGCTGGCAAAAGCCCTGCCCTTCATGCAGCGCTACGAAAACAAGACGATCGTGGTGAAATACGGCGGCCACGCCATGGGCGATGCTGAGCTCGGCAAGGCCTTTGCCGCAGACATCGCCCTGCTCAAGCAATCCGGCGTCAACCCGATCGTCGTGCACGGCGGCGGGCCGCAGATCGGCGCCATGCTCACCAAGATGGGGATCGAATCGAAATTCGAGGGCGGCCTGCGCGTCACCGACCGCAAGACGGTCGAGATCGTCGAAATGGTGCTCGCCGGCTCGATCAACAAGGAAATCGTCGCGCTGATCAACCAGACCGGCGAATGGGCGATCGGGCTCTGCGGCAAGGACGGCAACATGGTCTTTGCCGAGAAGGCCAAGAAGACCATCATCGATCCGGATTCGCATATCGAGCGGGTGCTCGACCTCGGCTTCGTCGGCGAGGTGGTCGAAGTCGACCGGACGCTGCTGGACCTGCTGGCCAAATCCGAGATGATCCCGGTCATCGCACCGGTGGCCCCCGGTCGCGACGGCGCCACCTACAACATCAATGCCGACACCTTTGCCGGCGCCATCGCCGGTGCGCTGAATGCGACGCGCCTGCTGTTCCTGACCGATGTTCCCGGCGTGCTCGACAAGAACAAGGAACTGATCAAAGAGCTGACGGTCGCCCAGGCCCAGGCGCTGATCAAGGACGGCACGATTTCCGGCGGCATGATCCCCAAGGTGGAAACCTGCATCGAGGCGATCCAGGCCGGCGTCCAGGGTGTCGTCATCCTCAACGGCAAGACCGCCCATTCGGTGCTGCTGGAGATCTTCACCGAGCACGGCGCAGGCACGCTGATCATTCCCTGAGGCGTCAAAATCCGGTTTGCTTGCGGTTTGGCCCGTGGCATAAGGTCGGCCATGACACAGCCAAAGACCCTGCCTGCCGCCGCCGACTTCGCCACCATCCGCGACTGGGTGTTCGATCTCGACAACACCCTCTATCCGCACGCCGTCGACCTGTTTTCGCAGGTCGACGTCAACATGACCAGTTACGTCGCGACGCTGCTGCAGACGGACAGGGATTCGGCACGCAAGCTGCAGAAGCAGTACTATCTCGAGCACGGAACGACGCTGCAGGGGCTGATGCTCCACCACGGCGTCGATCCGGACGACTTCCTCGAGAAGGCGCACGCCATCGACTACACCGGGCTTCAGCCGCAGCCGGCGCTTGCCGCCGCCATCAAGGCGTTGCCGGGCCGGAAATTCATCTTCACCAACGGCAGCGTCAAGCATGCCCAGGATACGGCCGGCGCGCTCGGCATCCTCGACCATTTCGACGACATCTTCGACATCGTCGCGGCCGACTACCTGCCGAAGCCGGCTGTCGGCACCTATGACAAGTTCGCCGGGCTGCACAAGATCGACACTGGGAACGCCGTGATGTTCGAAGACTTGCCGCGCAACCTCGTCGTTCCGAAGGCGCTCGGCATGAAGACGGTGCTGCTGGTGCCCGAAAACGAAGAAGGCACCTTCACCGAATGGTGGGAGCGCAAGGGCGATGAAGACCACCACATCGACTACGTAACCGACGATCTGACTGCGTTCCTCACCGCGCTGATCTAGCGAAAATCGCTTTAATTACAAAAGTTTCATGCATCTTACCGATGTTTAACTGGGTGTTTGGAACAGGCAGCCCTACCTTTGAGTTGTCACCACGGCAACCAAAAGGAAACACCACAATGATCGGGAAGAAAATTCTCATTACGGCAATGTCCGCTACCCTCCTCGTTGGCAGCGCCGCGGCCAGTTTCGCAGCCAACGGTCACCCCATGGGCGGCCGCCAAGGCCCCCGCATGCCGCCTGAAGTCCTCTTCGTGCGCATGCTGCAGCAGTTCGATACCAATGGCGACATGAAGATCTCCAAGGACGAGGCCAAGGCTGGCGTCGACAAGATCTTCGATGCGATCGACACCAACAAGGACGGCTCCATCACGCCCGGCGAATTCCGCGAGTACCGCAAGACCCAGATGAAGGCGATGTGGGAAGAGCGCAAGAAGATGATGGAAGACAACAAGGACAAGGCGAAGCCTGACGACCAGGCGATGAACGACGACGAAGGCGGCAAGCCACCGCGTGACGGCAAGCACGGCCCGCGCGGCGAAGGTCGCCACGGCAAGGGCATGCGCGGCGGCATGATGGCCGAGATGCTGTTCCACCGCGTCGACACCGACCAGAACGGCCAGATCAGCAAGGCGGAAGCCGAAGCCGGGATGGCAAAACTGTTCGACCGCATGGACCGCAACCACGACGGCTTCATCGCCCTCGACGACATGCCGAAGCGGCCGCTCCTGTAAGGAACGGTTCGTCCCTCCCAGGACTAACGGAAGCCCGCCTCGCTTTGCGATGGCGGGCTTTTTTGTGGGGTTTTGTGGCTGATCGAACGCGGCAATGTTCGACCTTTATTCCCCGAGTAGCATTCCGCCGCCGGGCTCCGAAAGGCCGGAGTAACGGGCTTTATTCGTTGACTATCTGGTTTCTTGGAGGGTCACATAAACACCTGAATGGGCGGATGCGTATTTTACATATTTCCGCCAACGCGAAGAGACAGACGTACCGTCAATTTATTTGGCTTAGCGAACATCGCCTTACGGATCAGTCTGCACATTGGGCTGTTAATTTTATCGGAACCGTATTATTTAATCTTGAGCAAAACTCAACTACAGGAGGTGTAGCGGAATGATTTCTCCGTCATTAGCAGCAAAACACATCTGCCAACTTAGCGGTTGGCGGCTGTCGAACCTTCAGCTTCAAAAGCTATTGTACCTTGCCGATATGAACTTTGTCGGTCGAAACGGTTCACGGTTGATAGACGAAGATTTTGAGGCTTGGGACTACGGTCCAGTGCTTCCGTCTCTATACCATAAATGCAAGGCTTTTGGTTCGAAACCAGTGCCTGACATTTTTTGGGGTGTACCTGCGATATCCGGCACAAACGAGGCCGCTGCTCTCGGTTTGGCTTGGGAAAGCCTGCGAACGCAGACGCCAGGCCAATTGGTTGAGAACACTCATTGGAGCCACGGAGCGTGGGCCAAGCATTACGCACCAGGCGCAAAGGGAGTAAAAATCCAGACGGGAGACATGATTGACGAATTCAGACGAAGGGTCGCCGCCTGATCTTTCAGCAATTCCGGACGGCCCCCTTGACCCACTATCAAACGGTGGGTTCAGAGTGCCCTCCGAGAGCAGTGCAATTGCCGAAAACGTCGCAAAGTTGGAGTCCGATCTTGCGACAGAAAGAGAAGAGCGCAACGAAGAGCGGTTCATCTGGATCGCTGTGTGTTTTATCTTGAGCAGCGCGCTGCTTTACGATGCGATTGAAAGTGTCATCGTCTTCGTTATGCTCTTCCTCCTGGGCCTTGTGCTGTTAGTGGGCATTGCCAAGCGTCTCGGTGTAGACTGGGCTGTCCAGGGCGTGGGATGGCTCATGCATTGGATCGCGACACGTACAAGCGTTGTTGGGAAAGAAGACTGATCCTCTTTGTGAGCACTCTTCAGCTCGCGTTCGCTACGCGAGCCAATTTCCCTTCTTTCCCCCCGGATTTTACCCCTTCTCCCAGGTCTGGCCCCAGTTGCTGCAGCCATCCATATGCGCCCACAGCGCATTCCGGCATATCAGCGCCTTCACTCATGCTCGTAAAAATCGCTGACGATCTTCCACGCCGCTTCCGCCGTATCGACAAAACTGATCAGCTTGATGTCGTCCGGGGCGATGGTGCCGAATTCGGCCAGGGCATCGAAATTGACGATCTTGCGCCAGAAGGCCTCGCCGAACAGGATCAGCGGCAGACGAGCCATGCGGCCGGTCTGGATCAGCGTCAGGCATTCGAAGAACTCGTCGAGCGTGCCGAAGCCGCCGGGGAAGACGGCGATGGCCTTGGCGCGCAGCATGAAATGCATCTTGCGGATGGCAAAGTAGTGGAAGTTGAAGCTGAGTTCCGGCGTGACATAGACATTCGGCGCCTGCTCGTGCGGAAGCACGATGTTGAGGCCGATCGACGGCGCCCCCTCCTCGGAAGCCCCGCGGTTTCCCGCTTCCATGACACCCGGCCCACCGCCCGTAACAACCACATACTCGTGAAAACTCGAGCTGGCGGAGTGGCGGGAGCAGAGGCGCGCAAATTTACGGGCCTCTTCATAGTAGACCGAAGCGGCCTCCAGATTGGCCCGCTGGACGTCGTTGCGCGCTGCCCAGGCACTCTGGCCGGGCGCCGGTATCCGGGCGCCACCGAACATCACGACCGTCGACTTGATGCCGCGTTCGGTCAGCTCCATCTCCGTCTTCAGCAGTTCCAGCTGCAGCCGGATCGGCCGGAGTTCCTCGCGGCAGAGAAACTCCTCGTCGGCATAGGCCAGACGATAGGAGGGCGAGAGGGTTTGCGGCGTCTTCGGAATGGCTTCGGCGCGGGTCTTGTCGGCGGAGCTGGTCTTCAAGGGATCCCAGACGCCGTCCTTGCGCCGCAGCTTGCCGTTCCTGCCCTTAGCCATCGCTTCGCCTTCCAAATCCTGAACCCGACACGCCCGAATCGGCGCGACCGTCGCCTGCCAAATATGCCGCGATCGGACATCCGATCCAGATGCAACGCGATAGTAAATGTCATTCCATTTCGAGGACGGCTGTTGTAGAGCAGTTCACCGGCCAAGCGATCACGCCCACGAATGATCCACCGGCCGCGACGGAAACCATCGAAGTTCAAGGAAGTCACATGAGCGCCACCGACCTTGCCTCGCTTGAAAAGACCATCGAAGCGGCGTTCGACGCGCGCGACAGCGTCAACCTTCAGACCTCGGGCGAGATTCGCGATGCGGTCGACGCGGCTTTGACGCTGCTCGATGGTGGCAAGGCGCGTGTTGCCGAGCGCGGCGCGGACGGCACCTGGACGGTCAACCAGTGGCTGAAGAAGGCCGTTCTGCTGTCTTTCCGCCTCAACGACATGGGCGTCATCGAAGGCGGCCCTGGCGGCTCGGTCTGGTGGGACAAGGTACCATCGAAGTTCGAAGGCTGGGGCGAGACGGAATTCCGCGCTGCCGGCATTCGCGCTGTACCGAACTGCGTCGTGCGCCGCTCGGCCTATATCGCCCCCAGCGCCATCCTGATGCCGTCCTTCGTCAACCTCGGCGCCTATGTCGGCGAAGGCACGATGGTCGATGCCTGGGCAACGGTCGGCTCCTGCGCCCAGATCGGCAAGCATGTGCACCTCTCCGGCGGCGTCGGCATCGGCGGCGTTCTGGAACCGATGCAGGCCGGCCCGACCATCATCGAGGACAATTGCTTCATCGGCGCCCGTTCGGAAGTCGTCGAAGGCTGCATCGTCCGCGAGGGCTCGGTGCTCGGCATGGGCGTGTTCATCGGCAAGTCGACCAAGATCGTCGACCGCGCCACCGGCGAAATCACCTATGGCGAAGTGCCGCCCTATTCGGTCGTCGTCGCCGGCTCGCTGCCGGCAGCCAAGCCGATGGCCAACGGCCAGCCTGGCCCAGGCCTCTATTGCGCCGTCATCGTCAAGCGCGTCGATGCCCAGACACGCTCGAAGACCGGCATCAACGAACTATTGCGCGACTGATCTCCCGATAAACGGGCGCTTTCGGAAACGGAAGCGTCCGCAGCGGCGAATGCTCCATATTTGAGCTCGATACTTTACCGCCGTTTCGCCATTTGCCATCGCTTTGCCATTTCCCGCCGGATACATCGTTGTCATGTACACCACCGATCCCGTCGCCAATCTTCAAACCCTGATTCGTTGCCCTTCGGTTACGCCCGCCGACGCCGGCGCCCTGGCGGCGCTGACCGACATGCTGCGGCCGCTCGGCTTTGCCGTCGACCGGATGACCGCGCGCGAAGCCGGGATGCCTGATATCGATAATCTCTACGCCCGGCTCGGGCACGACGGCCCACATCTCATGTTTGCCGGCCATACCGATGTCGTGCCGGTCGGCAACGAAGCGAGCTGGAGCCATCCCCCCTTTGCAGCCGAGATCGCCGACGGCGAGCTGTTCGGCCGCGGCGCCGTCGACATGAAGGGCGGCATCGCTTGCTTTGCCGCCGCCGTCGCGCGCTACATCGACAAGCACGGTGTGCCCAACGGCTCGATCTCGTTCCTGATCACCGGCGATGAAGAAGGCCCTGCCATCAATGGCACGACCAAGCTTTTGCAATGGGCGGCGGAGCGGGGCGAGCGCTGGGACGCCTGCCTCGTCGGCGAACCGACCAATCCCGACAGGCTCGGCGACATGATCAAGATCGGCCGTCGCGGCTCGCTGTCGGGAAAGATCACCGTCCATGGCGTGCAGGGCCATGCGGCCTACCCGCATCTCGCCGACAATCCGCTTCGTGGCATTCTGGCTTTGACCCAGGCGCTGATGCATCCGCCTTTCGATAATGGCACTGAAAACTTCCAGTCATCGAACCTTGAGGTGACGACCGTCGATGTCGGCAACAGCGCTACCAATGTCATTCCGGCCATGGCGACGGCCAGCTTCAACATCCGCTTCAACGACACCTGGAGGCTGAGATCATCGCGCGGCTGGATCAGGCCGCCGCCGACCCGACGCTGCGGCCGGACCGTGTGCCGGCGCGTTACGAGATCGTCTGGGCCGAGCGCCCGAGCCATGTGTTCCTCACGCGCAACAATGCGCTGATCGCCTCGCTCTCCTCGGCGATCGAGGCAGTCACCGGGAAGGCACCGAAGCTCTCGACGACAGGCGGCACATCGGATGCGCGCTTCATCAAGGACTATTGCCCGGTCGTCGAGTTCGGCCTGGTCGGGCAGACGATGCATATGGTCGACGAGCGCGTTGCGGTCGCCGATCTCGAAACGCTGACGTCAATCTACGAAACCTTCCTCGAACGCTGGTTCCTGAATGCCGACGTTTAAGGAGGTCAAATACTATCTGGCCGGCCTGTGGTTGCTGGTCAGCAACGATCCGCGCGGCTTCCACTATCTCGACATCTCGGATCGAGGCCTGGCGCGGTCGTTCTGGGCCATCCTCTGGTGCGCACCGTCAATCGGCATTTCATGGCTCTGGTGGCAGGACGCCTACCTCTCGGCCATGCCGCCCGGCAGCGCCGTGGGGCCGGCCTTCTTCTTTCGACTTGGCCTGGTGGAGGCCGCAAACTGGCTAGTGCCGCCTGTTCTCGCCGGGCTGCTGCTGCTGATCTTCAAGGCGGACGAGAAATTCCAGCCTGTCGTCGTCACCATGAACTGGCTTGGCCTGCCGCTTGCCTATCTCAATGCGCTGCTGATCGCGCTCGTCGCCTTTGTGCCGGGCTCGGCCGGCCTGACCGCCATCCTGTGGCTTGTGCTGATGATGGCGCTGATCTTCGCGCTTACTCGCATCCTACGAATGATCTGCGGGCCAAACCCGCTGTTCGTCGCGGCGCTGACTCTGATGATGATGGTGCCACCGATGCTGCTGACCGACTTCCTCCAGCATTTTCTCGGGGTTTATCCGCCAGGTTCCTGAGGCTCGCCATCGCGGTGGCGCCCTTATGCCGGGCGCGGTTGCTCGCTCTGGCGGATGCGCCGCGCATCGGGATCGGCGGGATAATCGACCTGCAGGAAATACAGCCCCTCGGGCGGCGCCACCGGGCCGCAAGCCCGGCGGTCCCGAGCCTCGAGTGCTGCCCGCACGTCCTCCACCGACCATTTCCCCTCGCCCACCATCTTCAGCGTGCCGGCGAATGAGCGGATCTGGTTGTGCAGGAAGCTCTGCGCCGTGGCGCGGATCTCGATCAGCTCGCCGCTGCGGGTGACATCCAGCCGGTCGAGCGTGCGAAGCGGGCTGTTGGCCTGGCAGTGGACCGAGCGGAAGGTGGTGAAGTCGTGGTAGCCGATCAGCGTCTGGGCGGCCGCATGCATGGCCGTGTGGTCGATATCCTTCGACACCCACCAGGCGCGCTTGGCCTCCAGAGACAGCGGCGCCTTGCGGCTGATGATGCGGTAGAGATAGTGGCGGCGGTGGGCCGAGAAGCGCGCGTCGAAACGCTCGTCGACCTCGGCGGCATCGATGATCGAGACGCGCTCGCCGGCCTTGCCGAGATAGGCGTTCAGCGCATTGCGGAGCGTATGGGGCGGCCAGCTCTTCGACAGGTCGGTATGGACCACCTGGCCCATCGCATGTACGCCGGAATCGGTCCGGCCGGCGCCGCGCACCAGCACGGTCTCGCCGGTCAATGCCAGGATGGCGTTCTCGATGGCGGCCTGCACGGAGTGGCCGTTTTCCTGCTTCTGCCAGCCGACATAGGGCGTGCCGTCATATTCGACGGTCATGCGGAAACGCGGCATCAGGCGAGCCTCGTGCCATCGGGGATCGGCGTGCCACGCAGGAAGTCGACAGCTGACAGCGGCTTACCGCCAGCCTTCTGCAGCTTCGTCAAGCGGATGGCACCGGTCCGGCAAGCGATGATCAGGTCATCGGAAATGACCATGCCGGCGACGCCCTCGCCCTCGGCCAGTTCGGACATCAGCACCTTGATGCGCTCCGGCTTGCCGGAGATCTCGGCCTCGAACCAGGCACCCGGCGCCGGCGACAGGCCGCGAATATGGTTGTGGACGTCGGCGGCCGGCTTGTCGAAATCGATGCGGGTTTCGCCCTTGTCGATCTTGGCGGCATAGACCGCGCCGTCTGCCGGCTGCGGCGTCAGCGGCAGGTCGTCCATCTCCAGCCGGACCATGGCCTCGCCGATCGCCCTTGCCCCGACCTCGCTCAACCTGTCGTGCAGCTCGCCCGCCGTCATGGTCGCAGGTATCTCGATTTCGCGGGTCAGCGCCACCGGGCCGGTGTCGAGGCCCTTGTCCATCTTCATCACCATCATGCCGGTTTTGGTGTCGCCAGCCATGATCGCCCGCTGGATCGGTGCCGCTCCGCGCCAGCGCGGCAGCAGCGAGGCGTGGCCGTTGTAGCAGCCGAGCGCCGTGCCATCGAGGATGGCCTGGGGGAGCAGCAGTCCGTAGGCAACCACGACAGCGACATCGGCCTTCAGATCGATGAAGCGCTGGCGCTCGTCGGGGTCCTTGAAATTGACCGGCGTATAAACGGGCAAGCCGAGCAGCTCTGCGGCCTGGTGCACCGGCGACTTCTGCAGCTCCAGCCCGCGACGGCCACCGGCGCGCGGCGGCTGGGTATAAACCGCGATGATGCGATGGCCGGCCTCGACCAGTGTGCGGAGCGTCGGCACCGAGAAGGCCGGTGTTCCCATGAATATGATGCTGAGCGACATGCAATCGTCCGTTGGTTCGGTTCAGCCGCCTTCAAACGGGTTTATCAGCAGGAGATCAAGCCCCTCGAAGTCTTTTGTATTGCGCGTCGCCAATGTAGCGCCGTTTGAGAGGCAGATGGCGGCGATCATGGCGTCCTTGGTTTCGAGTGTGAAACCTGCCTTTTGTCTTTCCGCCTTTAGTCGACCATAGAGGTGGGCGGCCTCCAGCGCGAAGGGCAGAATTCGGCCTGCAAAGCCGCTTTCCATGCGATCGTAAGTCTGTGTCATCGCTTCGCGTCGTCTTCCCTGCGGCAGCAGCGACAGGCCGTAACGGATTTCCGCAATCGCCACGGTTGTCAGGAAAAGCTCGTCTTTCCGGAAACCATCCAGCCAGCCGAGGAGGTGGTCGCTGTATTTCCGTCCGTCCAGTTCCGATATGACGTTCGTGTCGAGGACGATGGTCATTCGTCGAACCTGGACGGCTCACGATCCTTTTCACATCTCGACGCTGCAATTGCGGCGAGCTCTTCATCCGTCCAGCGCTCCTCCCCGAGAAGGCCACGCAACCATTCGCCCGCCGGCTGATCTGGCTCGCTTGCGCTGCTCAGCGAGCGGCGCAGATGGATCACGGCCTCTTCCGAGAGGCTGCGCCCGTTTTGTTTCGCACGCTTCTGAAGCTCGGTTTTCAGCGCGCTGTCCAGGTTCCGGATAAGCAGATCACCCACGACCACCTCCTGTGATATCAATGATATCATAAGAGCTTTGGGGAGCTTTTCAATGGGCGTTCAGTCCGCCCTGCTATAAGCTGCCTCGGTCAACCTCATCATGACCATTTCGCGCTTCAGCCGCGAGACACAGTCGATGAACGGCACGCCATTATTCGCGTTCCTCAGGCAGCCAGATCCTGAGTTCACCGACAGACCGAAAGCCGAGCTTCGTCATTTCTTCCAGTGTATCGCCACTGTCATATCCGACCAGCGGCAGACCGGTTGCGAAGGCGGTCGCCGCCAGGGAAACGGCGTCCCGGAACGCCAGCAGCGTGCCCATCTGGCTGAAGACGTTGGAAATCCCGACAGCGTCCGGCGACCGGTTGACGATGCAACCGCCATCGAAGCCGTCGCCCGCCACCCGGCCATAGACATGGAGGTCGGGATCGGCGAGCAGTGCCGACGGAAAGACATTGACGTCGGTCGGGCTGCCCGATGCCTTCCACGATTGCTCCCAGCGATGAAGAGCCGCCGCATCGGATATGCGTATCCACGCAGCTGATGGAGGCGTTTGCATTGCGGGAGGCTCGGCCCAGATCCAGGACGCGTAAAACAGCAGCTGGAAACCCTTGTCGGCGAGATCGAGCCGGGAGAACCCGTCCTTCAGGCCGGGTCGTCGTCCGAGGCTTTCCGTCAGCCGGTCGATTTCTGCAAGCTGGTCTGCCGTTGCATCCGGGTCGAGCGTCGTCATGCTAGAGTAGTAGGGCGGTGCGATCCCATCGCTCGACCAGAACGCGCCGGTTCGTCGATCCGGCAGGGCATGGGCCCGGAACACAGCCTGGTAAAGATCCGCATTGTTGGCCGCGCAGATGCGCGCCCGTTCCGCGTCGGAGCGCGGCGTATCGTGTGAGGAGTTGCTCGGAAAAGACTGGTGCATCGTGAGACCCTGCTGCTCGAACGGGTCCGGAACCGAACCTGTTCATGTCGCGACAAATCGCCCGACGGCCTGACCGACGTCAGCCCACCTTGGTCTTGGCCGCCTTGGTGAACTTCTTGATGACCATTTCGCGCTTCAGCCGCGAGATATAGTCGATGAACAGCACGCCGTTCAGATGGTCGATCTCGTGCTGCAGGCAGGTGGCGAGGAGGCCGTCGGCCTTGACCGTCTGCTTGACGCCATCGACGTCGAAATACTCGACGGTAACCTCTGCCGGGCGCTCGACCTCGGCATAGTAGTCGGGGATCGACAGGCAACCCTCTTCGTAGACCGAGCGCTCGTCCGACGAGGCGACGACTTCCGGGTTGATGAACACCAGGGGCGTCTTTTCCTCGCCCTCGCGCGAAACATCGATGACCAGCATGCGCCGGTCGACGCCGATCTGCACGGCGGCGAGGCCAATGCCCGGCGCGTCATACATCGTGTCGAGCATATCCGATGCCAGCCGCTTGGTTTCGGCATCGAAGCGCTCGAAGGGCTTCGAAACTACGCGCAGCAGCGGATCGGGGAGAATGATGAGAGGCTTGATCGTCATAAAGTCTCCCATAACCCATCTTTGTTTGGTAGGGAATTATGAAGATGGCCGCAAAACGGGTTTTTTGCGGCCATTTTTTACGACATCGGTGAAGGCTGATCAGGCAGCGCGGCGTTTCGTGGCCTGAACGTGCCCGCTGCGGATATCCGCCTGCGTCCGGAAGCCACTGAGCAACGCCACAAGGGTATCCGCCTCGTTGCGCAGGTGCCGGGTCTCGGCCGAGGTGCGCTCCACCATCGCCGAATTCTGCTGGGTGATGGTGTCCATGTTGCGCACGGCAGCGCTGACCTCGGCGACCCCGATCGCCTGGTCCTTGGCCGCCGCGGCGATGTCGCCGACGAACTTGTTTACGCCGTCGATCCGGCTGATCATGTCGGCCAGTGCTACCCCGGTGCTGGAGACGATGCTGACGCCGGCATTGACCTGGGTCGAGCTCTGCGAGATCAGGTCCTTGATCTCCTTGGCGGCGCTGGCCGAGCGCTGCGCCAGTTGCCGCACTTCCTGTGCCACCACGGCAAAGCCCTTTCCGGCATCGCCAGCACGAGCTGCCTCGACGCCTGCGTTGAGGGCCAGAAGATTCGTCTGGAAGGCAATTTCATCGATGACGCCGATGATCTTGGAGATTTCCGTCGAGGATTTCTCGATCTCGGCCATGGCGGCAACTGCGCTGTCGACCAGATCGCCGGAGCTCTTGGCCTGCTGCTGGGTTTCGCCGACCGCAACCGAAGCCCGGGCCGCGTTGGATGCCGTCTGGCCGACGCTAACTGCCAGCTGTTGCAGAGCCGCCGAACTTTCCTCGACACCGGCCGCCTGCTGGGCGGTGCGCATGGAGAGATCATCGGTCGCCTTCGACATCATGTCGGTGCCACTCAGGATGCCTTCAGAGGTGGTGCGGAC
>Ga0207650_10001703_pt1 | contig 15619 bp, 10 predicted proteins | sample KBSS63metaG_FD_184325 | JGI IMG/M metagenome (GOLD analysis project Ga0207650, IMG submission 184325) | Switchgrass rhizosphere microbial communities from Kellogg Biological Station, Michigan, USA - KBS S6-3 metaG (SPAdes) (version 2) | ecosystem: Host-associated > Plants > Roots > Rhizosphere...
TGCTCCATCTCCGGGGGGCAGATGGGACGCCTCATCGGATTCGGGTCGTCTGTCGGGGCAAAGTCGAGCGGTATCGCCCGCCGATGGCCCCGCTCGCGGACAGCTGTCCAAGCTAAACTGTGGCACCGCCAATATAGACCAAGCGGCCGCACGCCGGTCGGCGCTCTATGGCGCTCGCGCCAAATCCGCGTATAGTCGGACAGCTCCATCGGATGTGTCACGTCGCTGCTTTGACAAGCTGCTTTCAACAGGCACCAGCCGTGCTGGGAGAGGGCCAATGACTGTCGAACAGTCCGTTTCAGGCGAGGATGACCGGCGGACGCTCGATCGTCTCAGCAGAACGTTCAGAGCGTCGCTTCGGCAGGCGGTCATCGACTCCGACCTAATGACTGGCGAGCTCGCCCTTGCCGGACCGTGCGATGGGAGGATCCACCGTTGCGGGCTTCGTCAAGAACCTGTTCGACAAGCTTTACGCTTCCGGCACCGCAAGTTCCTCGGCGGGAGTCGGCATCACGTCATATAGCTATGCGCCTCCGCGCACTTACGGCATGACTGTTCGCTACCGTTTCGGATGACCTACGGAGGGCAACATGGAAGTGAGACTCTCGGCCTGCCGCAACTGTGCCTCCTACTGTCCGACGCGGGTCACCTTCGACGGCGAGCGCGTGCTCAAGGTCGAGGGCGATCCGGAGGCGCCCATCTACAAGGGGTTCATCTGCCCGAAGGGGCGCGGGATCGCAGAGCAGCACAACGCGCCTGGGCGCCTCTTGCACAGCCTCAAGCGTCTCACCGACGGCAGCCGGGTCCAGCTCACGACCGCGCAGGCGATCGACGAAATCGCCGAGCGGCTCGCGCGGATCCTCGAGGAGTCAGGGCCCGAGTCCGTCGCAATGTACCTTGGCGGCGGGGTCTTGGAACAGCAGGTCGCGCCCGCGGCGATGTCGGCCTTTATGAGCGCGATCGGCTCGCCGATGTCTTTCACCGCGGGCACGATCGACCAGCCCGGCCTCATCGTGGCCGACGCCTTGCACGGACGCTGGGAGGGAGGTCGTATCCATCCTCAGAGCTGCGAGGCGATCTTGATCATCGGCGGCAACCCGATCGTCTCGAAGCAGCATTTCCCCCAGAACCCGGGTCAGCAGCTCAAGGCCCTCACCCAAGGCGGGGCGCGGCTGGTCGTGATCGATCCCAGACGGACCGAAACGGCGCGCCGCGCCACGGTACATCTGCAGATCATTCCGGGTGAGGACCCGACCGTCCTGGCCGGGATCATCCACCTGATCTTCGCGCTCGAAGGCGTCGACGCGGCCTTCGTCGCCCAGAATGCGGAGGGAACCGAGCGCCTACGCGCGGCAGTCTCACACTTCACGCCCGACTATGTTGCGACGCGTGCGGGGATCGCGGCGGAGGATCTGATCGAAGCCGCCCGCATCCTCGTGGCCGCCCGCACCGGCGATACGGCGCTCGGCGTCGGGCCGAGCATGGCGACGCGCGGAAGCCTGTCCAGCTATCTCGCGCTGTGCATCCAGACGCTGCGCGGCTTCTGGGCGCGCGAGGGCGACCCTGTGGCGCGGCCACCCGTACTCATTCCGGCTGAAGTCTGCAAAGCTCAGGCCTCCCCGCCACGCCCCGCCTGGGGCTTCGGCGATCAGACGTTCCCACGTGGCCTGCAGCAGACCGTGGTCGGAATGCCCACCGCGGCGCTACCGGACCGGATCCTGTCGAACGGCCCGGATCGCATCCGGGCGCTCTTCCTGCATGCAGGGGCGATGTACAGCTGGCCCGACCAGAGCCGCACGGCGGAGGCGCTCGGCGCGCTGGACCTATTGGTCATGCACGACGTCGAATTGACTGCGACGTCGGCGCTCGCCCATTATGTGCTCGCAACACGGCGGCAGCTGGAGATTCCCGCCTTTTCGCAGCCGGCCGAGCAGACGGGGGCCGTCATCCATCCCGGCTACGGCTGGACCGAACCCTATGCTTTCTATAGGCCCGCAACCCTGGGGCCGCCGGGGGGCTCCGATCTGATCGAGGCATGGCAGACTTACTACCGGCTCGCGCGCAAGCTCGGCCTCACCCTCGAGATCAACGGCGAACCGCTGGACATGGTGTGCGAGCCTTCGACCGACGACATACTGACGCTATGCTGCCGGGGCTCTGCTGTGCCGCTCTCCGAGGTCAAGCGGCATCCGCACGGCGCCGTGTTCGAAAACGCGCGCAGCGTCGTCCAACCCCGAGACCCGGCGCACGACGCACGGCTACAGCTTGCCGACGCCGCCATGATGATGGAACTCGCAGGGGTGCGCGAGGAAGCCCCGCTGAAGCGGCGCGGAACGGACGATGAGTTTCCGCTGCTGCTGATTGCCCGACGCGTTCAGGACTCCACGAACTCGCTGGTGCGGGTCGAGAAACGCGGCACGCTCTCGCCCAATCCCGCGTTCATGCATCCCGACGATCTCGCCGAGCTAGGCCTGCAGGCCGGCGAAACCGTCGAGATCCGCTCTCGCCACGGGCACGTGATCGCCGTCGCGGGTGCCGACCGCGACTTGCGCCGCGGGGTCGTCTCTATGACGCATGGGTTCGGGGTCCGGCACGGCCGCGATTACGACCCTCGCCGCGATGGCGCGAACGTCAATCGGCTGCTGAGCTGGGAAGCCGATCCCGACCCCTATCACGGCATGCCGCGGATGAGCGCCATGCCGATCGGCGTCCGCGCCGCCGATCAAACGGCTGTTATCGGGCAGGCGGGCTAAGGCTGATACGAAGCGCACCTGGCAGATTGCGAATTTCCGACGCCACAACCACCTCCGGGGGGCGAATGGGGCGCATCATCGGATGTTTAGGTCATCAGTCTCGCCAAATCGCACGGTATCCCCCGCCGATTCCCCGGCTCGCGGACAGCTGTCCAAGCTAAACTGTAGCGCGGCCAATATAAACCAAGCTGGCCTCACGCCGGCCGGCGCTCTATGGGGCCCCCGCAAGGGGCAGCAGACAGGACGGTTGAAAGGAGTTACCGGATGAGCAGCCGTACGGAAGCGGTCAAGATCGCGCCGAACGACGCCTTCAATATCCAGACGGTGCTCTGGGTGAAGCACTGGAATGCCCATCTTTTCAGTTTCGCGGTGGACCGGCCGGCGTCGTTGCGGTTCCGCTCGGGCGAGTTCGTCATGCTGGGCCTGCCGACGGAGGCCCGTCCACTGCTGCGCGCCTATTCGATCGCCAGCCCGTCCTATGCCGACGAAATCGAGTTTCTGTCGATCGCGGTCGAGGACGGTCCGCTGACCTCGCGCCTGCGGCATATCATAGCGGGTGACGAGATCTATCTGGCCCGCAAGACAACGGGCACATTGGTCGCGGACGCGCTGACGCCCGGCCAGCGGCTGTTCATGCTCGCGACCGGCACCGGCCTCGCGCCCTTCCTGTCGCTGATGCGCGATCCCGACATTTACGAGCGTTATGAGCAGGTTGTCATCGTTCACAGCGTCCGCCATCTCAGCGACCTTGCCTTCCGCGACGAGCTGGAGAGCAAGTTGGCCGGCGATCCGCTGGTCGAGGAGGAGGCAGCTGCGAAGTTCCGCTATGTCCCCATCGTCACGCGCGAGCCTTTCCCGCGCCAGCAGCGCATCACGACGCTGATGGAGAATGGCGGCCTGTTCGCTGGCGTCGACGGCGAACCCCGGCTCGATCCCGCCACCGACCGGGTAATGATGTGCGGCAGCATGGACATGATCCGCGACTGCTCGGCGATCCTCGAACGGCTCGGCTTCGAAGAAGGATCGAATGCCAAACCCGCTGATTTTGTGATCGAGAAGGCTTTCGTCGGCTGATCCAAGCACGGGTCCCGCCGATCGGTCCGATCGGCAAGGCGCCCGGCTTCGACCATGCTGTCAGCTTCCGGCGAGCGACCAGGCGTGGCTGCTGTGTCCGTCGACGCTGACCGGTAGATCGCCCTCGAGGGTGATGCGACGCATGACGCGACGGGTGTCGCCATAATCGGCGATCGCATAATGCTGGGTCGCGCGATTGTCCCACATCGCGACGTCGCCTTCGGTCCACCGCCAACGCACAGTGTTCTCCGGACGGGTGATATGGTCTTGGAAGGTCTGGAACAGACGGACCGATTCCGCGGGGCTAACGTCCAGGAACTTCTGGGTGAAATGTCCGAGCACCAGCGCCCGTTCGCCTGTTTCCGGATGTACGCGTACGAGCGGATGTTTGGTCTGGTACGGCGTCGAGGCGATACGCGCATAATGGTCATTGTCCTCCGATGTCAGGGGCGGCGCGATCGCATAATCGAAGAGGTTGGTGTGCACGGTCCAAAGCTGATCTGCGAGCGCGCGCAAGGCAGAGGGAAGATCGTCATAAGCAGTCGCGGTGTTCGCCCAGAGAGTATCGCCACCATGTAAAGGAACGGTCAGGGCGCGCAGGATCGAGGCGCTCGGATAGGCGGGGACGAAGGTTACATCGCTGTGCCAGCTGTTCGTCTTGCTACCGTAGCTCGAATCGAGTTCCAACAGGCGGGTCGATGGGTTGCGTGAAGCCACGGTCGGATGCGGAACCGGTAGCCCGAAGGCCCGGGCGAAGCGCTCATGGCCCTCATCGTCGAGATTGGCCTGCGGAAAGAACAGCACCTTGTAGCGCGTCAGACCGGTCCAGATCGCTTGGGCGAGCCGCGGCGATATCGGTTCGCTAAGGTCCACGCGTTGGACAATGGCGCCGATGCGGCCTGCGACTGGTTGGAAGTCGAGCGTGTGCAAGGTGGCTTCGTCGTCGGTAAGCGTCGGCATCGAATAACTCCTAAGCGGGGGTAGAGGGGAGATCGGGCGTAAGCTCGATGCGCTGGTCGCGCCGGTCCAGGGCGCTTCGGATCGCTAAATGGCGCTGCTCGTCCAGCGGGAAGCGCAGCATCACGGCCGCCGCGAGAATATGGGCACCGGCGGGGACGAGGGCGAAAACGCATTTCAGGCCCCATAGCGCTTCGGCATCGTTGGCGCCGTCAGCGCTGAACCCAAGCCAACCGACAAGCGGCAGGACTACGCCGACCGCGACGGCAGTAGCGGCCTTCATCGAAAGGCCGAAGATCGAGAAGAGCAATCCTCCGTGGTCGCTGCCGGTATCCAGCCGCTGCTTGTCGGCGATATCGGCCAGGATGGCACGCAGCATGAGATTGCCCGAGCCTTGGGTAAGCCCCTGGGCGATCAGCAGTAGAAGCAAGAGCCACAGGGTGGAAGAGGTGACCAGGATCAGTGCCGCATTCACCCCGGCCTGCATCAGTTCCGCCGCGATCAGTGCGCGGTGCTTTCCGAGCCGGTAGCCAATCTTCAGCCAGAGCGGCCCCGCCACGATGCCGAAGCCGTATTGCAGTACGAACATCAGGCTCGCCGCTGCGCCCAGGTTCATATATTGGGCGAAGAAAAAGAGCATCAGTGAGCTGCGCGCGAACTGTCCGAAGGTGACGATGAAGTCGGACGCGAGCACGCGCAGCAACAGCGGATCCCGGATTATCGAAACAAGTTGCTCAACGGAGGTGCTCTGCTCGTCGCGTGTAGGACCGGCGTCCGGAAAGGCGCGCAGGGTCAACGCTCCTCCAATCACGGCAGATGCGATGATAAACACACCCATCGCCGCGACCTTGGCCGGTTGATCCCGAACGCCCAGCTGATCGAGCAGCGCGGGCACGAGCAGGACGAGCATCAGCCCGATAGCGCTGGCTACGCCCAGATAGGTCTGGACCCGCGTCCGCTCGTGATAACGCCCCGATATCTCGCCGCTCCAGGCATAGATCGGAATCTGGAGCATGCTCCAGCCGGCGTAGAGAGGGATGAGGACGATAAACAGATAGACAGCGTTAGGCGAACCGGAAGGCATGAAGGCGGCCCAGGTGGCGCCGATGTAAATCGGCAGCCCCGCCGCGATCCAGCTCCGGCGTCGACCGAAGCTGAGACGGGTGCGATCGGAGAAATGGCCGACGATCGGATCCCATGCGGTGTCGACGATGCGGACCAGCATGAAGACCAGCCCGACCGTGCCGATCGCGATGCCATGATATTGCGCGTAAAAGGCGGGGAGATAGGCGGTGAGCGGGAAGCCGGCCCCGGCTACCGATACCATGATCGCGGAGAAGGCGGCCAGCCGCGCGGCCGGCGGCCCCGGCTCAGAGGTTTGGCGCGAGCCCATCAGAATCTGAACCTACCGGTGATTCCGCCGGTGCGGGCGTCTCCGACTGCAGCCCCGAGATATCCGGTGTTGAACGGGGCGAGGCCGCGCCGGGTATAATAATCCTTGTTCAGCAGATTGCGGACCCAGCCGAAGACGTCCCACCGTCCATCGGGGTCACGAACGCCGAGACGGCCGTTGACGATCGCGTACCCCGGTATCTTGCCGAAACTCGAATTGTCCGATGCGGTGTTGTATCGCGAGCGCCACGACCAGTCGGCGCCTGCATAGACCTCGCTGGCCGAGGTTATCGGCAGAGCCGCTTCGCCACCGGCCGAGATCGCCCAGCGCGGCGCATTGGGCAGGGTCGCGCCGCTTAGATCGCAGATAGGACCACCGGTCGGGCCGCTCGTGCCGAACGGGCAGGGCGCCGCCGGATAGGAGACGTAGACCGTGTCCGCATAGGTCCCCGACGCATAGAGGCTGACGCCTTTCGCCGGCGTGGCCTGTAGGTCGACCTCGGCCCCGCGAGAGCGGACCTTGGCGGCATTGGTGAGGTAAATCAGCGAGCGGGCGCCATCGGAGAAGGTCGCTTGGAAGTCCGCGATCTCGGTCCAGAAGGCCGCGCCGTTGAGGATCAGGCCGGCGATCGGACTGGTCTTTACGCCAAGCTCGAAATGGTCGACCTTCTCGGGATTGACGACTGGCGGCGCGCCGGGTGCGAGCCCGGTCAGGTTGAGCCCGCCCGACTTCGTCCCACGCGCATAGGTCGCATAGGCGAGCACACCGTCGGTCGGCCGCCAGGCAAGGTTGACCTGTCCGGAGACCTTGTTGCTCGTGTCCGCGGCAATCAGCGATCTTGCGGGGCCGAAGGCGTTGCGGAGCGCCTGCGCCGCCGTCGCCGTTGCCGGTGCGACCGTTGTCAGGTCGACTCCGCCGGTCTGGCTCTGCACATAGAAGCCGCGTTTCTTCTCATGGGTGAAGCGCAGGCCGACGGTCAGAGTGAGACGCGGGTCGATATGCCAATCCAATTGGCCGAATGCCGCATAGCTGCGCGTCTTGCCTTGCGAGGCTCCCTCGAAGCGAAAGCCGTTCAGCGCCGCCTGACGTATTGCGGCGGGCACTGCGGGCGCTACGACGAAGTCGGGGGCGTCGCGGCCATATTCGGTAAGCTGCCGCGTGTTGAGCGTTTGCCGAAAATAATAAAGGCCGGCAACATAGTCGATCGCGCGCTCACCGTTCGACGCGATGCGCAGCTCCTGGCTGAACTGATTTTGGCGAGTGGTCGTCTGCGACCGGCTCAGGATATCCAGCCCGGTGGCATCGGAGTCGTTCAAGGGCTCCCAATTCCACGTTCGATAGGCAGTGATCGATGTCAGCGTTGCGCCACCGGCTGACCAGTTTGCCTTTGCGGAAACGCCGCTCTGCCGCACATTGTAGCGCGATGTCGCGTTGATGTCCGTGATACGGTCGAACGCGTTGAGCGTCGGCAGGCTATAGCCGAGACGTCCGGCCCGATCGTAGAAATTATTGGCAATCGGCGCCCCGCTCGGCAGCGATGTGACGACTCCGGCGGGAAGCGTGACGCAACAATCCTCCTTGCGGATCGAATAGTCGCCGATCACGCGGATGGACAAACTCTCCGACGGGGTGATCAATATCTGCCCGCGCAGGCTTTGACTGTTGAGGTTGAGGAGATCGCGGCCAGTGCGGACATTTCGCACGGTTCCGTCTCGAATGGTGGTCGAAGCAGTCAGGCGGGCGGCGATCTTGTCGCCGACAAGCGGTCCGGAGACGGCTGCCCGCGCTTGCACATAATCCCGGCTGCCATAGGTGATTTCCGCCGTTCCTTCCGGCGTGAAGCTCGGCGCGCGCGTCGAGATGCTGATCGCGCCGGCCGTGGTGTTGCGGCCGAACAGAGTGCCTTGGGGTCCTTTGAGGATCTCAATCCGGTCGATGTCCACAAGGTCGAAGACCGACTGGCCCGGGCGCGCATAATAGACGTCGTCGATATAGACGCCGACTCCGGTATCGAGGCCGTCACTGCTGACCGAAGCGTTGCTGCCGAGATTGCGAAGGTTGATATTGGTGTTGCGTGGATTGATCGCGAATATCTGCAGGCTCGGAACCTGCTGCTTCACCTGATCGAGCGTTGAGACGCTGGTCGCTTCCAGCCGGGTGCCACCGAGGACCTCAGCGCGATTGGTACGTCTTGGGCGCTTTCCTCGCGGCGCCGTGCCGTTACGACGATTTCGGCGTCGCGGTATGCGCCGGCTTCAGTCTCGGCTGCCTGAGCGGCGGTATTCGGAACGCCCACGGCCTGGCCACCGCTCAGAACGGTGAATGCCGCCAGGTACCAAGCTCGCGACCCGAATTGTTGCTTGTGCATTACGTCGTTACCTCCCTGATGCGCGGCTGTGCGGACGGCGGTGGGTCGCTGAGCGCCGTCGATCGAGCAGGAGGTAAATCAGGAAATATGCATAGTCTATCGTTTCAATAGAGAATCGGGCCAAGCTTTGTTTGTGCCGTCTCAATTTCTGCTAATGCTGCGGGAAGGCGATGCTCACGCAACGATCGCGGACGCCGACATCCTCACCAGCGTTCGGAAAGCCATCACCCTCCGGGTAGAGCGCCCGTTTGCGACGTTTTCGCGGTCACCGCGGCTTCAACAATTGATCGAGCCAGCCGGGCTGCGCGGTCGTGCGTTCGAGCCGCGGATAGCGATTGCCGCCAAAATACGGAATAACGACGGTCCGGTATCGGTCGCTGCGGCGGACGAGGAGCTGGATCGGGGTGCGGGCCGCCTTGGCCTGGGTGATCCTCGCTTCCAGCCGTCCGGCCTCGTAGCTTTCCCCATCGACCGCGATCAGCGCGTCGGCGTTGGTCAGGCCAGCGGCGAAGGCGGGACTGTCCCAGATCACCTGATCGATGCCGCTATCGGTCTGGCCAATCACAAGGCCCAATGAATAGCTAAAATCGGCAATTTTGTGTCGCCGCTCCTCCGCGCGCCAGAAGCCGGTGGCGCGTTCGGAATAGACCAGGCGGTAACCGCCGCGCCCGATCCACTTCAAGGGTGCGTCGGGCCGGGCCTGCTCCACGCGTTCCCGAAGAAACGACGTCCAGTCGAACGGCGCGACGGCGTCGAGCGTCCGGACGACGTCATCAATGCTGTAGGTGAGCGTTCCCCAATCGCCGTCGCGCACCCCGAAGAATGTGCGAGCGAAATCGTCAAGCGACCGGCGGCCGCTGGTGAGGGTGCGGATCTGCATATCGACGTCGAGCCAGATCAGCATGCCTTCGTTATAATAATCCTCCGATCGCTGCAGGCTGGTCCAGGGCTGCGGCCGGCGTGCGGCGATGATCGGATCGTTGGTCGTATCGATCAGCGGGCGCCAGCGCCGGCCGGGTCGGGTGTCGAGCATGGCGGCGGCCATCGCGAAGGCGCTCAGCGTGTCCTCGGTCGAAACCAGGCCGGAGCGCGCCTGGAGGACATAGCCCCAATATTGGGTTTGCCCTTCATAGACCCACAACAGCGAATTGCGCATCGGAACGCTATAATCGGGCGTGAAGAGATCGGCGCCGCGGCGATATTTTCCGTTCCAGCTGTGAACATATTCGTGGGGCAGCAGGTTGCGGCGGCCGGTCTGCTCGTCCCAGCGGACGAAGTAGCCGCTGCTGACGCCATTCTCGCTCGACCGCTGATGCTCCAGCCCGGCATTGGCCAGCCGGTCGCTGATCCAGAGTAGGAATTCGTAGCGATCATAATGTTCGGCGCCGAACAGTTTCACCGTCTGTTCGACCAGCCGCCTATGCGCGTCGATCTGTTCGCGGGTGGCGCGCAATTCCTCTGGCCGGTCGGCGGCGATGTTGAGGCGGACCTTCGGGCTTAACTGTTCCTGGCGAAAATAGCGGCCTGCGATCAGGGGGCTGTCGACCAGCGTCTCAAAGCTCACCGGCTGGAAGGCGACCGTGCCGCGCGCCGCCGGATCGCGGGGGGAGAGGGCGGTACCATAGCTCCAGTCCTGGGGCAGTATCACCGTCGGACTCACCATTATCCGGCGGACGAAATAGCCGGCGGGATAGAAGGCGGTGGCGTTCCAGGGCAGGTTGAGCAGATCGGCGCTCATCACGATCGCACCCTGGTTCGGTCGAACCGGGGAGACATAGTCGAAGGACAGGTCGATCGCGCTCGCGCCCTCGGGCACGTCGACCTCGATCGCATAGACGTCGACGGCGTCGCGCCGCCAGGCGAGCGCCTTGCCGCCGGCCGATATGGTGAGATTGGCGACGTCGTCAATCGGTCCGCGTGGCGCGTGCTTGCCGGGCAGCCATTGCGGATAGAGCAGATAGAACTTGCCGGCAGTTTCAACCGGGATGCGCTGCCTGACTTCGAATATGCCGCGCTCGACGTCGGTGGTGTCGACGTTGAGCTCGATGGTACCGGGGTAGGGAAGGTCGCGTGCCACCGGCACGCTCCGCTCGATCGGCACTGGCTGCGGCATGCTGAAATCGAGCGCGGCGGCGGCGGAAGCCATGCTCAGTGCGACGAGCGGCAACAATCTAGTCAGGCGCATCGCGCACAAGGTCCATCCATCTTTGATGGATCACAATGCCGCTTCCGATCGGCTTCGTCACCCCCGTTTGCTCGACGTGCGTTTCGCATTGCGACCTGCTGCCGGTCTTCACTGTCCGCACTGCGGTGGGCGATATGGCTCTTCCCCCGCCGGCTCTTTCCCCGCTAAACGCTCATCATGACCGAAACCGCCGAGCTGCCCGACGACAGCGTCCGCAACACCGCTTTCGATAGCGCGCTTTCCGACCGCTACCTGATCTACGCGCTTTCGACGATCACGGCCCGCTCACTGCCTGACCTCCGCGACGGCCTGAAGCCGGTCCACCGCCGGTTGCTCTGGGCGATGCGCCTGCTGCGCCTCGATCCGACCGCGGGCTATAAGAAGTGCGCGCGCGTGGTTGGCGACGTAATCGGCAAATATCATCCGCACGGCGATCAGTCGGTCTACGATGCGATGGTCCGCCTCGCCCAGACCTTCTCGCTCCGCTATCCGCTGGTCGACGGGCAGGGCAATTTCGGCAATGTCGATGGTGATAACGCCGCGGCGATGCGCTATACCGAAGCGCGGCTGACCGCTGCCGCCGGTGAATTGATGGCCGGGCTGGACGAAGGCACCGTCGATTTCCGCCCGACCTATAATGGCGAGGAGGAAGAGCCGGAAATCTTTCCCGGCCTGTTTCCGAACCTCCTGGCCAACGGTGCCAGCGGCATCGCGGTCGGCATGGCGACATCGATCCCCCCTCACAATGTCGCCGAACTGATCGATGCGGCGGTCGTGCTGATCGATAATCCGCACGCTGAGACAGCGCAGCTGATGGAGTATGTGCGGGGGCCGGATTTCCCGACCGGGGGTGTGCTGGTCGACAGTTCGTCGTCGATAGCTGACGCCTATGCCAGCGGCCGCGGCGCCTTTCGCGTGCGCGCGAAGATCGACAAGATCGACGAGAAGGGTGGGGGATGGCATCTCGTCGTCCGAGAAATTCCCTATCAGGTACAGAAGTCGAAGCTGATCGAGGCGATCGCCGAACTGATCAACGAGAAGAAGCTGCCGATCCTGGCCGATGTCCGCGACGAAAGCGACGAGGAGATCCGCATCGTCCTCGAACCGCGCAGCCGCACGGTCGATGCCGATACGCTGATGGAAAGCCTGTTCCGGCTGACCGACCTCGAGATCCGCGTCTCGCTCAACCTCAACGTTCTCGATGAGACGCGCACCCCGCAGGTGATGGGCCTCAAGCAGGTGCTCGCGGCATGGCTCAAGCACCAGTTCGACGTGATGGTCCGTCGATCGCAGCATCGCCTTGCCAAGATCGCGGACCGCGTCGAACTGCTCGACGGTTATATCATCGTTTTCCTCAATCTCGACCGCGTGATCCAGATCATCCGCGAGGAGGACGAGCCCAAGGCTGTGATGATGGCTGAGTTCGGCCTCACCGATCGCCAGGCTGAAGCGATCCTCAATATGCGCCTGCGCAGCCTGCGCAAGCTTGAAGAATTGGAGTTGCGGAAGGAACGGGCGGCGCTCGACGCCGAGGCGAAGGAATTGGAGGCGCTGGTCGCCAGTCCGGCCCGGCAGCGGACGCGGATGAAACGCGATCTGGCCGGCCTGCGCGAACGCTATGGTCCGGAGACGGCGCTGGGCCGCCGGCGCACGACGCTGGCCGAGGCCGCGCCCACCCGCGATATTCCGCTCGAAGCGATGATCGAGCGGGAGCCGGTGACGGTGATATTGTCGCAGCGTGGCTGGATACGCGCCATGAAGGGGCATCTTGACGATGCGGCGCTCGCCGCGGTGAAGTTCAAGGAAGGTGACGGCCCCGACCTGGCGATCCGCGCTCAAACCACCGACCGCATCCTCGCCGCAACCGACCTCGGCCGCTTCTATACGCTGCCTGCGGACAAGCTGCCGGGAGGCCGCGGCTTCGGCGAGCCGATGCGGCTGTTCGCCGACATCGAGGCAGCTGCACGGGTGGTCCAGTTGTTCATCGCGAAGCCCGGCACCGAACTGCTGCTGGCATCGGCCGACGGCAAAGGCTTTATTGTCGATATGGCCGAAGTGATCGCCGAAACCCGCAAGGGCAAGCAGGTGGTCAATCTGCGCGAAAATGGCAAGCTGCGTGTCGTAACTGCCGTGGCGGCCGGCGATGATTATGTCGCCGCGATCGGTGAGAACCGAAAGATGGTGATTTTTCCGCTTGCCGAGCTGCCGCGCATGGCGCGAGGCCAGGGGGTCGCCATCCAGCGCTACAAGGAGGGGGGGCTTTCCGATGCGATCAGCTTCCGGCTTGAGGATGGTCTCAGTTGGACGATGGGCGGTGAGACCGGCAGAACGCGAACCGAGACGGACCTGATGCCGTGGCGCGCGGCGCGCGGTGCGGCCGGGCGCATGCCGCCGCTCGGATTTCCCCGCAACAACCGTTTCCGCGGCAGCTGAGGGCCGGCCCGGCCGTCGCGACTACGTAAAAACCGCAGTCCTGTCGTAGTTACAATCCCTTAGCGGGTTCGAAAGAGAGCGTTAACCCTGCGCTGCTAATGCCGTCCACTATGCGGGCGGCAAAAGCAAAGCAGACTGACGGGGGCGAGGCGATCGGCGCGGCCGATGCCTTGCCGGCGCACATCTTGCCTGCCGGCCTTCAGCAACTGCTCGATACGCCGCGTTCAGCCCGGCAGCAGGAGTTCATAGATTGCCTGCCTATCCCCGTCGCCATGATCGGTCTCGTTGATCGGAAGCCGGTCATTCTGGCGCGAAACCGCGCTTTCATGCAGCTTTCGCAGACTGGCGGCTTCGGCCCCGGCGAGTCCGACGACCACATCGCGGGCAGGCTCGCGCTTCCATTGCTGCCCGAACTCGACCGCTTCATGCGTTCGGACGAGCAAGAGCGGGCGTTCGAGATGCAGGAGGGCGACGGCATCAGCGGCCGCCACTTCGCAATCCGCCTGGCGCGCCTTTCGGGCGACGAATCGGCCACTCCACGCTGCTTAATGTCGTTGGTTGACCGCACGCAGCACGTCGAAAGCGAGCGCTCGCTGCGCCATCAGATGCTGCGCGACGCGCTGACCGGGCTGCCCAACCGCGCTGCCTTTGCCGAACAGATCGAGCAATCGATGGAGAGCTTCAAGGCGGAGGGCCGGAAGTTCGCGGTGCTGTTGGTCGATCTCACTCGCTTCAGCCGAGTCAACGAGGGCGTCGGATCCCTCGCTGGTGATGAGCTCATCATCACCGTTGCGCGCCGGCTGATCTCGGCACTCCGCGCCGGCGACTATCTCGCACGGCTGGCGGGTGACGAATTCGCGGTCCTGCTCAGCGTGGCGGACAGTTCATCCGAGGCGATGCGCGCTGCCCGCCGCATGGAATCCTGCCTGATGACGCCGATCAAGCTCGGCGAACTCGAAATCAAGATCGACTGCGCGGTCGGCGTGGCGATGATGACATCGACCGTGGAAAGCGCGGAGGACCTGCTCCGCAACGCGCAGTTCGCGATGAAGCGCGCCAAGCGTTCCGGCCACGCCGAACTGTTCCAGGCGGGCGACAGCACTGCGGCCCGCCTGCGTTTCAGCCTGGAAACCGAGTTGCGCCGCGCTATCGAACGCGATCAGCTCGAGCTCGCCTTCCAGCCATTGATCGAGCTCGCGACCGGCAGGGTCGTCGGTTTCGAAGCGTTGGCGCGTTGGCATCACCCCGAAAAAGGCTCGATATCACCTGCCGACTTCATTCCGGTCGCCGAGGAATCCGGCTTGATCGTGCCGCTTGGACGCTGGGCGCTGCGGGCCGCGGCGAAGACCTTGGCCGAATGGGACCGGCGCGCGGGCACGCCGTTGCCGGTCCACGTAGCGGTCAACGTCTCGGCGGTCCAGTTCCAGCGTGACGATATGGTGTCAGCGGTCAGCTCGGCGCTGGTCGAGAGCGGCCTGCCCGGCCGTCGCCTCAAGATCGAACTCACCGAAAGCTGCATCATCAGCGATCCTGACGGCATCGCCAAGGTGCTGCGCGCGATCAGCGCACTGGACGTGTGCATCGCGATGGACGATTTCGGCACCGGCTATTCGAGCCTGGCCTATCTTCAGCGCCTGCCGATCGACGTGCTCAAGATCGACCGCAGCTTCATCGCCCCGATGCTCAACGATGGCGATTCGATCGCGATCGTCCGCGCGGTTCTTGGCCTCGCCAGCGCGCTCAACATGACGACCACCGCCGAAGGCGTGGAAACCCAGAAGCTGGCGGAGACGCTTCTCGGGCTCGGCTGCGATCTTGCCCAAGGCTATTATTTCGCACGGCCGCTGACCGCCGATCAGGCGTTCGACTATCTGAACGCCCGCAGCGCCTGAGCCACTTCTTCGGCGGCGATCACATCAACCCGGCTCGCGTCGGGAAAATCCTCAGATATCCAGCGCCGCTCGATCGCCTGCAGTGTCGCCGCGACCACCGGACCCGGCTTCAGCCCGCGATCGATCAGGTCGCCGCCACCGATCGGCAAGCGCGGACGTCGCCAGGCGGCCAGTTCCCCCAGAGTGATCTCATCCGACGGCAGGTCGCCGCGCAGGAGCAGATCGGCGGCGACGTCGGGCCCGAACCTGTAGGCGAGCGCCCAGGGTGTACCGGTTTCCCCCGATGCCGCCTGTTCGAGCCTTCTGATCGCCGCATTCGACAGCTTCAGCCGCCGGCCGATCGCTGCTGCGGTTTTCCCATCCTGGGGGAGGAGCGCGCCGAGGCGGCGCAACGGATCGACCGGAAGTCCGGCCTCTGCCTCGCGGACGACCAGCCGGGCCAGCCGCCGCGCGCTGCTCGCATCGATTTCGGGAATTATAGGCGCGAAGATGCCATGGTCGACCATCAGGGCCAGGGTGGGCGCGGGATCTGCGCAGCCGAGCAGCTTGAGAAGCTCGTCGGCG
>Ga0207650_10001704_pt1 | contig 15617 bp, 13 predicted proteins | sample KBSS63metaG_FD_184325 | JGI IMG/M metagenome (GOLD analysis project Ga0207650, IMG submission 184325) | Switchgrass rhizosphere microbial communities from Kellogg Biological Station, Michigan, USA - KBS S6-3 metaG (SPAdes) (version 2) | ecosystem: Host-associated > Plants > Roots > Rhizosphere...
AAAGCTCGTCCTTCTCTTCAAACACCAGATCGGTTTTGTCACTGCCGAGGACGTGGCGGAAGAACTTGTCAGACCGCTTGGTGACGGCATCTTCCGTCGTGAAGAAGATAGTTTTGTTGTCAGTCGTCCAGGCAACATTGCCGGCGCGTTCAAAAACTTCTGGCAGCGTCTGGCCGTTGCGCAGGTCCTTGATCTGAAGTTTGTATTGGCGGTAACCGGTGGTGTCGGTTGAGTAGGCCAGCAGGTTGCCGTCGTCGCTGGGAACGAAGGCGCCGACGCTGAAAAACTTCAGACCCTTCGCCATCTCGTTCTGGTCGAGCACTACTTCTTCTTTGGCGTCGAGGCTGCCCTTCTTGCGGCAGCTGATGGGATACTGCTTACCCTGCTCGGTGCGCGAATAGTAGTAGTAGTTACCCCAACGATAGGGGACCGTGATGTCGGTTTCTTTGATGTGGCCCACCATCTCTTTGTAAAGCTTGTCCTGCAGCGCGGCGGTGGGTTTCATCACGGCGTCGGTGTAAGCGTTCTCTGCTTCCAGATGCTTGATCACTTCCGGATTTGATTTCTCGCGCAGCCAGAAATAGTTGTCGGTCATCGTGTAGTCATGAATCTTGGTGGTCTTGGTCTTCTTTTCAGTCATAGGTGGTCGAAGCGTATTCGAGTCGGAGTTGGATTGCGCGATAGCAACGGCAGTAAACGCGATGATGATCGAGCAAATTATCATCAGGCGCGAAGGCGCAGTTTCTTTTCTCTTCATAATGGGGCCTCTGTTTAGAATTATGCGGAGCTGCTTTTATGGGAGGGAGACGAATTAGTTTTGCTTAACGGCGCCCGGCCGTTTTAGTCGTTCACCGTTCAACCGCGCGGCGGGTCGCCCCAGCCGGAGCCTTTGTATTTGCCGTTCTCAACAATGCAGGGCACGGTCGGATCGCCGGCGGAAAACTTAAACATCTCGGCGCGACGGGCGCGATCGTTTTGCGCGTCGTAGTCAATGAACGGAATGCCCAGCGAATTGTAATGATCGCGGGCCTGCTGACAATAAGGACAACCAGGTTTCGTATAAATAACAACTGCCAATTAATTCACCCCCCGAGCGCGTTTATTTTAGCAATGCGGCGCGTAGATGCGAAACGGGGCAGTAGCCCGACCGTGAGGGAGGGCTTCCTCGTTTTCGATCCAAGCCATCCCTGATGGTCGGGCTACTGCCCCGGATCTTTCTTCGTTTGGCAATGCTCGATCCAATCTCCCGAAGCGATCGGTGTCACCAGCGAATAGAACTCCGGATTCGGTTCATAAGTCCAACCGGTTCTCGTTTCGGCGGCAAAACAAATCTCAACCGGTTTGCGATGATAGTTGCTCGACATTTCGAAATCGTCCAGCTCTTTCAGAAGTTGGTCATCAACTTCATAGGCCTCGCCGGTAACAATTGAGTTGGATCCATCAATTATCAAGCCCGGGTAAGGGCCGAAGTCGTAGAGACTGCCGTGAACTGTAGCCTCGGCAATGAAGCGCGCGCCGGGGAATGTGATGGACATCGCCCGATCACTACCTCGCCTTAACGAGCCGTAAATAAACACCAGGTGCTTGCCCATGCGTTAACTTCCTTCTAGCCGCTGTAGGGGCGGACCTATGTGTCCGCCCTGGCGCAGACCTGTGTGTGCGCCTCCCGGGCGGACACACAGGTCCGCCCCTACATCCTACGCGCGCCTCTCGGCGCTAAACAAAGTCAGAACCGGGAGCCGTAGCGACCGGGTCGAGGACGGCACGTTAGATCCGGATATCGCCTTGATCCGGTCGCTACCGCTCACGGTTCTGATTTTGTGTATACTTTCGCCCATGAGCGAGCAGACCTGCCAGCCGGTTCAGCCTCCACCGATCGAAACAGATCTGCTCGACCCTTTTGAGCGTCTGGTAACAATCGAAATCCTCGGCACGCGCGTGGAGGTTCCCGAGAAGAACCGGCTCCTGAGATGTTTTCAGTTCCTATCGTTGAAAACAATTTCGTACGGAGATTTTTGTTGGAATGGTGAGTGTACCAATTGCCAGGTTTGGTATCAGACGAACGGCGAATCGCAAACGACGGACAAGCCCGCGCTCGCCTGCCGCCTGGAAGTAATCGAGGGTATGCAGATTACTTCCATGAGCCCCTGCATCAAGCTCGAAGGTATCACCAAGGAAAAGGAGAAAGGGGTGAAAGGGGAATAGGGGAAAACGAACGGCAGGCCACCTGAACCTTTTTCCCTTTCCCCTTCTTCCCTCTTACCCTGTTCCCCCTATGCCTTAATTTCTGCGCGCGTCGCGCCGGTCATGCCGAAAATCACGAATGTCTCCGCGCAGGTCGCGCCGGTCCTGCCGGATCTCATGATGGTCGCCGCGCACCTCGCGCACGTCACCTCTAATCTCGCGGCGATCGGCGCGTAGCTCCTGTTGCGAAGCTCCCTCACGACGATCCTCGCGAAGCTCGCGCACATCAGAACGCGTTTCGCGCTGGTCCTGTCGAATCTCACGACCGTCTCCGCGAATCTCTTTTCTGTCCGCACGAATTTCCCGGCGATCGGATCGCAGTTCGCGACATTCGGCCGGCTCAAAGCGACAGCGGTTCGAATCCTGCGCGAACGCAACCGCCGACAGTCCGCCAAGCGAGATCGCAACAACAAACAAGCTTTGAAATATTTGTCTCTTCATCTGGTTCCTCCGTAGTTTAGTTTTCCTGTTGGGCCCTCCCTGACGGTCGGGCTTCTGCAATACAGCCCCGGATGTTTCCGAAGTTCGGAGGAGAGACACACTTCACCCGGACACGCAGTTGAATGCGCTCAGGGAGAAGTTTGGATTTGCGGCTTCGGGAAACCCGCTTACTGAAAGCTTAGACGCGAGGCAAGCGCGGCTGGACGGAAAAAAGCACAAGGCAGAAGGCAGAAGGCAGAAACGATGGCTTTTCTACTGTCTAGTGTCTACTGTCTACCGCTCACCGCTCACTGCTCACTGCTCACTCCTCAGTATTTCGGTACGCTTGGATCAACCTCATTCGACCAGGCAGTGATGCCGCCGGCGAGATTCAGTAAGCTGCCGGTGAATCCCGAGCGCTGCAAAGCATCGATGGCCCGCGCGCTGCGTCCGCCCATCTTGCAATGCACGACCGTCTCGCGCGCCGGATCGATTTCCGACATGCGATTGATGACCTGGCCCAGCGGGATATGAATTGTGTTGGGAATCTTCGCGATGGCGACTTCATTGTCTTCGCGCACGTCCACGATTTGGAGGTCGTCGCCATTATCTATGCGCTGCTTGAGTTCGGTCGCCGTGATTTCGCGGATCGGTTGAGTTCCGTTCATGATTGCTCCTGGCTGAAGTTTGATTTGATGACGATTTTAGCCGCCCGCTCGATGGCGAACAAGCAGCGGCTTTTGAAGCATCACTCCACGTTCTTCTCTGTGCACCTCTGTGTCCTCTGTGTCTCTGTGGTGATTCCCAGTAACGTCCACCACAGAGACACAGAGTACACCAAAGAACGCACAGAAGTTGTAAACACCACTGCATAGTTTCTGATTCAATACGAACATCAGCTAGACTGTTAACTACGGCACCGCGCGAAAGGAGTTCCCCCATGCGTTTTGAGTTTTATCACCCCGGCCTCGACGACGTTCCAAAGCTCTCCGTTGATGGCACCGTTTCAAACAGCGTTCATTTTTCTCACTGGCAAGGAAATCTAACGCCCGCGGAGCTCAAAGCCGACACCTCGACCGAGATCGCCTTAAATCTCGTCGCCGCTCCCAATCGCCGCGAACTGACGCGCGGTATCGAATTAGTCACCAACAACCATTTCGATACTGACGGCGTGCTTTCAGTTTGGACCGTGCTCACCGGCGAGCGCGCGCTGGACTTGAGAGACAAACTAATTCCCGCCGCCGAGGCCGGAGACTTTTCCGAGTTCACGAATGAAGCCGCCGTGCGCGCGAGCATCGCGATTCAGGGTTCCGATCAACCTAATCCGGATGACGACGCAGGCTCGCCGTTAGCGCGCCAACTGGCGGGTATCGCCGTCGACGATGCGAAGGCTTATGAAGTTGTGCTGCCCGAGGTGGAACGCGTGCTCCTGCGGACGGATGAATATGAGCCTTTGTGGCGAGACGCCTGGGAGAAAATTGCGAAGGCGCTGGAGAGCTTCGAGCGCGGAACGTCTACGGCGACCGAGTTTGGCGACGTTTCACTGGTCACCCTGGCGCCGGATATCTTCAGCCCCTCCGGTTTCAACCCGACGCGCCACGCGGCGCCCTACACGGCGATTTCGCATTACGCGAAAGGCCGTCTGTTTGTGATCACCACGCCGCTACACTCCGGCTGGGGCTACCGCGTTGATTACCCGTATTACGCCTGGGCGGAAACAATCGTGCGGCCGCAAATTGCGCGTCGCGACTTGTCGCCGTTGTTAGCGGAGTTGAATCGACGTGAACGTAACGGCGCAGGGGTTTGGAAATCAGACAACACCGAAATGACCTCGGCGATAAAGTTTCTGGGCAAGGACGGCACGCTTGCGGCTTCAACGCTCGCGCCGGATGAAGTCGCGGGAATATTCAGCACACCGCTGACGTCAGCCTCGGCGGAAGCAACCCTTGCCGCGCACTGAAATCTGAAATCTGACATCGACACTGCAGAGCGTTTAATGCATGACGTGATAATCATCGGCGCGGGGCCGGCTGGCCTCTCTGCAGCGCTGTGGTGCGACGAGCTGGGGCTCGACACGCTCGTGCTCGAGCAGCGCGACCAAACCGGCGGCCAACTCCATTCAATTTATGGGACGATAGAAAACTATCCCGGCATTCGTGCGGCGAATGGCCGTGAGTTTCTGGATAGCTTTTCGGCAAACATCAGTACCGCTGAATTTGATCTGTGGACTGGCGTTGAAATCGATAGTCTGAACCTGAACGCCAAGACAATTCGTCTGCGTAGTGGCGAGCAACTGCAATCCATCGCTTTCGTAATCGCCACCGGCGTGCGCCGCCGGCAGCTGGGAATTCCCGGGGAGAGCGAGTTCGCCGGGCGCGGCCTGCTTGAATCGGCCAACCGTGACCGCGAAAAAATCTCCGGCAAAGACGTTTGCATAATCGGCGGCGGCGATGCAGCAGTTGAAAACGCGTTGCTGTTAGCCGAGGTTTGTCCAACTGTTACCCTCGTCAATCGTCGTAGATCGTTGAAGGCGCGACCAGCCTTTGCGCAACAGTTGCAGGGACATCATTGCATAACCGTTTTTCCCGAGTCGGTTGTCACCAGAATCTTGGGCAGCGACTCGGTGGAGGCGGTGGAGATTCTCCGTAAAGAAGCGTTGAAGCCTTTTCAGATGGCAGTGCAGGGAGTGCTGATTCGCATTGGCGTTGAGCCGGCCACCGAACTTTTCCGCGAGCAACTACAAGTGGATGAGCACGGTTACGTTGTTATCAACGGCCAACAGGAAACGAGCTTGACGAATGTGTTTGCAATCGGTGATGTTTCGAACCCGCTCGCGCCGACAATCAGCGGCGCTGTGGGGGCGGGCGCTACCGCCGCAAAAGTGATCGCGTCGCGGTTGAATGCTCGTTAGGTTCAATGCCGGTACGCGGAAGGGGAAAATGAGAAGTCGACATGGGCAGGCAGCACACATTCATGGATCGCGAGTTTGGACGACCTAACTATGATCCAAATGATGCGGGTGAATTCCAGCCCAATCTAGTGTTTGTGATAATGCCTTTCCAAGGTGACGAGATGACTGAAACCTATTCAACGATCAAAGCAGAATGTTTCAAGCTCGGCCTTACTGCGAAAAGGGCCGATGAAAACGTAGGTTCAGGATTTGTTCTACGGGAGATTACGGAGTTAATAGAGGATGCGGAATTCATAATCTGCGATCTTAGTCACGAGCGTCCCAATGTCTACTATGAACTGGGTTACGCTCATGGTATTGGAAATGAAGGCTCAGAGCTGCTGTTAATCGCAAAGGAAGGAACTATTCTTCATTTTGATATCGCTCCACTGCGAGTGCAATATTATGGCTCTCTCAAAGAACTGGCCTCTATTGTCTTCACCAACCTTGAAAAGATGATCCGAACAACGCGGAGATAGTGGTTCTTCATTGAAAAAAGCAGAACGCTAGCGTGGAAATGAATCACCAAGTCGCTGGAGCAAGTGGCGAACAGCGTCCGGCATACACCGATGCGCACATCGCCGCTTATCCAGTCGAATACATCGCGGGGATTGATTTGTATAACGCCGGCGAGTTTCACGCGGCCCACGACGTTTGGGAAGAACGCTGGATGGGCGAGGTGGGCGCGCAGGAGAAATTATTTCTTCAGGCCATGATTCAATCAGCAGTCGCGTTTCATCACCTGGAGATTGGCCGGCCGGGCGCCGCGCGGCAAATGTACACCCGAGCCAAGGAAAAGTTTGGCCGACTGGGAACGAAAGTATTCATGTCGCTTGATCTTGAAGAGTACCAGGGACAACTCGATGCCGCGCTCTCATGGCTGCTGACTGTCCCGGACCCGCGGGAGTTAACTCAGCCGAATTTTCGTGTTCCGAAAATTCGACTGCTCGCTGAAATTAATCAGTTTGATTAGATGAAGGCTTCATCGCGGATTCAAGAGTCAATCAACACAAACTCTCAGGGCGGGAAGGTGGGCATGACCCCGCTCTTAGTTTCATGGACTAACCAGGAGCATTCGTTGCGTGTGATAAATCTAAGATTAGCGTTACTGGCTGCGTGGTTGGGAGTTGCCATTTATTTCAGCGCCGTAGTGGCGCCGAGCGCTTTCAGTGTCTTGAGGTCCTTCGGCCTAACGAACGCCGGCGAGATCGCCGGCACAATCGTCACGCGAACACTCTACATCGTAAATGTGAGCGGGCTGTTGGTCAGCCTGTTCTTGCTTGTTACTGCGTATCTGGTCAGGAAGTATTATGGCCGCGCATCATTTATCATGCTCAACGGGCTGCTGATCATCGTCGCTGTTTCCACCGCCGTCGGCGAATGGGTTATCGCCGCCAGAATGCGCGGCTTACGCGCGGCGATGCACGGGCAAATCGATCAGGTGGCGCTCAATGATCCAAACCGCATCGCCTTTGCAGCTCTGCACGGCTATTCTGTAGCGGCTTTAAGCGTAGCTATGATTGCGGCGTTAGTCGTACTCGTGCTCATGATCCTGTCTCGCCCTAAACCTGTCAGCAGCATTGCCGAATGAAATACCTCGCAACAACAATCCGCTCCGCCCCGGTGCTCGCCTTACTCTTGCTCACGATCCTGGGGGCAGCGACGGTCGCGCAACAGCCGTCAGCTTCGCCGGCAGCTTCAGTGTCTCCTGCACCACAATCGGATCTAGGCAAACGGCAAGAGTCTTTTCAAATTGTGTGGCAAACAGTGAATGATCTTTATTACGATCCCAAGTTTGGCGGTGTCGACTGGTTAGGCGTGCGCAAGATTTATGAACCCCGGGTAGCTCGAGCTAAAAACGACCAGGAATTTCACGAGTTGTTGCAGCAGATGCTGAACGAACTCCATCAATCGCATTTTCTCGTAGTCCCCAGAGAATCAATTCCGAAAGTTCGCGTGGCTAAGGAAACGGATGATGCGTCAGACAGCATGAGCGAAGACGCGGACGCAGACGAGGAAGAACCACTGGATGAACTTCGTTACAAATTAACCGATCGGCTTTTGACGGGAATCGGAATCGACCTGCGCGTGATTGACGGCTCCGCAGTTGTAAGTCGCGTCGAGCCTGGTTCAGCTGCCGCGCGCGCCGGCCTTCGTCCCGGTTATGTGATTAAAAGCGTAGGCCGCCAATCATTGGATTCATTGATTTCCGCCATCGAAAGAAATCCGCTTTGGGGCGCCAGTATCCGCCCGGAACTGCCGCTGCTTTTGGTGGCGGGATTCATAAACGGCGATGAAATGTCGCGCGTAAAGCTTAGTTACCTCGACCATCGCCAACGATTGCGAACCATCAGCGTGCGCCGTGAACGTCTTAAAGGCGAGATGTCAGAACCAGTTGGTAATTTGCCGGCGCTGTACACCGAGTTCGAGGCGAAACAATTGCCAGGCGGTATTGGTTACATCCGTTTCAATGCTTTCGTGCCAACGTTGATGGAAAGGCTGTGCCGCGCCCTGCGTTCAATTAAAGACGCGCCGGGAATTATTATTGACTTGCGTGGCAATCGCGGCGGCTTACTGGGAATGATTGGTGGCTTGACGGGACTGTTGGAAACAAACCCAACCCCAATGGGGACCATGCAGTTGCGGAACGGGCGCATTCCCGTATTTGTCTCTCCGCAGTCGAATCCTTATTCCGGGCCGCTAATAATAATGATCGACGGCTCCAGCGAATCGGCCGCGGAAATGTTTGCTGGTGGTTTGCAGGAGTCAGGCCGCGCGACCATCGTCGGCGAACGAAGCGCGGGCAACACGCTGCCTTCAGCAATTAAGGAGCTTCCTACCGGCGCCATTTTTCAATACGGGCTCGCGAATTTTGTAACGATGAACGGTAATCGCCTCGAAGGCAAAGGTGTCGAGCCTGACTTGATCGTCAAGCTTAGCCGCCGGAGTTTGCTTTCTGCTGGCGATCCGCAACTGAATTCGGCGCTGAGTTTCTTGCGCGCGCAAATTCGCGGGAACCTTAAGACGCGGGAATTGATCGCAGACGTAACTGTTACTTCCCCGCCCCTTGATTCGAAGCCTGACGCTCGCGACGAAACAAAGAAGGTGGAAGTGGTGCCGTTCACGGCTGCCGAGACCAGGCCGCTCATCGACGTGATTGTCGATTCTCTCAAGTCTATTAGACTGCCAACAGCCGATGCTGTTTTTGACAAGTATCTGAATGCAATCGGCGGCCGGGCTGCTACTGAGAAAATCACCAGCCGCGTTTCGACGGGAACGGTTGAGCTGGCCGCACTCGCAACGAGGGGCACGATCGAAATCGTGGAACAGGCGCCAAACAAATCGAGTGTGATAATCAATGCACCCGGCATCGGGGTTTTACAAAAGACTTTCGACGGCAGTCGTGCGTGGTTGCAAGACCCGCTTCGGGGACTTATAAAACTTACCGGATTCAACCTTAAAGTAGCGGCAGCTTCTGCTGTTTTCAACCGGCAGGCGAAACTCAAGGAGCTTTACCCGTCGGCTGTTGTCACGCGCAAAGAGAAGTTAGGGACCAGAGATGTCTTCGTAGTCCATATGGATTGGGAGGATTGGTACTTCGACGCGGAAGATGGACTGCTGCTACGAATGGGCGATACTTATTTTGACGATTATCGCGAAGTCGACGGCCTCAAGTTGCCGTTCAAAATACGAGAGAACGTTTTCAGCGGTTTTGGAATTGAGTACAACTTCAAGGAAATCAAACATAACGTTAAGATCGACGAGAAGAAATTTGCTGAGTATCCCAGTTGTCTGACGAGCCGTTGAAGTCATGGAAAACCGGAGACCTGTGTACCTTGGAAATTATCGAAAACATTGACGCGTGGCGCGAGCACTATGCGAGCTGGCAGCGCTCGGGCGACGCCGGCAACGGCGATGAGCTGCCGAAGTCGTATCCCTGGGTGGTTAATAAACGCGCGCCCTTTGCTCCGGCTCGACGGGCCCTGCCGATGCTCAATCTGGCGCTGATTTCTTCCGCCGGCGCCTACATCGACGGCACCGCGCCATTCGACACCAGCGCGGCTGAAGGAGATTTCAGCTTTCGTGAAATTCCTTCACAGATAGACGCCGACGATTTGCGTTTCTCCGCGCGAGGTTACGACGCCGCGGCTGTTGAGAGCGACAGCAATTCGTTATTGCCGCTCGCCCGGCTTTTGGAGTTCGAAAGCAACGGAATCATCGGACAACTCAATCCGGTCTTTTGGAGTTGCTGCGGCTTCATACCAAATGCCGGTAGGCTGGTTGACGAAACGGTGCCGCGGCTAATCGAGCGCGTTCGTCGTTACGAAGTGCAGGCGGCGCTGCTGATCCCCGCATCGAGACTTTGTCATCAATCGATCGCGCTGCTGGCGCGTGCGCTTGAAGCAGTGAACATTCCGACCATGATGCTCGCGGTCGATAAAGAAGTGATTACGAATGTGCGACCGCCGCGTGGCGCGTTCTACCAGGGCAAGCTGGGCGCGGTCGCCGGCGGGCCAAACTGGCCGGAGCACCAGCGCCGCGTTCTCGATGAGGCGCTGCGCTTAATCGAGCCCATGGACCAACCCGGCCTGCGCCAGTTAGTCGTTACGCTTGAAAGCCAGGTGGAAGAATCGCGCGGCGAACGGTAGGGCAGACATTTCTGTCGGTCCTGAGAGCGGAATCTGCTAGTTGAAAGACGGAAGAAATTTTCCATTTCTGATTTTTCATTTTCCATTTGTCATCGCCGAGAAACATTTTCTGTGACCGAAGAACTGCTTCCATGACAAATGAGAATTTTCGGATTCAACTTGGAAGGTGCAACAGAACATTGTTGTTCTTCGCCCCATTAGGGGCGAGATGTTTATAGAAAGCGCGATTGCTAAAAGTTTTTTCTCGCTCCAGCGGAGCGAAACATCGTTTGGGTCACCATCTACCAGTGACGGAAACATTGCGCTCCGCTGGAGCGCGAGTTATCGAGTTAGAAGCCTATCTATAAACATCTCGCTCCCCCTGGAGCGAAAACTAATTCCGTTGTGCACTTGAAAGTTGAATTCACCAATGACAAATGGAAAATATCCTTTCCTTGATTGATTTAAGACTGAACCAGGCAAGAGTGCTTGTCCTAAGAAAAAATAATGAGTAAACGGCTCGTCCGCTTCATCGCACTTCTGCTCGCGATCGTAGTTCTCTATTTCCTCTTGTGGCCCGTGCCGATTTCGCCAGTCGCCTGGACGCCGCCAATCGCCCCACCGCTAACCGGTCAATATCAACAAAACTCGCAGCTTGCGACCACGGAAAGACTCTCTTTAGGCACCGGCAATCCTCACGCGGGCGCCGGCTACGGTCCCGAAGATGTCGCGCTCGATGCCGAGGGGCGTATCTACACCGGCTTGGACGATGGCCGCATCATGCGTCTGCAAGCGGACGGCACCCAACCTGAACTCTTCGCTAACACGGGCGGCCGTCCTCTTGGATTGGCTTTTGATCCGAACGGCGATTTGATTGTGGCTGATGCGATCAAGGGGCTGTTGTCGATCGCTCGCGATGCTACGGTTACAGTGCTGACCACCACAGCGGATGGCGTGCCCTTTGGTTGTACGAACGACCTCGACGTCGCGTCTGACGGAACAATTTATTTCACCGACGCGACCAGCAAGTTTCCGCTGACTAACTTCACCGCCGACTTACTCGAGCATCGCGGCAATGGACGCTTCTTCGCTTACGATCCGAAGACGAAGACGACGCGCACGTTGTTGCGTGACCTCTGCTTTGCCAACGGTGTCGCAATTAGTCCCGATCAAACGTACGTGCTGGTGGTGGAGACTGGCGCCTATCGCGTGCATCGCGTTTGGCTGGCAGGCGCGAAGCAGGGGCAGACAGACATCTTCATCGACAACCTGCCGGGCTTTCCCGATGGAATTTCTTCAAACAGGAAAGACAAATTCTGGCTCGCCCTGGTTACGCCGCGCGACGAGGGCCTCGACAAACTTCTGCCGCATCCCTTTCTCCGGAAAGTGGTGGCGCGTTTGCCGAAGCTGCTGCAACCGGCGCCGAAGCGCTACAGCTTCGTGCTCGGCCTCGATACGAACGGGCACGCAATCAATAACCTCCAGAACGGCTCCGCGGACTGCTACGCTGAGATCGCCAACGCCGTCGAGCACAACGGCGCGCTCTACTTTGGCAGCATCGGCGAGAGCACGGTGGGCCGCTACCGGATAATTTCCGGCCCCTGACTATCAAATCCATGAGGCCGTGATTCTGTGAATCCGCCACGCTGAACCTGCTCAATAAGTCGCCTCGCTGGCTCGCTGGGCAGGCGGCTTTGCACAAGAAGTCGGGATTTGACATTTCCCAGGCCCGAAGGGCTGACAATTAATAGCCATGCCCGTGAGGGCGTGGGAAGCGGGCTGTCCACGAAATAGAGCGCCGAAGGTGCGACAGTTGCCCACAGTCGACACTAGAAGATTTCCGCAACTGTCGTGATCGCTGCCGCACCTTCGGCGCTCCGTCTTAATTCTGGTTCAGCCCACGCCCTCACGGGCGTGGCTATTAACTAACGGCCCTTCGGGCCTAATCCGCTGCAACTTCAGTCCGAATGGCTGACTTTTTGAAAGGCCCACTCGCTCACTCGCTCACTCGCTGGCTACCAGCTACACACTTGGATACCTGAGTGCCAACCTCATTTGTGTAATATCAAGCAATAAATCTTGTATGTGAGAAGCCTGGCGCTTTTGTGGATACTAGGTATTCAAATTCAAATGTCTCTTCCAAGCCGCTTCAATTCTTCTAAGCCCCAGTATTTCTTCAGTTACGTCTCACAAACACCCGCATTAGTTAGTGGCACGGGCATTGATAGGTAACCCACTCGAATACAGGCGTTTTACAGCAGTCGGGACCCCCAAGCCCAATCAGATTCCATCCCCAGGGAGATTAACGATCATGATCAATCTACTTTCAGCTGCCACTTCGACCCCGCCGCATGCTTTTAAAACCACGGAGCTCACCAACGCTCTCATGCATAAGCTTTCTCCCGAGCTTATCAACACACTGAATTCTTTGGGCGTCGACCAGAGATACTCGGTTATGGATAACTATCCCGACTTTCTCGCCGGCAAGCCCATGAACGCCAAAAGCTCAACCACCCAACTCGGCGTCGCCGCTACCAAGCGCTGTATCCAGGAATGGCAGGGCGATCCCACGCGCATCGGTTTGCTGGTCGCCGCCACCAACACTCCCGATCAGATGTTGCCTTGCCTGGCGTCGGAAGTGATGGGACAAACTCACGGTCTGTTGTCGCGGTCGCTGCGCACCGTCAGCATGCAGGCGCAGGGTTGTTCGGTATTACTTAAATCCATTGAGGTCGCTCAATGGTATCTCGCCGCTAATCCGGGCAAGTTGGCCATGGTCCTGATGGCGGAAGCACACACTCCCTACGTCGCGCCGCTCTTGCGCGACGAATATCACGGCTTTCGAGAAGTCATTCGAATGCGGAAGGAGCAGAAAATAAATGAAGTCCAGTTTGACAACAAAAGGTTGGATACCACCTTCGTCATTCAATCAATGCTCTTTGGTGACGGAGCGGTCGCTCTGCTGGTAGGGCATGAAGAAGGAAAACCGAGCTTTGGTCCAATAGCTCACTTAACTAATGAGGATGCAGAAGACGTCAACCTGCTCACTATGAACAACAGGAGTTCACACGAATTTCTGAAGGGACGACCGCAATACTTCATGAGACCGAGCGTGCCCAATCGCGGTGCGCACTACGCGGTCAGCACGGTCAAGGACGTTTTGGACCATCCCGATTCCCCGGTCTCAAACATCGACCAGGTCGATGATTGTCTCATCCATACCGGCAGCAAGAAGATCCTGGACGGTGTCTGTTCGCAGTTGCACCTCGGAAAGGATTCCACCAAGGTCCAGGGGTCTTACGACGTCCTGAAGACTTACGGAAATCTTTCCAGCGCTTCCACCGGGTTCATGCTTGCTGAAAAAGACGAATGGACCGGACCGACGATCGTGGTGGGCTTCGGTGTAGGATTTACCGCCAGCGCGGGAATTATGAATTACGAGAATTAGCCGGGCGGTCAAAACACTCAGGCGTTTTCCAGCACCGCCTCGTCGCTCAGAATGCTCGTGATGGTTTGGCTTATTTGCGAGAAATCGAAGGGCTTGCCGATGATGCCGTTGACGAGCCCGTCTTCCCCTGCTGGCGGCGCCGTTCCTGGTCCGTAACCAGTCACTAACACGACGTCCATTTGCGGCCAACGTTTGCGAATCTCTCGCGCCGTTTCCCAACCGTCCATGTCGGGCATCGCCAAATCTGTAAACACTAAATCACAATCGCTTATCGCCAGGGCCTGCAAGGCATTCTGGCCGCTTTCCGCAAGCTGCACTCGATGGCCCATCACCTCCAGCATTTCGGCCAGCGTTTCCCTGACTGACGGTTCGTCGTCGACTACCAAAATTGAAAGCGAGGGCACGTCATTCACTTCCGCTTTCTGCTCTTCCGATTCTAATTGGCTGGAAACTGACGGCAGGTCAATTGTGAATGTCGTGCCTCCGCCCGGCTCCGATGAAACGCTGATCGATCCTTCATGTCTCTCGATAATGCTGTAGCTAACGGACAATCCCAGCCCGGTACCTTGCGCGCCCTTGGTCGTAAAGAATGGATCGAAAATCTTTTGCCTGACGTCCTCCGGCATGCCGGTGCCGGTGTCGGCAAATCGCAGCCGCAGGCGCAAGCCTTCGCGAGCGCAGCTGATTATCAACCGCCCTCCCTCGGGCATCGCGTCAACCGCATTCACAATCAGGTTAACAAATACTTCGCGCAGTTCTGACGCGCTGCCGAAAGTGTGCTGGCCACGCGCCGCATCGAGCGTCACCTGATACTCCAGGCCTCGCAGTCGCGCCTCATTTTGCCAGCGCGTGCGGGTGATTTCTATTGCGTCGTATAGCAGACTGTAAACATCGAGCATCTCAAATTCTTTGGCGGGAGATTTACGCGCAAAAGTCTGAATACGCCGCACGGTGGCTGCTGCATCCTCGGCGGCGGTTTGAATAATCTCGACATTGCGAACCAGCGCCTCATCCTGCGTTTGACGACGCAGCAACTGGGCCCGACCGAGAATTGCCGCGAGCGAGTTGTTGAAGTCGTGCGCCACGCCCGATGCCAACTGGCCCAGCGCGCGCAACTTGTCGGCCCGCGCCGCCCGTTCTCTTTCCTCTTTCTGCTCGGTGATGTCGCGCGCAATTCCCAGCACGCCGGTGTTCCGGCCTTCAACTACCAGCGGAGAATTATCAACTCGCGCGTATCGCAATTTTCCGGCGCCGGAGAAGTAGCGCATCTCGTAGGTTTGTGATTGACCGCTCAGCGCATTTTCCAGTTTCTGACGGACCAAATCTCGATCGGCTTCGTACACCAGGTCGCTGACTGGCCGGCCGATAAGTTCTTCACGTTTCAACCCGAGTGCCTGGAGGGTCGCGCTGTTGGTCCACTTGAAGCAACCGTCCATATCCACCGCGTAAATTGATTCGCGAGCGCTCTCGAGAATGTTGGTGAGCAGCGATTGATGCTCACGCGCAACTGCCTGCACTTTGCGCAATTCCGACAAGTCTCGAGCCGTGCAAACAGCAGCGGTTACCACGCCCTGCTTATCGATTACCGGTTCGATCGAGACGAGGATGGGACGATTGAGTCGATCGGGCGTGACTTCGATGGTGACGCTGCGGCCTCCTTCAAGGGCCTGCTCCACGACGCAGTGAGAAGCTTCGGAAGTGGTGCGCAGCACGTCGCAACACCTGCGACCGAGCAGGCCGCGCGGGTGCGAGGCTTCCATGGCCGCACCGGCGCGATTCACTCGCTTTAGGCGCCCGGCGCGATCGAAAATAAATATGCCGTCGGACATCGCATCGAAAGTCGTCTCCCACTCCGACTTGCCCTTGGCCACCATCTCAAAAAGTTCTGCCTGGGCCATACCGATAGCCAGGCGCTCCGCCACTGACT
>Ga0207650_10001707_pt1 | contig 15596 bp, 14 predicted proteins | sample KBSS63metaG_FD_184325 | JGI IMG/M metagenome (GOLD analysis project Ga0207650, IMG submission 184325) | Switchgrass rhizosphere microbial communities from Kellogg Biological Station, Michigan, USA - KBS S6-3 metaG (SPAdes) (version 2) | ecosystem: Host-associated > Plants > Roots > Rhizosphere...
TTTTGTATCGTATTTCGCAATTGAATGGAGAAAATGATGAGTTCGTTCGATGAATGAGCTGCCGACCAGAGAAGTGCTGATTTTCAATGCGGCGTTGCAGCTGCCTGCAAAGGACCGAGCGGGCTACTTGAGCGAGAACTGCCAGGACGACGCCGAACTCCATCGCCGCGTTGTCGCATTGCTTGAGGCGCACGAAAGAGCGGGCGCCTTCTTGCAGGAGCCGAGGGCGCAACTGGCGGGCTTCGACAGCACTCGGCCGGAACCGCCCGGAGAAAGGTGTGGCGAATACGTCGGCCGCTACAAGCTTCTTCAGCAAGTCGGCGAAGGCGGCTGCGGGGTGGTTTACATGGCGGAACAGGAGGAGCCGGTTCGGCGCCGGGTGGCGCTCAAGGTGATCAAGCTCGGGATGGACACGCGGCAGGTGATCGCGCGTTTCGAGGCCGAGCGGCAGGCGCTGGCAATGATGGATCATCCAAACATCGCCAAGGTCTTCGATGCCGGCGCGACGGAGGCGGGTCGTCCCTACTTTGTCATGGAATTAGTGCGCGGAGTGAAGGTCACCGACTTCTGCGATGAGAACAAAGTCTCCACCGAAGAACGGCTCCGGCTCTTTGTTCAGATTTGCCACGCCATCCAGCATGCACACCAGAAGGGCGTGATTCATCGCGACATCAAGCCGACCAACATTCTGGTGCCGGTGAACGACGGCGTGCCGGTGCCGAAGGTGATCGATTTCGGCATCGCCAAGGCAACCCAAGGCAAACTGACCGATCAGACGCTCTTTACCGCCTTCGAACAATTCATCGGCACGCCGGCTTACATGAGCCCGGAGCAGGCGATCATGACCGACGTGGAAGTGGATACGCGGAGCGACATCTACAGCCTAGGCGTGCTTCTCTATGAATTGCTCACCGGGCAAACGCCTTTTCCGCAAAAGGATCTCCTCTCCTCTGGCCTGGATGAAATGCGGCGGATGATTCGTGAGAAAGATCCGGCGCGCCCGTCGACCCGACTCGAGGCGATGCCGCCTAACGACCTGACAACTGTGGCGCAGAACCGCGCCTGCCAACCGCCGCAGTTGGTTCATCTCATCCGCGGCGATCTCGATTGGATCGTGATGAAATGTCTGCAAAAAGATCGCGCCCGACGCTACGAGACGGCGAACGGGCTGGCCATGGATCTCGAACGTCACTTGCAGGATCAACCGGTGCTGGCGCGTCCCGACACGCGAGCTTATCGCGTGGCCAAATTCGTTAGGCGACATCGCGCCGGCGTCACCTTTGCCAGTGTGATTGTGCTCGCGCTGATCGCGGGAATGACCGGCACGATGACGCAGGCGCGCCGGGCGACGCAGCACGCGCGCCTCGAAAAAGCGGAACGCCGACGGGCGGACGAAGCCGCGCGCACGGCGAAGCAGCAACGTGATTTCGCGCTCCGCCAGCTTTCCCGTGCGGAGGCGATCAACGATCTCAACTCTTTTCTTCTCTCCGACGCCGCGCCTAACGGCAAATCCTTTACGGTGGGTGACCTTCTCGGCCGAGCCGAACGCCTGATTAACCAGCAAACTGGCGAACCGGACGACAATCGCGTCGAAGTCCTGATCGCCCTCGGGCAGCAATACCTGCAACAGGAGCAACACGCGAAAGCGCGCGAGCTGCTCGGCAAAGCCTATGAAGTTTCCCGCCACTTGCACGAACCGGCAGTCCGTGCCAAGGCCGCCGCCGCTTATGGCAACGCCATCGCTGGCGCCAGCGAATATGCGCGCGGCGAAAAACTCATCCAGGAAGCCTTGGCCGAGCTGGGTGACGCACCGCAGTATACCGTGCCGCGAATTTTCTGTCTGCTCCGCGGCAGCCACCTCGCCCGCGAGCATAATCAGACCGAATTGGGAATCCAGCGTGCCCTGGCCGCGCAACAACTGCTACGCGATTCAGGTCAGGGCTCGCCGTTGCTGGAGTTGACGATTGCGATGGATGTGGCCGAATCCTATCGCCTGGCAGGACGGACTCGACAGGCTGCCGATGCTTTCGCCGAGGCCTACAAGCAGCTTGTCGCCCTGGGTCGCGGCGACACGGATAAGGCCGCCACCCTCTTGAACAATTGGGGCAACGCAGTCGAGCGACTGGGTAGGCCGCTGGAATCCGAACGCCTTTACCGCCAGGCGATCGCGATCGAAACCGCCGAGGGGGGCGCGGAAACCGTTTCGCCGATGCTGCTCAACAACCTCGCGCGCAACCTGATTGAGCTTCACCGTTTCCGCGAAGCGGCCGAGATCGAGGAGCGCGCCGAAGCCAAGGCGCGCCGGCAGGGTGCAGAGATGGCGGTCAGCCTGTGCCTGAATGTTCGCACCATCGCCTGCCGCGAACTCGGCCAGCTCGATCGCGCCGCCGAAGCGCTGGGCGAATTCGAATCCCGCTGGAAGAAATCGTTCCCACCGGGAGAAATCGGATTCGCCGCCATTGCCTCGCAGTACGCACTGCTTTCCCTGGCGCGGGGCGATCCGCAATCCGCTTTGACGAAGGTTAATGAAAGCATCGCGCTCTGCGAAGCGAGGCCGGAAGGGCGCGATCGGCTGATGATTTACCTGACGCGCCGGGCCGAAATTCGTATGCAGCTGAAGCAATTCGAGGAAGCGCAGGCCGACTCGGCGCGCGCCTTAGCGCTGGCGCAGAAAGCCGCCGGACCAGACGCGCTCGCCGCCACAATCGGTCGCGCTTATCTGGCCCTGGGGCGCGCGCTCGCAGCACAAGGCAAACTCGAAGAAGCGCGCGTCGCTTACGCGGCAGCGGCGAAACACTTGCAAGCGTCGCTCGGAAAAGAGCATCCGGAGACGCTCGAAGCGGCCCGCGGCGCAAGTCCATAACTGACGGCCGTCCTATCCGAGACACCGAAAAAACAATCGTTACAGGGCGGCGTTTTTTACTACTATCACTCGAACCAAAGCGCGGGCATGACTGACGCGACCCAACTGCTCAACGCCATCGAGAGCGGCGATGCGAAAGCGGCCGACCAACTCCTGCCGCTCGTCTATCAGGAGCTGCGTCGGCTGGCTGCCAGCAGGATGGCCCATGAAGCCGCCGGACAAACCCTCCAGCCGACCGCACTGGTCCACGAAGCCTGGTTGCGGCTCGTCGGCAACGAGGCCGCAACGTTCCAGAACCGCGCGCATTTCTTTGCCGCCGCGGCTGAAGCGATGCGACGGATCCTGATCGAACGCGCCCGGCGCCGGCAAGCCTTGCGTCACGGCGGCGGCCAGCAGCGCGTGGAGTTAGAACAGGTGGAGATGCCCTTTCCCGGCGACGACGACCAGCTCCTCGCTGTGCACGAGGCGCTCGAACAGCTTGCGCTGGCGCACCCGCAGGAAGCTGAAATAGTGAAGCTGCGTTATTTCGTCGGCCTGACCCATGAGGAAGTCGCCGATGCGCTCGGCATTTCCGTGCGCACGGCGAATAATTATTGGGCCCACGCCCGGGCCTGGCTGTTTCATGAGATCACCGAATGCGCGCGATGAAACAGCTCATCGCTGAGCGCGGTTTCAGTTACCGTGGTCCTGACTCTATTTACGGATTTTGTATCTTGCTGAAGTAGCCCGGCGACAACGCATGAAACTGGCGACCTTGGACGCACGGATTGTCCACGACGCGGTTGAGCTTCTTCCCTGAGACTAAATCGCCGCCGCGCGCTCTGCACGACCTCCTGGTACTTACTGCCTCCGCCAAATTCTTGTCTGGATTCGGAGTTCCACTCCCAATTTTCTTTCACGTTTTCGCGCGGAATCTCGCATTAGCTGGTTGGTAACACTTCCGACTGCGCAACCGCGCGTAAAGCCATGAGAACAACAGAGAAAAAACCAGAATCCACTGAGACATTTCCGAACACCTCAAGGTTAAGCTGGCAGGGCGCCACTAGATCGACCTCGCCAAAGAGGCCAGGCTTGCGTTCAAGCCCGAGCCTCCTTTGGGCGTTGTTTCTTCTGGTTGCCGGGGCGGGAACCACCCGGGCGCAGTTAACTGACCGTACCCTCGCCCCAAACAATGCGCAGGCCGGTATCGCCAAGTCGATCGAGCAGGAAACCGGCGTCGGACGGGGCGATCCCGATACTCTGGACTCGTCCCTCTTCATCATTCGACGCGACCCGTTTCGTTCGATTCGCCGGGGCCGCCAGCTTTTCCAACGAAAATTCAGGCGTGCCAACGGGCAAGGACCGGGGGAAGGCGACGGCGCGGGCGATCTCAATACCAACGGCGCGATTGGCGCTGGGCTGACCGACAGTTGTGCGGCATGCCATGGACGTCCGAGGGGCTCGGCGGGTCTCGGAGGCAACGTGGCCACCAGGCCGGACAGCCGCGATGCCCCGCACCTCTTTGGGCTGGGATTGAAAGAGATGCTGGCCGATGAAATCACGACCGATCTGCGCAGCATTCGCGATGAGGCGATCAGTCGGGCAGAGCAGTCGGGCCGCTCTGTGACTGCGCCATTGCACAGCAAGGGCATAAGCTACGGAGTGATCACGGCCATGCCTTCCGGGACGGTGGACACTTCCCACGTCGAAGGGATCGATCCCGATCTCAGAGTGAAGCCGTTCTTCGCCGAGGGTAGCGCCATCTCCATTCGGGAATTTGTCGTCGGGGCATTTCACAAGGAGATGGGCCTCGAATGCAACGATGACGACCTGGCCCAAGCCCACGACGGGCAACTCGTGGTCACGCCCTCCGGCATGGTCCTGGATGGGACGCAGGATGCGATCAATGGACCCCCGCCGCCCGACATCATATCCGGCCAGTACGAAATCGATCCTGCCCTTGTCGATCACCTCGAGTTCTATCTGCTGAACTATTTCAAGCCGGGATCGGGCCGACAAACTACGATTACGGAGCGCGGGCGTCGCTTCTTCAACAACCTGGGGTGCACATCCTGTCATGTGCCCACTCTCCAGATTAACCACGATCGTCGCGTCGCCGATGTCGCGACTGTTTACAATCCGACCCAGGGGATTTTTAATGGCCTTTTCGCCACCGCCACCCCGCTTTTCAGCGTGATCGACGACGGCAAAGGGCTCCCGCCGCTCAAGCCGCCTTTGGCTGGTGAGTTTTTGGTGGAAAACATCTTCACGGATTTCAAGCGTCACGATTTGGGACCGAACTTCTACGAACGGAACTACGACGGCACGCTGCAAAAGACCTTCCTGACTCGTGCCCTCTGGGGTGCAGGCTCGAAGAGCATCTTCGGACACGACGGGCGCAGCATCTCGCTCGATGACGTCATTCTGCGGCATGGCGGCGAGGCGCAGACCTCCCGCGATGCTTATGCGCTATTGCCAGACGGCGAGGCAGGTGCGGTCCAGAGCTTCCTCAAATCGCTCGTGCTTTTTCCTCCGGATGATACGGCCTCCACCCTGGATCCGGGAGATCCCACTACGCCCGATTTCCCGCAGTTCGGGCACGGCAGCATCAAACTGACGGTGTTGTTTAACGATCCGGCGGACCAGGAGTAGTGAATGACTTCATCAGAGCTAAGAGTCAGTGAAGGAAGAACAGCCGGCGAAATTAGGCGTATGAAAAACAGAGACATTATATTCAGAACGACGCTGCTGGCGGTTGCCTGCTTTATCCTTTCGCCCGTCGCCCAGGCGAAACAATCGTCTGAAGGCCGCGGCAATGGAAACAGCGCGGCCGAGGGGCTGACAATCGGGCGCGCGAGTCGTGTCCTTCCGAAAGATCTGAAACCGGCGGAGATACTTTTTCGCCTGGGGAGCATCCCCACCTCTTTCAGACCTGGAAGCAAAAGGAAATAATCCGCCGGGCGAAGAGGAAACCTGCTATGAAAAATTCAGTTCAATCCACCGATGCAGCCCATTCAAACGCGAACTTGCTGCGGAGCCTGATTTTGCGCCGTCTCAATGCATTCTTCATCCTCCCAAGTCTTGCCGTCGTGGTGTCGTTTGTCACGTTGCCAGCGACGCGCGCAGAATGTCGCGATGGTTGTGGAGGGGATAATAATACGTTCCAAGGCGAGGAGGCGCTCTCGAACAACACAACTGGTTACTGGAACACCGCCATTGGTGCATTTGCGCTTCACGCCAACACAACCGGCTCCGAGAACACGGGGATTGGTCTTAACGCGCTCGATGACCTCACAAGCGGAAAATACAATACCGCCACCGGTGCGTTTGCGCTCGATGGCAATACAACGGGTACTGATAACACAGCTCTTGGCCATATTGCGCTCCTATACAGCGGGACTGGCAGCTATAATACGGCGGTAGGTAGTTATGCCCTAGCTGAGCCCTTTGTTGGCACGGACGCCCCCAACAATAATACTGCCGTGGGTTACGGCGCACTACTTTTCAGCACGGGAGATAACAATACCGCTGTCGGATTCTTGGCTCTGGGGAACAACGTCGATAACGACAACACCGGAAATAACAACACAGCTGTTGGGTTCTCCGCTCTGTCAAACAACTCGAGCGGTTTTGGCAATACCGCGATGGGTTTAAATGCTCTCTATAGCAACGCCAAAGGCAGCAGCAATACAGCCGCCGGCATCGCGGCACTTTATCTTAACGAAAGCGGAAACGACAATACGGCTTACGGTAATAGCGCACTCGAGTTGAATACCACTGGGATCGACAACACTGCCACCGGGAGTTTGGCGCTCGTCAATAACAGTACCGGTAGCTACAATACTGCCACCGGCTACCAGGCGCTTCTTTTGAACACGACAGGCGCGAACAACACGGCTAATGGTCCGAACGCGCTTTCTGGCAATTCCACCGGCAGTTTGAATGTTGCCATGGGGCAAAATGCGCTGGGTTCCAACACTACCGGGTGGAGCAACATCGCGATTGGCTCATCAGCGGGATACTATCTCACCACTGGGAGTAACAATATCGATATCGGCAATACAGGGGTCGCGCGCGAGTCCAACACTATCCGCATCGGTACGCAGGGAACTCAAACCACCACATTTGTCGCGGGCATTCGGGGCACCACGGTGCCTGGCGGCATCGGCGTCCTGATCGATAGCAGTGGTCGCCTCGGCACGACCACTTCCTCGGCCCGCTTCAAGGAAAACATCAAGCCGATGGATACGGCAAGTGAAGCGATCCACTCACTTCGGCCGGTAACCTTCCGCTACAAGAAGGAACTCGACCCTGACAGCATTCCGCAGTTCGGCCTCGTGGCCGAAGAAGTGGCAAAGGTCAATCCGGACCTGGTCGCCTGTGACGACGACGGCAAGCCTTACACGGTGCGCTATGAAGCGGTGAATGCAATGTTGCTCAATGAGTTCCTGAAAGAACATCGCAACGGGGAGGAGCGGAACGCAGCGATCGATCAGTTAAACGCTGCGGTCGCGGAGCAGCGGAAACAGATCAGAGCCCTTACTGTAAGCCTCAAAGAGCAGGCCGCGCAAATCCATAAGGTGAATGAGCAGTTGGTAGCAATTGCAGCACCTCGCCTGCTCGCAAACGAGCACTAGAACAGCCGCGGACCGGAAATTGTCGGGTAAGTGCGCCGCTTCCCTTTGGCGCAAACCTGGGCAGGCGAAGCGCCGAAAGCTTTCGCGAGCAGGCACCCGCCCTACAACTGCTTTTTCTCTTTGTGGCCCCGCTGCCTCCTGTCCTTTATCGGGGAAAACTACTCCCAAGAATGTGCTCTTGCGAGCGATTGGGCCTTCGCTCCCGCTGGTTGGCGCCCTGGCCGACCCGATCCTCGAATTGCGCGATCAAGCCGGGGCATTGATTACGAGCAACGACAATTGGATGGACTCACCCAACAAGCAGGAGATCATTGACACTATTCCACCGAGTGACGATCGGGAATCGGCAATTCTCTCGCAGTTGGATCCGGGCGCTTACACCGCGATCGTGCGCGGAGTTAATGGAAGCGCCGGCAACGGCCTGGTCGAGCTCTATTATATCGATCAGATGGGGATGCAGAGTTGGTCAATATTTCAACCCGCGGCAAGTGCAGGCAGGCGATTACTGCTGATCGGTGGCTTCATTTTGCTCGGGGTATCCACCGAGCGAGTGCTGGTGCGTGCGATCGGCCCTTCGTTGAGCGGCGCCGGGATCGGCAATCCGCTCCTCGATCCGACGCTCGAGTTGCACGACGGAAACGGTGCGCTTCTCACGACCAATGACGATTGGAAAGACACTCAGCAATCCGAGATTGAAGCGACCGGGATTCCTCCGGCCGATGAAGGGAGTCAGCCCTCATTGCAACCCTCGCCCCGGGACACCGCGATCGTACGTGGCGTGGGTGACACGACCGGGGTCGGCTTGGTTGAGGCTTAGCATTTGAATTGAGCGAATCGAAAAAGAGCATCGCTTGCACTACGGTATTCTTCGCATCCGCCTGCTTGCAATGTGCGCCTGATGGTGTTCATTCCACCTCCCGCAGCGAGTTTTTAACACGTTGCGCCGTTGGTCCCTGGGTCTCCGTCGCTGGACGCGAAACCACGCTCGCCAGGGGGAACCCGGCGCTTTAGGAGTTTCGGATTTCGAATTTCGAGTCACGGATTTTTAGCCGCGCCCTCGTATTCGTCGTCCGATTTTAGCTTATGCCAGTTCGTTACGGTCGTTTCGAAATGCCCAAAACCCTCGTCAAGGACGAGGCGTCTTCCACTGATACCTACGCCAAATTTGTGGCCGAGCCGTTCGAGGCTGGCTACGGTCACACCGTCGGGAATTCGCTCCGGCGCGTGCTTCTCTCGTCGCTCGAAGGCGCTGCCATCACCGCGGTCAAAATTAACGGCGCCCAGCATGAATTCGGCACCCTTCCCAGCGTGGTCGAGGATGTGACCGACATCGTGCTCAACCTGAAGCGAATCAAATTCAAAGCCGCCGACCCCGAAGCGCGCAAGCTCTCCCTCAATGTGAACAAGGAGGGCACCGTCACCGCCGGCGACATTCAGCTTGTGCAGGGTTACGAAGTGCTCAATCCCAAGCAGGTCATCTGCACGCTCGATAAGAAGCACAAATTTGAAGCCGAGCTCGATGTCCGCGTCGGTCGCGGTTTTGCGACCGGGGACGAGAACAAGCGGCCCGATCAGGCGATCGGCCTCATCCCGATCGATTCGATCTTTTCGCCTGTGACCAGGGTCAAATACGCGGTCGAAAACACCCGCGTCGGTCAGCGCACTGATTACGACAAACTCATCCTTGAGGTTTGGACCGATGGCCGTCTTACCCCGGACGACGCGCTTCTCCAGGCTTCCGCGATTCTGCGCCATCACCTCGATGTCTTCGTTAATTTCAACGAGGACGTGATCGAATTCGACGAAACGCCCGCTGGCGTGAGCGAAGAAAACGTCAAGCTGAAGAAGCTGCTTAACATGAGCGTGAACGAAATTGAGCTCAGTGTGCGCGCCGCCAATTGCCTAAACAACGCCAACATCACCACTGTCGGTCAGCTCGCGCAAAAGACCGAGGCGGAGATGTTGAAGTATCGCAACTTCGGCAAAAAATCGCTCAACGAAATCAAGGACAAGCTCCAACAGCTCGGTCTTGGTCTGGGTCAGAAATTCGATCCGGGTCTGGTTGAGATTCCGCTGACCGTCGACGGCGCCAATGGCGCGATCAGCGACGACGTGGATTAAACAATAGGGAACTCGTCGAGAGAAGCAGCTATGAGGCACCAAGTTAAGACCGTCAAATTAGGGCGCACCGCCGAGCACCGGAAAGCATTGCTCGCCAATCAGGTTTGCAGCTTGATCGAGCATCAGCGGATCAAGACTACGCTCGCCAAGGCCAAAGCGGTCCGGCCGCTGGCGGAAAAGATGGTGACGTTGGGGAAGAACGGCTCGCTGCACGCACGCCGGATCGCGCTGGCGGTGTTGCGGCAAAAGGGCGCCGTCAAGAAATTGTTCGAGGACATCGCGCCCCGCAGCGCCTCCCGCAACGGCGGTTACACCCGCATCATTAAGCTTGGCCAGCGCAAGAGCGATTCCGCCGCGGTGGCCTTTTTGGAATGGGTAGATTTTGTCGAAGTGGTTGAGGAAACTTCGCCCGCCGAAAAGGGCAAAAAGGGGAAAGCAGCAAAAGGCGAAGCCACTTCCGCGGAGACGAAAACCGAGCGCAAAGCGAAGAAGAGCGCGCCTAACGAGAAGTCAAAGGACGCGAAAGAATAGCCCTCTTTTCGGCGGAGCCAGACTCTGACGAGTTGGGAGAATGGCGTGCGGCGAACCCGCGTCCCGTTTTCGGCACTCTTGCATCCCGCGCGCGCTACATTCGCGCGGGCAGGCTGATTTTGTTCTTCTTCCTAAGTGCCACTCTCGTTAGTGGTTAGGCATTCGTCCTGTCCATGGCACGGCGTCTGCCTAACACATGGGCGTCTCAAGAAAAGGAACACCATGACAAACCGATCAAAAGCCAAGTCCGTTCACCAAGAGAGCACCTATCAAATGCTCGTCGAGTCGGAAGAAAAGGGACGCTCTCTTGTCGAGGACGTCGTCTATTTATTGCTCGTCGTTGCGACGGCGACTACGATTTGGCAGTTCAGCCAGCAGCCGGTGAACTTCGTCAAACTCGGCGCGACCCCAACGCAGAGCGCGGTCGAGCTGGGCAGCTGAATCTGCGGCCGTCGCCCTTTGGCGAGGCGGGTCGGCGTGCCCTTCGTTAACGACGCCGTTCTCGCGCCTCGCAGAGGGAAGCGGTCTAGCGGTGCCAGGTGCCTAACGAATTCGCGTCACGCGCCACAGCACCTTTCCGTCGCCCGTGATTTCGAGCGTCCCGATGCTGGGGGGCGCGCCCTTGTCGGGCCGGGTGACGCAGCCCGGATTGAGAAAGCGCACCCCGCCCTGGCGTTCATCCCGCGGCACGTGCGTATGGCCGTGGAGGAGGACGTCGATCTTCTCCGGCGCCTGAGATGGCGGAATATGCACGAGCCGGAAACGGACGCGGTTGCGTTGCAAATCGAGGACCAGTGGCCAACCCGGCTCGGTGTCGCAATTGCCGCGCACCAGCGTGACCGGCGGGCCGATATTTTCCAGCCTAACGAGCACGCTGGGTGCGCAGAGATCGCCCAAGTGCCAGATCTCATCCACATCGTCCGCCAGCGCCTCAAGATTTTCTGGAAGATGATCATGCGTGTCGGCGAGGACAAAAATTCGCAACGATTTGGGGTCCATTTGGCGGGCATCCTGATCGAACCGTGATCGAAGGACAACCCCAGAAATGCGAACTTGCGTTGCGTCTCCGGCGGACCGATCTAATATTGATACCTGTGTCTTTCAACAACTTCGGGCTTTCCCCGGAAGTCGTGCGGGGAACACAGGCGATGGGGTTTTCCGAGCCCACGCCCATCCAGCTCCGCGCGTTTCCAATTATTCTCGGCGGCAAAGATCTTATCGGGACCGCGCAAACTGGCACCGGCAAGACAGCCGCCTTCGCGCTCCCAATCATGACCCTGCTCGCCGAGCACGGCGCCTTTCGTTGTCTCGTGCTCGAGCCGACGCGTGAGCTGGCCGCGCAGGTCGAGACCGCTTTTCGCGATTACGGGCGCTTCACCGATCTGCGCGTCTCCGTCGTCCATGGTGGCGTCGGCTACGGCAAACAAAAGGAAGAAGCGGCCCGCGGGACTGATATCGTGTGCGCGACGCCCGGCCGCTTGCTCGATCTTCTCGAACAAAAGTCGATGCACATGCGCCATGTGAACATTCTTGTCCTCGACGAAGTCGACCGGATGCTCGACATGGGCTTTTTGCCCGACGTCAGGCGCATCGTCGAACAGATCTCGACCGACCGACAGACGCTGCTTTTTTCGGCTACCCTCCCGCCGGAGATCGAGCGGCTCGCGGCGTGGGTTTTGCGCGAACCGGAAGTAGTCGAAATCGGCGCGCGTCGATCGCCCGCCGAAACGGTCACCCACGCGGTTTATCCCGTCGCAGCGGAGCAGAAATTTGATCTTCTTATGGCCTTGTTGGAGCGCACGAATTTCGATAGCGCGCTGATTTTCTCGCGCACCAAACACGGTGCCGATCGCATCGCACATCGACTCAAGTCCGCCCGGCACGCGGTCGCCGTCCTGCACTCCAATCGCACCCAGCGCGAGCGCGTCGAAGCGCTGGAAGGTTTTAAATCCGGCAAATATGAAGTGATGGTCGCGACCGATATCGCCGCGCGCGGGATCGACATCGCGGGCGTGAGTCACGTCATCAACTACGACGTGCCGGAACATCCGGAGGATTACGTCCACCGCATCGGTCGGACCGGGCGGGCGCAGAATGTCGGCGATGCCTTTACCCTGATGAACGGGGGGGAACTGCCGGCCCTCCAGGCAATCGAGCGTTTCATCGGGCAAAAAATCCCACGACTCAAACTGGAGAATTTTCCCTACATTTACACCGTCCTTTTTGAGCCGGAGTCTGGCGGCGGCAAGCGCGCCATCGGCGGCGGCCGCACTCATCGCGGCTATTCCTTTGGCCGCCGTCGTCGCTAAGGCCTAACGAATGGCGCGTCGCGCGCCACTCCCGCGCAGTCATCGCAATTCTCCGTTGCTTTTCCTTTGCGTCCCTCCCGCGGCTTGCGCGAGACTGCCGGGATGGAATGTCCGATCAATCACGGGCGCGAACCGCAATACTACGGCGATTACCTCGGAATTGAGCGGCTGCTCGAGTTGCAAAAGCCCATTAGCCTGCGCGAGGGGAAACTCATCGCGCACGATGAGATGCTCTTCATCATCATCCACCAGGCCTACGAGCTTTGGTTCAAGCAGATCCTGCACGAGATCACCGCCTGCAAGGAAGTCCTGAGCAAGCCCGCCGCCGACGATGACGGCCCGGATATGAACGTGGTTGTGCATCGGCTCAAGCGTGTCGTCGAGATCTGGAAACTGCTCAATCATCAGGTCGACGTGCTTGAAACCATGACTCCCCTCGATTTCCTCGAGTTTCGCGATCTTCTCCACGGCGCTTCCGGATTCCAGAGCATGCAGTTCCGTAAAATCGAAGCGTCCTTAGGTCTGCAAATGGAAAACCGTTTCCGGCCCGAGTACTACAAGCACACCCAGTTTGGCGGCTTCAACGATAAGGATTTCGCCGAGATCAACGCGTTCGAAAAGCAGTCGAGCCTGCTCCAGATGACGGAAAACTGGCTTGAACGCATGCCCTTTTTCGATGCGGAATTCTGGCGCGATTGGGAGCAAGCGTCTGATGAATCTGGGCACATGGAATACGGCCCATTCTGGGCCATCTATCGCAGGCTTTATGAACAAAGCCTCTCGGAGCGCGACGATAAAGGAGACTTGTTAAGCAAGTTCGACGACATCTTTTGCAAAACCGGCTGGGGCGCCTTTCGGCCGACCGCCCTGCGCGCCGCGCTCTTCATCATGCTCTACCGCGACGAGCCGATGTTCCGTCTCCCGTTTGGCCTCCTCAATTCCCTCATCGAGATCGACGAACAACTCGGCAACTTCCGCTATCGCCACCTGCAAATGGTCCGGCGCATGATCGGCAGTCGGGTCGGGACCGGCGGGAGCAGCGGCGAGCAATACCTTCAGGGCGCGGTCAACCGCAATTACATCTTTAAGGAGCTGGCCGGCATCATCACCTTCCTGATCGAGCGTGGCCACCTGCCCGCCCTCCCGCCTCGCCTGCGCCAGGCGCTGCGTTTCAACAGTCGTTAGGGCTTTCTGGATCACGAAAGCAGGAAGGGCTGCGAGAAACGACTCGGACCTAAACTGGGCCTAGCCGGGATAAGCTTTCCGCAAAAGCTGGAGGAGTGAGATGCCATCCGGATAATGGATCTCCGAGATCCGCCAGGTTTTATCGGGCTGATGCTCGAACTCAAACCGCAACTCACGCGCTTCGCCGTTGTCTTTGAAAGTGACGGCAACGAGGGCTGGTGCCTCGCGCACCGAATTTCCCTCGCGCCCAGGCACGCCAGCCTGGTGTGCCGGGCCGATCTTGAAATTCTTCACCTGCGGATCCTGAGATGCGTAGAGCGGATCAAAATCGTAAGCACCCACCTCGCCATCTGCGGCGGCAGCGTCTTTCAGAAGGAGAGTGGCGAGTTCCTTGGTGAAATATTTCTCGAGCAAGACGCGATTCTTTCTCTCGAAGAACGGGCCTTTCTGCGCGTCGTGCAGTTTGTAGAGGTTCTTGAGGATTGCGCCCGGATCAGGCGCATCCGGTTTCGCAGCGACAGTGCAAAGTGCAGCAGTCCCAGCCAGAAAGGTAAATAGGTAGCGGAAGGTCATGCCTGGATAGCGTCGCCGTCCACGACTACGGGCGCCAGAGAATTCAGCTGCAAATGCGATGCACACGCGCCTGGTCGAACCAAATGCTGGATAGGTGATCGTCGCGCGCAATTTTACTGAACAGAACGCGAGGCAGCCAGACGGCCGGCCCGGAGGCAGATTTCAGCAGTCCGACAGGTTATCGCGATTTGCTTTTGACGAGTTGTTTTTTTGGGCATAATATATTTTTATACAATATATGTCTTCACCAAGGCTCGATCGTGAGTTGAAAAAAGGCAGCGCCGAACTCTTGATTCTTTCCCTGGTGGAAGATCAGCCGCGGCATGGCTACGACATCGGGCAGTTGATCGAGCTGCGCTCGCGGGGCGTGCTTCGCTTCAATGTGGCGTCGCTTTATCCACTCCTCTACCGGCTGGAGAAGCGCGGCTGGATCCGGGGCCGCTGGGTCGAGAAAGCCGGACAACGGCGGCGCCGATATTACCGGCTGACATCCGCGGGCCGAAAAGTCCTGGCGACACAACGCGACGGTTGGCAGGAGTTTGTCGGCGCGATCAACCGCATCACTGGAATTGCTCATGCCTGATTTCAAGGAAGCGATTAGGAAACAGCTGGCGAAACTGCGGCTGCCGCCGACGCGCGAGAGCGAAATCGTCGAAGAATTGTCGCAGCACCTTGAAGATCAGTACGAGCAATCGCTCAGTCGTGGCGCAAGCGAGGAGGACGCTTATCAAGGAACATTGCGGGGACTGGCGGAGAACGACCTGCTGGCGCGTGAACTGAACCGAGTCGAGCGGCGCGTTGTGCAGGAACCGGTCCCCCTCGGGAATGAAAAAGCTAATCTGTTAACCGATCTGGGCCAGGATTTGCGCTACGGCTTGCGCATGCTGGCGAAGAATCCGGGGTTCACTTTTGTTGCGGTGCTCGCGCTCGCTTTAGGGATCGGGGCGAACAGCGCAATTTTCAGCGTGGTCAACACGGTTCTGTTGCAGCCGTTGCCTTACAAAAATCCGGAACAGTTGGTCATGGTGTGGGAGGAAAATTCGAAACAAGGTTTTCCACACGACACGCCCGCGGCGGCGAATTATGTCGATTGGCGCGACCAGAATCATGTCTTTGCAGCGATGGCCGCGATGACGGACATCAGTTTCAATTTGACCGGCATGGGCGATCCGGAACGGATTGATGGCCTGCGTGTCTCTGCCAGCCTCTTTCCGATGCTCGGAGTTCAGCCGCAGTCAGGCCGGGCGTTCCGATCGGAAGAAGACAGGCCGGGTGCGAACCACGTAGTGATGATGAGCTACGGTTTATGGCAACGGCGGTTTGGTGGTGATCCAGCGATTGTCGGAAAGCCAATCAACTTGAATGGCGAAAGTTTCACCGTGGTTGGGGTGATGCCGA
>Ga0207650_10001709_pt1 | contig 15574 bp, 10 predicted proteins | sample KBSS63metaG_FD_184325 | JGI IMG/M metagenome (GOLD analysis project Ga0207650, IMG submission 184325) | Switchgrass rhizosphere microbial communities from Kellogg Biological Station, Michigan, USA - KBS S6-3 metaG (SPAdes) (version 2) | ecosystem: Host-associated > Plants > Roots > Rhizosphere...
TAGCCACTCGCGAACCCGCCCGTTTCAGCCGGTGACGTTACGCCGGCACGAGGAGCTTCGGTAACCAGTCCGAAGCGTTTGAACTCAACAGCCGCAGCCTGGCCGCCGCGGTTGAACCGGAGAGAAGAATGGCCAAGAAAATCGTCGGCTTCATCAAGCTGCAAGTCCCGGCCGGCAAGGCGAACCCGTCGCCGCCGATCGGCCCGGCGCTGGGTCAGCGCGGTCTCAACATCATGGAGTTCTGCAAGGCGTTCAACGCCCAGACCCAGGGCATGGAGCCGGGCCTCGTGCTGCCGGTCGTGATCACCGCGTTCGCCGACAAGTCCTTCACGTTCGTGCTGAAGACGCCGCCGGCGTCGGTGCTGATCAAGAAGGCGCTGAAGCTCGAAAAAGGCTCTGCCAAGCCGCACCTCGACAAGGTCGGCAAGCTCACTCGCGCTCAAATCGAGGACATCGCGAAAGCCAAGCTGCGCGATCTGACCGGCGCCGACCTCGACGCCGCAGTCCGCACCGTCGCTGGCACCGCCCGCTCGATGGGCATCACGGTCGAAGGGGTCTGATCATGGCCAAGCTCACCAAGCGCCAGAAGGCCCTCGCCGGCAAGGTCGACAGCACCAAGCTGTACCCGATCGACAACGCGCTCGCGCTCGTCAAGGAGTGCGCCACCGCCAAGTTCGACGAATCGATCGACGTCGCCGTGCAACTTGGCATCGATGCGAAGAAGTCGGACCAGGTCGTGCGCGGCGCGGTCGTGATGCCGAACGGCACCGGCAAGTCGAAGCGGGTCGCGGTGTTCGCGCAGGGCGCGAAGGCAGACGAGGCACGTGCCGCCGGTGCCGACATCGTCGGCATGGAAGACCTGGCCGAACAGGTCAAGGCCGGCAACCTCAACTTCGACGTCGTCATCGCGTCGCCCGACACGATGCGCGTCGTCGGCACGCTCGGTCAGATCCTCGGCCCGCGCGGACTGATGCCGAATCCGAAGGTCGGCACGGTGACCCCGAACGTGGCCCAGGCGGTGCGCGATGCGAAGGCCGGCCAGGTGCAGTTCCGCGTCGACAAGGGCGGCATCGTCCACGCGACGATCGGTCGGCGCTCGTTCGAGTCGGACAAGCTGGTCGGCAACCTGCGCGCGCTGATCGAAGCGCTCAACAAGGCGAAGCCCGCCTCGAGCAAGGGCATCTACCTGCGCAAGGTGGCGCTGTCGTCGACGATGGGCGCGGGCGCCCGGGTTGAGGTCGCGTCGATCAACGCCGCTGCGGCGCAGAGCTGAAGTTTGGATGGCCGCGCCCGAAGGGCGTCGGCCGATGTGTTTGGTGGGCTGGGTTTCGGATCGAAGCCCAGGTCATCGTAGACCGCTGGTGCGGCCCTGGTGGCCGCGTAATGGACGGCAGAACCGGGCCTCGGCCGGGTTCGTGCAATAAGCCAGCGCAGATGGCGGTCCCGCTGAAAGAGAACCTGGTTCCCGTTCAGAAGGTCGCTAAACGTAGAACGTGCCCGGAGCTGCCGCCGGTCGTCGCAGGACGATCGTCCAAGTCGAGGGCACAGATGTGAGGAGTGGACCTTGAGTCTCAATCGCAACGAGAAACAGACCGTGGTGACGGATGTGGCAGCCCAGGCGGCTCGCTCGCAGACGCTTGCCTTGGCGGAGTACCGTGGCATGACCGTCGAACACTTGAACGCGCTTCGCAAGACTGCGCGCGAGAAGGGTGTGTATCTTCATGTCCTGAAGAACACGCTCGCTCGTCGCGCCGTCGCGGGAACCGGGTTCGAGGTCGCGTCGGCCGCCATGGTGGGCCCGCTGATCTACGGTTTTTCCGAGGACGCCGTTGCCGCGGCGAAAGTCATCTCCGACTTCGCCAAAGGCAACGACAAGCTGATCGTCAAAGCAGGTGCGTATGCCGGCAAGAAGCTCGACGCGGAGGGCGTCAAGGCGCTCGCCTCGATTCCGAGCAAGGAAGTGCTGTTGGCTCAGCTGCTCGGCCTGATGCAGTCACCGGTGGCGCGCATGGCGCGCGTGCTGGCGGCCATTGCCGAGAAGCGCGCCGGACCGGCAGCCGAAGAGGCTCCTGCCGGCGCGGCCGAGGCCGCCCCTGCCGCCGCTTGACGATCGATCGATAGCACCCATCTACTGAACTGGAAATCCAAATGGCATTCGACAAAGACGCATTTCTCTCCGCACTCGACAGCATGTCGGTGATGGACCTCAACGACCTGGTCAAGGCGATCGAAGAAAAGTTCGGCGTCTCGGCCGCGGCGATGGCCGCGCCGGGCGGCGGCGGTGGCGGCGGTGCCGCGGCTCCGGTCGCTGAAGAGCAGACCGAGTTCACCGTGATGCTGACCGAGGTCGGCGCCAACAAGGTGCAGGTCATCAAGGCGGTGCGCGAACTGACCGGCCTGGGCCTGAAGGAAGCCAAGGACCTGGTCGACGGCGCGCCGAAGCCCGTCAAGGAAGGCATTGCAAAGGCTGACGCCGAGGCGGCCAAGAAGAAGCTCGAGGACGCCGGCGCGAAGTCGGAACTCAAGTAAGCGGGTCGCGAAGCGGGCTGGGCGCTGCGAAAGCGCCCGGCCCTTTGCGCTTCAGGGTATTCGTGGATAGCCCTTTTGAAACCACTTGAAAGAGCTTGCCTCGACAATCGAGGGTTCTTCCAAGTGAGTTCAAGTCAAGAAAGTTCTTTGATCCGACTGCAAAGAACGGGTTTGGTCGGACTCCGGTGCAACGCCGGGGTTGTCCGCCAGCGGCAGGTAGTGGCCTGCCACCAAGCTTCGAGCGCAAGGCTCGAAAGACAGTCGCCGACGGAAACGCGGTTCCAGGCCCGAGCCGAATTTCCTGAGACGGAGTGAGAAAACCACCTATGGCGCAGCAACCGACCCCCTACAGCTACACCGAGAAGAAGCGCATCCGGAAGAGCTTCGGCAAGCGCGAGAGCGTGCTTCCGGTTCCCTATCTGCTGACGATGCAGAAGGAATCGTACGTCGCCTTCCTGCAGAAGGACGTTCCCCCGCAGAAGCGCAAGCCCGAAGGGCTGCAAGCCGCCTTCCTGTCCGCGTTCCCGATCGTGTCGCACAACGGGTTCGTCGAGATGAAGTTCATCGAGTTCAACATGGCCAAGCCTGCGTTCGACACGCGGGAGTGCCAGCAGCGCGGGCTGACCTATGCCGCCGCGGTGCGCGCCAAGTTGCAGATGATCATCTACGACCGCGAGTCGCCGCAGGCCAAGACCGTCAAGGAGATCAAGGAGCAGGAGGTCTACATGGGCGAAGTGCCCCTGATGACCGACTACGGCTCCTTCATCGTCAACGGCACCGAGCGCGTGATCGTGTCGCAGCTGCACCGCTCGCCGGGCGTGTTCTTCGAGCACGACAAGGGCAAGACCCATTCGAGCGGCAAGCTGCTGTTCTCGGCGCGGATCATTCCGTACCGCGGCTCGTGGCTCGACTTCGAGTTCGACCCGAAGGACATCCTCTATTTCCGCGTCGACCGTCGCCGCAAGATGCCGGTCACGATCCTGCTGAAGGCGATCGGCCTGAACCCCGAGGCCATCCTCGCGAACTTCTTCGTCTTCGACAACTTCCGCCTGATGGATTCGGGCGCGCAACTCGAATTCGTCGCCGATCGTCTGCGTGGCGAGATCGCACGCTTCGACATCACCGACAAGGACGGCAAGGTCGTCGTCGAGAAGGACAAGCGGATCACCGCGCGGCATGTCCGCACGATCGAGACGTCGGGCACGACGTTCATCAGCGTCCCTGAGGACTACCTGATCGGTCGCATGCTGGCCCGCAACGTGGTCGACGCCGACACCGGCGAGATCCTCGCAAAGGCGAACGACGAGCTGACCGACTCGCTGCTGAAGAAGCTGCGCGTCGCCGGCGTCAAGGAAATCCCGGCGCTCTACACGAACGAACTCGACGAAGGCGCCTACATCTCGCAGACCCTGGCTGCCGACGAGACCGCCGACCAGTTGGCCGCGCGCGTCGCGATCTACCGGATGATGCGCCCCGGCGAGCCGCCGACCGAAGACGCCGTCGAGGCGCTGTTCCATCGGCTGTTCTACAGCGCCGACACGTACGACCTGTCTCGCGTCGGCCGGATGAAGTTCAACGCGCGCGTCGGTCGCGATGCGCCCGAGGGCGCCATGACGCTCTCGAACGAGGACATCCTCGACGTCGTCAAGATCCTGGTCGAGCTGCGCAACGGGCGCGGCGAAGTCGATGACATCGACCACCTCGGCAACCGGCGCGTGCGCTGCGTCGGCGAGCTGGCGGAGAACCAGTACCGCTCCGGTCTCGCGCGCATCGAGAAGGCCGTCAAGGAACGGCTCGGCCAGGCCGAGACGGAAGCGCTGATGCCGCACGACCTGATCAACTCGAAGCCGATCTCGGCTGCGCTGAAGGAGTTCTTCGGCGCTTCGCAGTTGAGCCAGTTCATGGACCAGACCAACCCCCTGAGCGAGATCACGCACAAGCGGCGCGTGTCGGCCCTCGGGCCGGGCGGCCTGACGCGCGAGCGCGCCGGCTTCGAGGTGCGCGACGTGCACCCGACTCACTACGGCCGGGTCTGCCCGATCGAGACGCCGGAAGGCCCGAACATCGGCCTGATCAATTCGCTTGCGCTATACGCGCAGCTCAACGAGTACGGCTTTCTCGAGACGCCGTACCGCCGGGTCGCGGACGGCAAGGTCACGAACCAGATCGATTACCTGTCGGCGATCGAGGAAGGCAAGTACGTGATCGCGCAGGCGAGCGCGACGCTCGATGCCGATGGCAAGCTGATCGACGAGCTGGTTTCGGCGCGCGACAACGGCGAATCGGTGCTGACCTCGGCCGAGCGCATCCAGTACATGGACGTCGCGCCGACGCAGATCGTCTCGGTGGCGGCGTCGCTGGTTCCGTTCCTCGAGCACGACGACGCGAACCGCGCGCTGATGGGCGCGAACATGCAGCGCCAGGCTGTGCCGACTTTGCGTCCTGAGAAGGCGCTGGTCGGAACCGGCGTCGAGCGGGTTGCCGCGAAGGATTCGGGCACCGTCGTTGCGGCCAAGCGCGGCGGCGTGGTCGACTATGTCGACACGAACCGCATCGTGATCCGCGTCAACGACAAGGAAACGGTGGCCGGCGAGGTCGGTGTCGACATCTACAACCTGATCAAGTACCAGCGCTCGAACCAGAACACCAACATTCACCAGCGCCCGATCGTCAAGCGCGGCGATGTGGTCGAGGCCGAGGACATCATTGCCGACGGCGCCTCGACCGACATCGGCGAGCTCGCGCTCGGCCAGAACATGCTGGTCGGCTTCATGCCGTGGAACGGCTACAACTTCGAGGACTCGATCCTCATCAGCGAGCGCGTGATCGCCGACGACCGCTATACCTCGATCCACATCGAGGAGCTGGTCGTGATGGCGCGCGACACCAAGCTCGGCGCCGAGGAAATCACCCGCGACATCCCGAACCTGTCCGAGCAGCAGCTCGGCCGGCTCGACGAGTCGGGCATCGTCTACGTCGGTGCCGAAGTGAACCCGGGCGACACGCTGGTCGGCAAGGTCACGCCGAAGGGCGAGACCACGCTGACGCCGGAAGAAAAGCTCCTGCGCGCGATCTTCGGCGAGAAGGCGTCGGACGTGAAGGACACGTCGCTGCGTGTCGACCAGGGCACCAACGGCACCGTCATCGACGTCCAGGTCTTCACCCGTGAAGGCATCCCGCGCGATAAGCGCGCCCAGCAGATCATCGACGACGAGCTGAAGCGCTATCGCCTGGACCTGAACGACCAGCTTCGCATCGTCGAGGCCGACGCGTTCGACCGGATCGAGAAGCTCTTGGTCGGAAAGCCGGCGAACGGCGGCCCGCAGAAGATCGCGAAGGGCACGGCGATCGACAAGGCGTACCTCGCCAGCGTCGAGAAGTATCACTGGTTCGACATCCGCCCGGCGGATGAGGACCTTGCGAACCAGCTCGAGTCGATCAAGAACTCGCTCGATCAGACCCGTCACAGCTTCGACCTTGCCTTCGAAGAGAAGCGCAAGAAGCTGACGCAGGGCGACGAGTTGCCGGCCGGCGTGCTGAAGATGGTCAAGGTCTACCTGGCCGTCAAGCGGCGCCTGCAACCGGGCGACAAGATGGCCGGACGCCATGGCAACAAGGGCGTCGTCTCGAAGGTCGTGCCAGTGGAAGACATGCCGTACATGGCGGACGGCACGCCGTGCGACATCGTGCTGAATCCGCTCGGCGTGCCGTCGCGGATGAACGTCGGCCAGGTCCTCGAGGTTCACCTCGGATGGGCCGGCAAGGGCATCGGCCAGCGCATTGACGAGATGCTGCAGCGAGAGACCAAGGTGGCCGAGCTCCGCAAGTTCCTCGACGAGCTGTACAACAAGTCGGGCGGCAAGACCGAGCGGCTCGACCACCTGTCGGACGAGCAGATTCTCGAAATGGCCGGCAACCTGACGAAGGGTGTGCCGTTCGCGACACCGGTCTTCGACGGCGCGGCAGAGGCCGAGATCCGCGGGATGCTGAAGCTCGCGTACCCGGACGACATCGCGAAAGCGAAGGGCCTGACCGACACGCGGACCCAGGCGGTGCTGTACGACGGCCGCACCGGCGAGGCGTTCGAGCGCCCCGTCACCGTCGGCTACATGCACGTGCTGAAGCTGCACCACTTGGTCGACGACAAGATGCACGCCCGCTCGACCGGACCGTACAGCCTCGTCACGCAGCAGCCGCTCGGCGGCAAGGCGCAGTTCGGCGGCCAGCGCTTCGGCGAGATGGAGGTGTGGGCACTCGAGGCCTACGGCGCTTCCTATGTCCTGCAGGAGATGCTGACCGTCAAGTCCGACGACGTGAACGGCCGCACCAAGGTGTACGAATCGATCGTCAAGGGCGAGCACGCCATCGAAGCCGGCATGCCGGAATCGTTCAACGTGCTGGTGAAGGAAATCCGCTCGCTGGGCATCGACATCGAGCTGGAGCGGAACTGATGGACCACCCCGTTGCGGCTGCGCCGCTCCCCTCAAGGGGCAACGCCAGCGGCCCGGCAAAGCCGGTTCCGCGGCGTTCGCTTGGTTGCATCAGTTCACTTGAGTTCTGCATTAGGAGAGAAGCATGAAGGGATTGCTGGACCTGTTCCGTCAGTTCACCCCCGACGAGCACTTCGACGCGATCAAGATCGGGCTCGCATCGCCCGAGAAGATCCGCTCGTGGTCGTTCGGCGAGGTCAAGAAGCCCGAGACGATCAACTACCGGACGTTCAAGCCGGAACGCGACGGCCTCTTTTGCGCCAAGATCTTCGGGCCGATCAAGGACTACGAGTGCCTGTGCGGCAAGTACAAGCGCCTGAAGCACCGCGGCGTGATCTGCGAAAAATGCGGCGTCGAAGTGACGCAGACCAAGGTGCGCCGCGACCGCATGGGTCACATCGACCTGGCGGCACCGTGCGCGCACATCTGGTTCCTGAAGTCGCTGCCGTCGCGTCTGGGCCTTGTGCTCGACATGACCCTGCGCGACATCGAGCGCGTGCTGTACTTCGAGGCGTACGTGGTCGTCGACCCGGGCATGACGCCGCTGAAGAAGTTCTCGATCATGAGCGAGGACGATTACGACGCGAAGCGCACCGAGTACGGTGACGAGTTCATCGCGCTGATGGGCGCGGAAGGCGTGCACAAGCTGCTCGCCGAAATCGACCTCGACGTCGAGATCGACAAGCTGCGCAACGACATGACCGGCAGCGAGCTGAAGGTCAAGAAGAACTCGAAGCGCCTGAAGGTCATGGAAGCCTTCAAGAAGTCCGGCATCAAGCCGCAGTGGATGGTGATGGAGGTGCTGCCGGTGCTGCCGCCGGACCTGCGTCCGCTGGTCCCGCTCGACGGCGGCCGCTTCGCGACTTCCGACCTGAACGACCTGTATCGCCGCGTTATCAACCGCAACAACCGCCTCGCGCGGCTGCTCGAGCTGAAGGCGCCCGAGATCATCGTGCGCAACGAGAAGCGCATGCTGCAGGAAGCGGTCGATTCGCTGCTCGACAACGGTCGTCGCGGCAAGGCGATGACGGGCGCCAACAAGCGCGCCCTGAAGTCGCTGGCCGACATGATCAAGGGCAAGAGCGGCCGGTTCCGCCAGAACCTGCTCGGCAAGCGCGTCGACTACTCAGGCCGTTCGGTCATCGTGGTCGGTCCGACCCTGAAGCTGCACCAGTGCGGCCTGCCGAAGCTGATGGCGCTCGAGCTGTTCAAGCCGTTCATCTTCTCGCGCCTCGAGGCGATGGGCATCGCCACCACCATCAAGGCGGCGAAGAAGGAAGTCGAATCCGGCACGCCGGTGGTCTGGGACATCCTCGAGGAAGTCATCAAAGAGCACCCGGTCCTGCTGAACCGTGCGCCGACCCTGCACCGCCTCGGCATCCAGGCGTTCGAGCCGGTGCTGATCGAAGGCAAGGCGATCCAGCTGCACCCGCTCGTCTGCGCGGCGTTCAACGCCGACTTCGACGGCGACCAGATGGCCGTCCACATCCCGCTCTCGATCGAGGCGCAGATGGAAGCCCGCACGCTGATGCTGGCATCGAACAACATCCTGTTCCCGGCCAACGGCGAGCCGTCGATCGTGCCGTCGCAGGACGTCGTACTCGGTCTCTACTACGCGACGCGCGACCGCATCAACGCGAAGGGCGAGGGGCTGATCTTCTCGAACGTCGCCGAGGTGCAGCGTGCGCTCGACAACGACGTCGTCGAGATCACGACCAAGATCGCGGTGCGCCTGACCGAGTACGAGAAGGACAAGGAAAGCGGCGAGTTCGTCGCCAGCACCGCCCTGGTCGACACGACGGTCGGCCGCGCGCTGCTGTCGGAAATTTTGCCGAAGGGCCTGGCGTTCTCGAACATCAACAAGGCGCTGAAGAAGAAGGAGATCTCGCGCCTGATCAATACCTCGTTCCGCAAGTGCGGGCTGAAGGACACCGTCGTCTTCGCCGACCGGCTGCTGCAATCGGGTTTCCGTCTGGCGACCCGTGCGGGCATCTCGATCTGCATCGATGACATGCTGGTGCCGAAGGAGAAGCCGGGGCTGATCGAACGCGCCGAGAAGGAAGTCAAGGAGATCGAGCAGCAGTACGTCTCGGGTCTCGTGACGGCCGGCGAGCGCTACAACAAGGTGGTCGACATTTGGGGCAAGACCGGCGACGAGGTCGGCAAGGTCATGATGAGCCAGCTGTCGAAGCAGAAGACTGCCGACCGCCACGGCAAGCAGGTCGACCAGGAGTCGTTCAACTCGATCTACATGATGGCTGACTCCGGTGCGCGCGGTTCTGCCGCGCAGATCCGCCAGCTGGCCGGCATGCGCGGCCTGATGGCCAAGCCGGACGGCTCGATCATCGAGACGCCGATCACCGCGAACTTCCGCGAGGGCCTGAACGTCCTGCAGTACTTCATCTCGACCCACGGCGCCCGCAAGGGTCTCGCGGACACCGCGCTGAAGACCGCGAACTCGGGCTATCTGACGCGTCGCCTGGTCGACGTGACGCAGGACCTGGTCGTGATCGAGGACGATTGCGGCACCCAGAACGGCATGAACATGCGCGCGCTGGTCGAAGGCGGCGAGGTCATCGAGAGCCTGCGCGACCGCGTGCTGGGTCGTGTCACCGCGATCGAGGTGCAGCATCCGGAGACGCAGGAGTCGCTGCTGGCGGCCGGCGAGATACTCGACGAGGACAACCTCGACATGCTCGAGGCGGCGGCGATCGACGAGGTCAAGGTGCGCACGGCGCTGACCTGCGGCACGCGCTTCGGCATCTGCGCGAAGTGCTACGGCCGCGACCTGGGCCGCGGCGGTCTGGTCAACATGGGCGAGGCGATCGGCGTGATCGCGGCCCAGTCGATCGGCGAGCCCGGCACGCAGCTGACGATGCGCACCTTCCACATCGGTGGTGCGGCGTCGCGCGCAGCGGTCGCGTCGAGCGTCGAGGCCAAGTCGGAAGGCGTGGTCAGCTTCAACCCGACGATGCGCTACGTGACCAACGGCAAGGGCGAGCTGGTCGTGATCTCGCGGTCCGGCGAGATCGTCATCTCGGACCAGCACAACCGCGAGCGTGAGCGCCACAAGGTGCCGTACGGCGCCCTGCTCAGCGTGCGCGCCGACCAGGCGGTCAAGTCGGGCACGGCGCTCGCGACCTGGGACCCGCTGACCCGCCCGATCATCACCGAGTTTGCGGGACGGGCGAAGTTCGAGAACGTCGAAGAAGGCGTCACGGTCGCGAAGCAGCTCGACGAGGTCACGGGCCTGTCCACGCTGGTCGTGATCGACCCGAAGCGGCGCGGCGCGACGAAGGTCGTGCGGCCGCAGGTCAAGCTGCTCGACGGCGCCGGCAACGAGGTGAAGATCCCCGGCACTGACCACTCGGTGACGATTGCGTTCCCGGTCGGTTCGCTGATCCAGATCCGCGACGGCCAGGACCTGATGCCGGGCGAGGTGATGGCGCGCATTCCGGTCGAAGGCCAGAAGACGCGCGACATCACGGGTGGTCTGCCGCGCGTGGCCGAGCTCTTCGAGGCGCGCACGCCAAAGGACAAGGGCACGCTGGCCGAGATGACCGGCACGGTGTCGTTCGGCAAGGAGACCAAGGGCAAGGTGCGGCTGCAGATCACCGACCCGGAAGGCAAGGTCTACGAGGAGCTGGTGCCGAAGGAAAAGAACATCGTCGTGCACGAAGGCCAGGTCGTGAACAAGGGCGAGTCGATCGTCGACGGCCCGGCAGACCCGCAGGACATCCTGCGGCTGCTCGGCATCGAGGAGCTGGCGCGCTACATCGTCGACGAGGTGCAGGACGTCTACCGGCTGCAGGGCGTGAAGATCAACGACAAGCACATCGAGGTGATCGTTCGCCAGATGCTGCGGCGGGTCCAGATCGTGAACCCGGGCGATACGAGCTACATCCTCGGCGAGCAGGTCGAACGCTCCGAATTGCTTGGCAAGAACGACAAGGCGCTGGCCGAAGGCAAGCTGCCGGCGACCCACGCCGACGTGCTGCTCGGCATCACCAAGGCGTCGCTGTCGACCGACAGCTTCATTTCGGCGGCATCGTTCCAGGAGACCACGCGGGTGCTCACCGAGGCTGCCATCATGGGCAAGCGCGATGAGCTGCGCGGTCTGAAGGAAAACGTCATCGTCGGGCGTCTGATCCCGGCCGGCACCGGCATGGCGTTCCACGATGCCCGCAAGGTGAAGGAAGCGATGGACGATGCCGAGCGCCGTGCGATTGCGGTGCAGGAGGCCGAGGAACTGGCAGCGGTTCAGCTGGCCGCGGTCGAAGCCGGGAGCACCGAAAGCACCGAGTGACCGACGCGCATCGCGCGAACATGGAAAAGGGACGGCTTCGGCCGTCCCTTTTTTCATGGGCGATCGCGAATCGTCCACCGTTGTTGCCAGGCGATGGCCGTCTCGATCCGGAGGCCGTGCCCGCGGGCGCGGCGTGCGAGCTTCAGGACCGCGCGGTCACGGGTCAGCAAAGCCGACGCGCCGCTTCGCAGCGCGAAATCGATGAACTTCTGGTCGTCGGGGTCGGTGCAGCGCATGGCAACTGGCGATGGTTCATCGACGGCGGGACGCATCGATGCCCAGGTGTCCCACGCACCCAAGACCGACTCCGCATCGGCAGTGCGCTTTGGGTGAATTCCTCGGCGCAGCACGTGTTCAGTCTCCGCGCGCATCGCCGGGCTGGCGATCCAGCGCACCTGCCGGTCACGGATGACACTCGAGAGCAGGCTGCAAGCGGGGTCCGAGAAGTACAGCCAGTCGAGCACCACGTTGGTATCGAGCACCAACAGTGGCGGCAGGAACGGTGAGTCGGTCATGTCGGAAAGCGGGGCGCCTGAGTCATGCAATTGATCCCGCCATCACCCGGCGCCGTGTGCGTTGCACCGAGCGAACACGCAGGCCACTCTCGCCGAGAAAACGAGGCGGCTTGCGGCCGAGGGTTCTCGCCAATATAATGGAAGGCTTTTCGGCAGATTCTGCTGCGCTCTTTGACGGGCGGCCCGGCACCGCGCCTCTCCCGAGGCAGCGTGACCCGGCCCTAGAACCCGTCCATCGCGCTAGGTTTCGGTCGCAAGCCCAGCGAATCACACGGACACGCCATCTATGCCAACCATCAACCAGCTCGTGCGCCACGGTCGTGCGACCGAGACCGTCAAGTCCAAATCGCCGGCCTTACAAGGCGGCCCGCAGCGTCGCGGTGTCTGCACGCGCGTCTACACGACGACGCCTAAGAAGCCGAACTCTGCGCTCCGCAAGGTCGCGAAGGTCCGCCTGACCAACGGTTTCGAGATCATCTCGTACATCGGCGGCGAGGGCCACAACCTGCAGGAGCACAGCGTGGTGCTGGTTCGCGGCGGCCGGGTCAAGGACCTGCCTGGCGTGCGCTACCACATCGTGCGCGGTTCGCTCGACCTGCAAGGCGTCAAAGACCGCAAGCAGTCGCGCTCCAAGTACGGCGCGAAGCGTCCGAAGAAGGCCTGATCGGGTCGGCCGAGAGAGACCCCAACGCCCCGTCCGGTTCGCCGCGGGGCATATCGCGGCGGCGCTTTTAGGCGCCGCCGAGTAAGTGGCAGGTACGAGCGGCCTTTCGGCCCGGTGACCTCCGCGGTGCAGGCTGAACACTTGCGCCAACTGAAACTGAAAGGTGAGAAATGCCCCGTCGTCGCGAAGTTCCCAAGCGGGACATCCTGCCCGATCCGAAGTTCGGTTCGGTCGATCTCTCCAAGTTCATGAACGTGATCATGGAGTCCGGCAAGAAGGCCGTGGCCGAACGCATCATCTACGGTGCGCTCGAGCAGGTCGAGAAGAAGTCCGGCAAAGATCCGCTCGAAATCTTCGTCGTCGCCTTGAACAACATCAAGCCGATGGTCGAAGTGAAGTCACGCCGCGTCGGCGGCGCGAACTACCAGGTGCCGGTCGAAGTGCGCCCGGTTCGCCGGGTCGCACTGGCCATGCGCTGGCTGAAGGAATCGGCGCGCAAGCGCGGCGAGAAGTCGATGGCGCAGCGCCTGGCCAACGAGCTGCTTGAAGCGGTCGAAGGACGTGGCGGCGCGATGAAGAAGCGCGACGAGGTGCACCGCATGGCGGAAGCCAACAAGGCGTTCTCGCACTTCCGTTTCTGAGTCGCCCGCACCACGCAGTTTCTTGACCGCTCGACGGGTTGATCGCAACCCGCCGGCGGCGCAATGTATTTGGAGTCCTTCATGGCCCGCAAGACCCCCATCGAGCGCTACCGGAACATCGGTATCTCGGCCCACATCGACGCCGGCAAGACGACGACGACCGAGCGCATTCTTTTCTACACGGGTGTCAATCACAAGATCGGCGAAGTCCACGACGGCGCGGCGACGATGGACTGGATGGAGCAGGAGCAAGAGCGCGGCATCACGATCACGTCGGCCGCCACGACCTGCTTCTGGAAGGGCATGGAGCTCAACTTCCCCGAGCACCGCATCAACATCATCGACACACCGGGCCACGTCGACTTCACGATCGAGGTCGAGCGCTCGATGCGCGTCCTCGACGGCGCAGTGATGGTGTACGACTCGGTCGGCGGCGTGCAGCCGCAGTCCGAGACGGTCTGGCGCCAGGCCAACAAGTACAAGGTGCCGCGTCTCGCGTTCGTCAACAAGATGGACCGCGTCGGCGCCGACTTCTTTCGCGTGCGCCAGATGATGATCGACCGGCTGAAGGCCAACCCTGTGCCGATCGTCATTCCGATCGGTGCCGAAGAAAACTTCAAGGGCGTCGTCGACCTGATTAAGATGAAGGCGATCTTCTGGGACGAGGCGTCCCAGGGCATGAAGTTCACCTACGAGGCGATCCCGGCCAACCTGCAGGCCGACGCCGAGACGTGGCGCGAGAAGATGCTCGAGAGCGCCGCCGAGGCGAACGAGGAGCTGATGAACACGTACCTCGAGTCGGGAAACCTGACCGAGGCCGAGATCATCAAGGGCATCCGAATGCGAACGATCGCCGGAGAGATCCACCCGATGCTGTGCGGCAGCGCCTTCAAGAACAAGGGCGTCCAGCGCATGCTCGATGCGGTCATCGACTTCATGCCGTCGCCGATCGACATTCCGCCGGTGCCAGGTACCGACGACGACGACAAGCCGGTCGAGCGCCGTGCCGACGACAACGAGAAGTTCTCGGCGCTCGCGTTCAAGCTGATGACCGACCCGTACGTCGGCCAGCTGACGTTCGTGCGCGTCTATTCCGGTGTGTTGAAATCCGGTGATTCGGTCTTCAACCCGATCCGCGGCAAGAAGGAACGCATCGGGCGGATCCTGCAGATGCACGCAAACCAGCGCGAAGAGATCAAGGAAATCCTGGCTGGCGACATCGCGGCTTGCGTCGGGCTGCGCGAAGTCACGACCGGCGAGACGCTGTGCGATCCGCAGGCGATCATCACGCTCGAGAAGATGGTGTTCCCGGAGCCGGTGATTTCGCAGGCGGTCGAGCCGAAGACCAAGGCCGACCAGGAGAAGATGGGCATCGCCCTCGGCCGGCTGGCCCAGGAAGACCCGTCGTTCCGCGTCAAGACCGACGAGGAATCCGGCCAGACCATCATTTCCGGGATGGGCGAGCTGCACCTCGAAATCATCGTCGACCGCATGAAGCGCGAGTTCGGTGTAGAGGCCAACGTCGGCAAGCCGCAGGTTGCGTATCGCGAGACGATCCGCAAAGCGGTCTCGGATGTCGAAGGCAAGTTCGTGCGCCAGTCGGGCGGCAAGGGCCAGTACGGCCACGTCGTGCTGAAGATCGAGCCGCAGGAGCCGGGCAAGGGCTTCGAGTTCGTCGACGCGATCAAGGGTGGCGTCGTGCCGCGCGAGTTCATCCCCGCGGTGAAGAAGGGCGTCGAAGATTCGTTGCCGGCGGGTGTCCTCGCCGGCTACCCGGTGGTGGACGTCAAGGTCACGCTGACGTTCGGCTCGTACCACGAGGTCGACTCGAACGAGAACGCGTTCAAGATGGCCGCGTCGTTCGGCTTCAAGGACGGCTGCCGAAAGGCGTCGCCGGTGATCCTCGAGCCGATGATGGCGGTCGAGGTCGAGACCCCGGAAGACTTCGCCGGCAACGTGATGGGCGACTTGTCGTCACGTCGCGGGATGGTGCAGGGCATGGATGACATGGTCGGCGGCGGCAAGATCATCAAGGCCGAGGTGCCGCTGTCCGAGATGTTCGGCTACTCGACGACGTTGCGTTCGATGTCGCAGGGCCGCGCTACCTACACGATGGAATTCAAGCACTACAGCGAGGCGCCGAAGAACGTCGCCGACGCGATCATCACCGCGCGCGGCAGCAAGTAGCCGTCGCATCGAATCGGTCTTCGGCGGGAACCGTCTGCTGCCAGTGGCAGGCGAAAGAGTCCCCCGCCGGAAACCTAAAACAAGCCACTGGCACCGTTCTTTTTATCGGAGTTTGAAATGGCAAAGAGCAAATTTGAGCGGACGAAGCCGCACGTGAACGTGGGGACGATTGGACACGTGGACCATGGGAAGACGACGCTGACGGCGGCGATCACGACCGTGCTGAGCAAGTTGTTCGGTGG
>Ga0207650_10001713_pt1 | contig 15565 bp, 11 predicted proteins | sample KBSS63metaG_FD_184325 | JGI IMG/M metagenome (GOLD analysis project Ga0207650, IMG submission 184325) | Switchgrass rhizosphere microbial communities from Kellogg Biological Station, Michigan, USA - KBS S6-3 metaG (SPAdes) (version 2) | ecosystem: Host-associated > Plants > Roots > Rhizosphere...
CCGCTCGAGGAAACGGACCCGCCTCACGCCACCGTCGCCGCCGTGCCAGCGCCCCGGGCCGCCCGAGCCGGCGCGCAGCTCGAAGCTGTCGAGGCGGACGGGGAAGCGGAATTCGAGCACCTCGGGGTCGGTGAGGCGGGAGTTGGTCATGTGCGTCTGCACAACCGAGGTGCCGTCGAAGCCGCCGATCGCGCGCCCTTCGCCATCGAAGACAAGACCGGCGCCCGAGCCGCCGGCGATCGTTTCGTAGTACTGGTGGCGCGCATTGCCGAAGGTGAAGTTGTTCATCGTGCACTGCGCCGACGCCATCGCGCCGAGCGCGCCGTAGAGCGTGTTGGTGATGCACGTCGATGTCTCGACGTTGCCCGCGACGACCGACGCCGGCGGCCGCGGATTGAGCATCGAGCCTTCGGGAATGATCACCTTGATCGGCTTCAGGCAGCCGGCGTTGAGCGGGATCTCGTCGTCGACGAGAGTACGAAAGACGTAGAGCACCGCGGCCATGCAGACCGCCGTCGGCGCGTTGAAGTTGTTGACGAGCTGCGCGGAGGTGCCGGTGAAGTCGATCTCGGCGCTGCGCGCGTTCGCATCGACGCGGATGGCGACGCTGATCCGCGCGCCGTTGTCGAGCGGTAGCGTGAAGCTGCCGTCCTTGAGCCGCGTGATGACGCGGCGCACCGACTCCTCGGCGTTGTCCTGGACGTGCTGCATGTAGCTCTTCACCACGCCGAGGCCGTACTGCGCGACCATCGCGGCGAGCTCGCGCGCACCCTTCTCGTTGGCTGCCACCTGCGCCTTCAGGTCGGCGATGTTCTGCGCTGGATTGCGCGACGGCCAGAAGCCGCTCTCGAGCAGCGCCTTCGTCTCGCTCTCCAGGAAGCGGCCGCGCTCGACGAGCTTGACGTTGTCGAACTGGACGCCCTCCTCCTCGATGCGGATCGAGAACGGCGGCATCGAGCCCGGGGTGGTGCCGCCGATGTCGGCGTGATGGCCGCGCGAGCCGACGTAGAACGTCGGCATCTCGCTCGCGTCTTCCAGATACACCGGCGTGACGACGGTGACGTCGGGCAGGTGCGTGCCGCCGTGGTACGGATCGTTGAGCGCGTACACGTCGCCGCGCTTCATCGTGCCGGCGTTCCTCGCGATCACCGTCTTGATCGACTCGCTCATCGAGCCGAGGTGGACCGGCATGTGCGGCGCGTTGGCGATCAGGTTGCCGTCGGCGTCGAACAGCGCGCACGAGAAGTCGAGGCGCTCCTTGATATTCACGGAGTACGCGGTGTTCTGCAGCTGCAGGCCCATCTGCTCGGCGATGTTCATGAACAGGTTGTTGAAGACCTCGAGCAGGATCGGGTCGACGCTCGTGCCGGCGGCGCGACGAAGGGGGCGCGGCGTCGTCCGCTCCAGGATCAGGTGATCGAGCGCAGTGACGCGGCCGGTCCAGCCGAGCTCGACGATGGTCGTCGCGTTGCTCTCGACGACGATCGCGGGGCCGGAGATGATCTGCCCCGGACGCGCCTGCGCACGGTCGACGAGCGCCGCGTCGTGCCAGCGGCCGTCGCCGAACATCCGCACTGTTGCCGCAATCGGTGCCGGTCCGGTCGCCGTGAGCTCGTGGCGGGTTTCCTCGGCCGCCTCGCCCGCGCCGACGGCCTCGACCGAGACCGCCTCGACGATCAGACGGCGCTCGCTCATCAGGAAGGCGAAGCGCTGCCGGTACGCCGCTTCGAACTCCGCCTGCAGCCCGACCTCGTCGGCGGACGCGACGACGAGCGCCGAGTCGGTGCCCTCGTAGCGCAGGTGGACCCGGCGGTGGACGACGATGCGATCGCGCGCAACGCCTTGCTCGACCAGCTCGGCCACGGCGTCGTCTGCCAGCACCGTCAAGCGCGCCTCGACGTCGGCGTGCGCGCCGGCGAGCGGCTGCTCGAGCGCGGCCTGGCGCATCACGGTCTGGTCGGCCAGGCCCATGCCGTAGGCCGACAGCACGCCGGCGAGCGGATGGATGTAGACGCGCTCCATCGCCAGCGCGTCGGCGACCAGACAGGCGTGCTGGCCGCCGGCGCCGCCGAAGCATTGCAGCGTGTAGCGGGTGACGTCGTAGCCGCGTGCCACCGAGATCTTCTTGATCGCGTTGGCCATGCTGCCGACAGCGATGTCGACGAAGCCGGCCGCGACCGCCTCCGGCGCGATCTCCTTTCCGGTCGCTGCCGCGATCTCGCCCGCGAGCGCGGCGAAGCGCGCGGCGACGGCGTCGCCGTCGAGCGCTTCGTCACCACGCGGGCCGAACACGCGCGGAAAGAACGCCGGCTGGATCTTGCCGAGCGCGAGGTTGGCATCGGTCACCGTCAGCGGTCCGCCACGGCGATAGCACGCCGGCCCCGGGTTCGCGCCCGCGCTCTCCGGGCCGACGCGAAAGCGCGCGCCGTCGAAGGCGAGGATCGAGCCGCCGCCGGCGGCGACGGTGTGGATCGCCATCATCGGCGCGCGCACGCGAACGCCGGCGACCTTGGTCTCGAACGCACGCTCGAACTCGCCGGCGTAGTGGCTGACGTCGGTCGAGGTCCCGCCCATGTCGAAGCCGATCACCTGGATCGGCTTGCCGTCGTCGCGGGCGATGCCCAGCTCTGCCGTGCGCACCATGCCGACGATGCCGCCGGCGGGCCCCGAGAGGATCGCGTCCTTGCCCTGGAACGCGTTCGCTTGCGCCAGCCCGCCCGACGACTGCATGAAGTACAGCTCGACGCCCGGCATCTCGGCGGCGACCTCGTCGACATAGCGGCGCAGGATCGGCGAGAGGTAGGCGTCGACGACCGTCGTGTCGCCGCGGCCGACGAGCTTCATCATCGGGCTGACGCGATGCGACACGCTCACCTGCGCGAAGCCGATGCGGCGCGCGATGCGCTCGGCGGCGAGTTCGTGTGCGGTGTGGCGCCAGCCGTGCATGAAGACGATGGCGACGCTCGCCAGGCCGGTCGCGAATGCGGCGCGCAGGTCGGCCTCGAGCAGCGCCTCGTCGAGCGGCCGAACGACCTCGCCGCCGGCCGACATGCGCTCGTCGGCCTCGACGACACGCGCGTAGAGCAGCTCGGGCAGGACGATGCGACGCTCGAACAGGCGCGGCCGGTCCTGGTAGGCAATCCGGAGCGCGTCGCGAAAGCCGCGCGTCGTCACGAGCAGCGTCGGTTCGCCCTTCCTCTCGAGGAGCGCATTGGTCGCGACCGTCGTTCCCATCTTCACCGACTCGACCTCGGCCGCAGTGATGGGCGCATCCGCGGCGACGCCGAGCAGGCGCCGGATCCCGGCGACCGCGGCATCGCGGTACTGCTCGGGGTTGTCGGACAGGAGCTTCAGCGTCGTCAGGGTGCCGTCGGGGCGCTTGCCGACGATGTCGGTGAAGGTGCCGCCACGATCGATCCAGAACTGCCAGCGGCGCGACGTCGACGCGTTCATGCGGCCGCGTTCCCGACGGTCGCGACGGTCGCGACGCCGGCGAGCCGCGCCCGGACCAGCGTCGTGATGTCGTGCACCGGCAACCCTGTCGCGGCCCGGACGGCGTCGGCGTAGGGCGGCAAGTTGGTGCACTCGAGCACGATCGCCGCGACCTCGGGATGGCGCGCGACCAGACGCTCGGCCGCCGCGACGGTGGCGAGCGCCGCTTCGTCGACGTCGAGCTCGGCGCGGTCGTCGAGCAGGGTCGCGCGAAAAGGCGAGTCGAGCGCCAGCCCTTCGATCGGCGTGTCGGTGCGCGCGCCGACCGCGCGCAGGTGCTCGGCCGTGAGCGATGCGGCATCGACGGTGACGACGCCGACGCGGCGGCCGACGCGGCGGCCGTCGCGCAGCCCAGCCTCGATCTCGGCGACGAGGAGCAGGCTCGACGTCCACACCGGCACCGCGAGCGCGGCCGCCATTTCGCGCTGAAAGAGGGCGAGGAAGCCGCAGCTCGTCGTCACCGCGGCGACGCCTTCGCGCTCGAGCGCGCGTGCCGCATCGATGAACGGCGCCAGCAGCGTCCGGTCACGCTCGACGACGACGCGGCGCGGCGACGCCCCGCGCACGGTGCGATAGCGGACCGGAAATGCGAACGTCTGCGGATGGCCGATGTCGCCCGGCGGACGCGGAAAGCGCGTCTCGAGCATCACCACGCCGAGGCTCGCGTTCACAAGGAGGTGGCCGCGCGCGCGGCCTGGTCGTAGAGACCCGACATCGTCCGCAGCAGGCGCGCGCTCTCGCCGATGTCGGCGTTGCGATCGGCGTCGAGGTTAGCGATCAGGCAGGCCTCGCGCACTTCACGGTACTTCGCGACCGCGGTCTCGCCGGCCGGCGTCGGGCTGTAGAAGACTTCCTTGCCGACGCGGTCGCCCTGCGCCAGGCCGGCGGCGAGCAGCTTCTTGAGCGAGTAGCCGACGACGTGCGTGTCCTCGACGTTGAGGACGAAGCAGATGTCGCCGACCTTCTTGTTGCGCGCGCGATGGCAGATGTGATGCAGCACCAGCACGTCGGTGATCGTCAGCTCGGGACAGCCGGCCGCCGCCATGCAGCGAACTGCCCAGCGCGAGAACGCGTTCCAGGCCACGATGAGGCCGAACTCGAGCTCGGAGAGCTCGACGCTCTTGGCCGAGACCAGGTGCGACGACGAAACGATGCCAGACGCCTTCGCCTTGCGCGGCACCGATCGGGCCGGCAGCGGCGCGACCTTCGAAGTCATGCGGGCGTTCCCCTCGAAACGTTGAAAACTTATTGACAATTTATCGCGATCCTTTCTAGACTGCAAGCGATCGGGCAAGAACCGATGTTCGACGCGCAAGGCACGCTCTATGCTTTTCGCCTCCTCATTCAACCGTCCGCCGGAGTGCCAATGAACCCCCTTGCCCGCTGCCATCCGCTCCTCGCCCGCCTCGCCGCCGCCGCCGCGCTGACGGCGGTCGCGACCGTCGCCGCCGCGCAGACCAAGTGGGATCTCCCCGCCGCCTACCCCGCGACCAACTTCCACACCGAGAACCTGCAGCAGTTCGCCAACGACGTCGACAAGGCGACGGCCGGCAAGCTCAAGATCACCGTCCACGCCAACGCATCGCTGTTCAAGGCCAACGAGATCAAGCGTGCGGTCCAGGGCGGGCAGGCGCAGATCGGCGAGGTGCTGCTCGTCAACTTCGAGAACGAGAACCCGCTCTACGGCGCCGACGGCATCCCGTTCCTCGCCGCCAGCTATCCCGAGTCGAAGAAGCTCGCGGCCGCGCAGAAGCCGTTCCTCGACAAGCTCCTCGGCGCGCAGGGAATGATGCTGCTCTACACGGTGCCGTGGCCGCCGCAGGGCATCTACGTCAAGAAGGAAATCGCCTCGGTCGCCGACATGCGCGGCCTGAAGTGGCGCGCCTACAGCCCCGCCACGGGCAAGATCGCCGAGTTGATCGGCGCGCAGCCAGTGACGGTCCAGGCCGCCGAGCTGTCGCAGGCGCTCGCCACCGGCGTGGTCGAGAGCTACATGTCGTCGGGCTCGACCGGCTACGACTCGAAGACCTACGAGTCGATCAAGTACTGGTACGACACCCAGGCCTGGTTGCCGAAGAACGCCGTGCTCGTCAACAAGAAGTCGTTCGACGCGCTCGACAAGGCGACCCAGGACGCCGTGCTGAAGGCCGCCGCCGATGCCGAAGTGCGCGGTGCCAAGCTGAGCGAGGAAAAGAACGACTGGTACAAGAAGGCGCTTGCCGAGAAGGGCATGAAGATCATGAAGCCCCCGGCCAAGCTGATGACCGACATGCGCCAGGTCGGCACGATCATGCTCGCCGATTGGGAGAAGAAGGCCGGCGCCGACGGTCAGGCGCTCGTCGGCGCGTACCGCAAGTAGGCCAGCGGCCCCGCTCGTGACCGCCGCGCCGACCTCGCCCCCCGACGCGCGGTCGGCGTTGCGCCGTTTCCTCGACGCGCTCTATCTCGGCGCCGGCTATGTCGCCGCGTGCTGCATCCTGCTCATCATGGTGTTGATGATCGGGCAGAGCATCCTGCGCGAGCTGCACGTCCGCACCGGCGCGGTCAACGACGTCGTCTCGTGGCTGTGCGCGGCGGCGGCGTTCTTCGCCATGGCGCACGCCTTCAAGCACGGCGACTTCGTTCGCGTCACGCTGCTGCTCGAGAAGGTGAGCCCGGCCGCGCAGCGGCGCTTCGAGATGGCCGCGCTGGCGATCGCCGCAGTCGCCGTCGGCTACCTCGCCTGGTGGGCGAACCGCTTCACCTGGGACAGCTACGTCTTCGACGAGACCGCGCAGGGCATGCTGCCGATCAAGATGTGGATCCCGCAGTCGACCTTTGCGATCGGTGCCATCCTGCTCTTCGTCGCCGTGTTCGACGAGCTTGTCGTCGTCCTGCGCGGCGGCCGGCCGAGCTATGTCGTCGCGGTCGAGGAGCGGCACGCGCACGGCGACTTCTCGTCCGAAGTCTGATCGAGAACTGCTGACGACGTATGGACATCCTCGTCGTCGGCGCGATCCTGCTCGGCCTGATGCTGGTCCTGCTCGCCGGCGGCGTCTGGATCGCGATGACGCTGGCGATCTGCGGCTGGGTCGGCCAGGCTTTCTTCACGACCACGCAGCCCGGCAAGAACCTGTTCTCGGCGTTCTGGGAGTCGAACGCCTCCTGGGAGCTGGCGGCGCTGCCCCTCTTCATCTGGATGGGCGAGATCCTCTTTCGCACCCGCCTCTCGGAAGAGATGTTCGAAGGGCTCGCGCCGTGGCTGAACCGCATCCCCGGCCGGCTGATGCACACGACGATCCTCGGCTGCGGCATCTTCGGCTCGGTCTCGGGCTCGTCGGCGGCAACCTGCGCGACGATCAGCAAGGTCGCCCTGCCCGAGCTGCTGCGGCGCGGCTACGACGAGAAGATCGCGCTCGGCTCGCTCGCCACGGCGGGCACGCTGGGCATCCTGATCCCGCCGTCGATCACGATGGTCGTCTACGCCGTCGCTGCCGACGCGTCGATCATCCGCATCTTCCTCGCCGGCTTCCTGCCGGGCTTCCTGCTGATGGGCCTGTTCTCCGGCTACATCGTCTGGTGGGCGCTTCGCCATCCGTCGAAGACGCCGCCGCCCGATGCGCCAATGAGCTTCATCGCCAAGGTCAAGGCCTCCGGCAACCTGATCCCGTGCGCTGTGCTGATCGTGTTCATCGTCTGGGTCCTGGTCGCCGGCTATGCCACGGCCACCGAATGCGCGGCTTACGGCGTGATCGGCTCGCTCGGCCTGGCCGCCTGGAGCCGCATGCTCACCTGGAAGAACTTCTGGGAGGGGCTGATGGGGACGACGCGTACGTCCTGCATGATCATGTTCATCCTCGCCGGCGCCTCGTTCCTGACCAAGACGATGGCGTTCACCGGAATTCCGCGCGAGCTCGCCGAGTGGGTCGACAGCATGCACCTCTCGCCCTACGCGCTGATCGCCGTGCTGACGGTCGTCTACCTCGTCCTCGGCACGGCGCTCGACGGCATCTCGATGATCGTCCTGACCTCGGCCGTCGTCCTGCCAATGATCCAGAAGGCCGGCTTCGACCTGATCTGGTTCGGCATCTTCATCGTCCTCCTGGTCGAGATCGCCGAGGTCACGCCCCCGGTCGGCTTCAACCTGTTCGTGCTGCAGAACATGACCGGCAAGGACAGCAACACGATCGCCCGGGCAGCGGTGCCGTTCTTCGCCTGCCTGGTCGTATGCATCGTCCTCATCACCGTCGCGCCGGTGATTGTCACCTGGCTGCCCGACGTCGTGATGGGAGCGCAGCGCTAGCGAGTCCGCGCGCGCCGCGCCGAAGTCGTGAACAGGCGGCAACAAGTCGCGCATTTCGGCGCACCGCCACGGCCGCCCGTGGCCATCATGGCTCGGCTTCCCACAAGCCTGCGCACGTCCATGGCGGACGTCGCCGATGCGGGCGGCACGAGGACCGCATGGCCGATCTTTCTACTCCCCTCAGCTGGAAGGCCGCGCCGGGCCTGGCATCGTCGCCCGACGAGGCGCCGGCCGCCGCCATCTCGGCGGCGAAGGAAAAAGGCAATCGCAACGTCTTCTTGTGGCCGACGCCCCCCTACGCGAGCTATCCGGCGCCGACCGAGCAGACCGAGACGCTGCCGTGCCAGATCCTCGTTCGCACAGAGCTGGCGCCGATCTCGGCGCGCCTGACATTCTTCGTTCCTGAAACCTCTGTCGCCCATGTGCAGATGCCCTCGGCACGAACTACCCTGGCGCTGCGCTTCGACAAATTCCTCGCCCTGACGGTGACGACGCCGCTGCGACCGCTGCCGCTGTCGCGCAGCGATCCGCACGCGGAGCTACTCGGCCAGCGCCAGAGCTCGCCGTACAAGATCCGGCTCACCGCCGGCGGCGAGCTGAGCGGCATGACGATCGGCCACGTCGAGGCCGAGTTCGGCCTGTTCATCTTCCCGCCTTGCGAAGACGACGGCAGCGTCAAGCGCACCTTCATCCCGCGCGCCGCGTACGCAGCCTTCGAGCTCGGCCCGAAGATCGGCGAGGTGCTGGTCGACCAGCATCAGGCGACGCCGGCACAGATCGACGAGGCGGTCGACGTGCAGAAGGGCCTGCGCAAGCAGAAGCTCGGCGAGATGCTGGTCACGCAGCAGATCGTCAGCGCGCAGCAGCTGCTCGAGGCGATCGAGCGTCAGCAAAAGATGCCGCTCGTCCGGATCGGCGAGGCGCTGCTCTCGCTCGGCATGATCGACGAAAGCCAGCTGAAGGAAGCGCTCGTGCAGCAGCAGCTCGACCGCAGCGTCCCGCTCGGCGAGATCCTGGTGCGAATGGGCGTGGTCTCGCGCGACGAACTGCAAACCGCGCTCGCCCGCAAGATGGGCTATCCGCTGGTCGACCTCGAAGCGTTCCCGGTCGAGACCGAGGCGCTCCGCAAGCTCGGCTACGGCGTCGCCGCGCGCCTGCGCGCGATGCCGCTGCTGATCCGCGACGGCCGGCTCGTCGTCGCCCTCGAAGACCCGTCGCGACGCGCCGCCGTCGACGAGATCGAGTTCAATTCCGAGCTGAAGGTCGTCCCCGTCCTCGGCCGCTCCATCTACACCACGCTGCACGCCGCCTACGACAAGATCGGCTCGGGCAGCAGAACGCGCGTAGCCTCCGACCTGGCGGCGCCGATCGCCTACGGGCCCGACTTCTCCGCTGCCTCAGCGGCGACCTCGACGACGACCGACGAGCTCGTGGAGACGCTCGAGAAGGAGGGACTCGAGCGGCTCGCCGGCGACGACGACAAGCCGATCGAGCAGAGCGACAACTCGCTCGTCCGCCTGCTCAACTACATGGTCGTCGAGGCGCACAAGGAAGGCGTCTCCGACATCCACATCGAGAGCTACCCCGGCAAGGAGAAGATCCGCGTCCGCTTCCGGAAGGACGGCATCCTGCGCACCTACCTCGAGCTGCCGGCGAACTACCGCAACGCGCTGATCGCGCGCGTCAAGATCATGTGCGATCTCGACATCTCCGAGCGCAGGCGCCCGCAGGACGGCAAGATCAACTTCGCCAAGTTCATGCCGCAGCACAAGATCGAGCTGCGCGTCGCGACGATCCCCACCAACAACGGCCTCGAGGACGTCGTCCTGCGCCTGCTCGCCTCGGCGCGCCCGATCCCGATCGACATGCTCGGCCTGACCGAGGCGAACCGGCTGGCGCTGCAGGCGGCAGTCGAGCGCCCCTACGGCATGGTCCTGTGCGTCGGCCCCACCGGCTCGGGCAAGACGACGACGCTGCACTCGGCGCTCAGCCACATCAACGTTCCGGAGCGAAAGATCTGGACCGCCGAGGATCCGGTCGAGATCACCCAGCCGGGCCTGCGCCAGGTGCAGGTAAACCCCAAGATCGACTGGACCTTCGCCAAGGCGCTGCGCGCATTCATGCGGGCCGACCCCGACGTCATCATGCTCGGCGAGATCCGCGACAACGAGACCGCGCAGATGGCGATCGAAGCGTCGCTCACCGGCCATCTGGTCCTCTCGACGCTGCACACCAACAGCGCCCCCGAGACGGTGACCCGCCTGCTCGACATGGGCATGGATCCGTTCAACTTCGCCGACTCGCTGCTCGCCGTGCTGGGGCAGCGGCTGGTGCGCCGGACTTGCCCGGATTGCCGCGTCGACCGGCTGGCGACCGAGGAGGAGATCGATGAGCTTCTCGGCGACTACTTGAATGCCTTCGGTGCCGAAGCCCCGATGTCGCGTGACGAGGTGCTCGCCGGCTGGATGCAGCGCCATGCGGCCGAGGGCCAGCTTCTAGTGCACGACAGCGAGGGCTGCGAGAAGTGCGACCAGACCGGCTTTCGCGGCCGCGCCGGCATCCACGAGCTGATGGTCGTTTCGCGCGAGCTGCGCCGGATGATCCAGAACGGCGCGCGCGCCGAGGCGCTGCAGGCGAGGGCGATGAAGGAAGGCATGCGGACGCTGCGCCAGGACGGCATCGAGAAGGTGCTCGCCGGCCAGACGACGATCGAGGAAGTTCGGGCCTCCAGCAACGTCTAGTGCGCGGAGCGCGCTAGACGCTGCGCTGACAGGATTGCTCCCTCCCTGCTCGCTCCCCTCCCTCCGAGAGGTGGGGCCGGCCCCGTTGGGGCCGCTTTTCGTATCGCGACGCGTCAGCGGGCGCCAGCGCGCTCGAGCTGGTCAACGAGGGGGCGATAGCCCTTGTCGCGGGCCAGCTGGAGCGGAGTGCGGCCGGGGCGGTCGGCGAGTTGCGTGCTGGCGCCGGCGTCGAGCAGGGCGCGCACGACCGACTGGTGGCGCGGGCCGCCGTCGCCGAGGACGACCGCTTCGATCAGCGCCGTCCAGTGCAGGTTGTTGACATGGTCGAGTGGCGAGCCGGCGGCGATCAGGCGGCGCACGACGCTGTCGTGGCCGAGGTGGGCGGGGGCGATCAGCGCCGTGCCGTCGTAGCGGCTCGTCACCTGGCGCGCGCTCGCGCCAAGGGCGAGCAGCACGTCGAGCGTCGCCTCGTCGTCGGCGACTGCAGCGATCGTCACCGCGTCGTAGCGGTCGTTGTCGAGCGCGTCGAGTGCCGCGCCGGAGCGTGCGAGCGCGACGATCGCGCCGGCCTTGCTTGCGAAGGTTGCGACGTGCAGCGGGGTGCGGCCGTTCCCGTCGCGCGCCTTCAGCGCCGCCGGATCAGCGGCGGCCAGGCGAAGGGTGGCAGCGACGTCCCCGCGCGCTGCAGCGGCGTGCAGGCCGCTGTATGCGGCAATCTCGCTCATCGTGGGCGCGACTTGCGCCCACGAGGGCAACGGCAAGGCGACGGCGGAAAACGCCACCATCAAGGCGGTGGCTACGGCGAAGGCCGCGCGCGAAGAGCGTGCAGGCGCTTGCCGCGATGCGCTCACCGGAACAGGAGGAAGAGCGTCGCCAGCACGACGATGGCCGCGAGCACCCAGCCGATCGTCCCCGCCGGCTCGCGCTCGCGCGGCACGGGCGGCAATGCTTCCTTGGCCGCGGCCGCGACGCCGGCCGGCGCGCGCGCCTGCAGTTGCGCCTCGAAGGCCTTGAAGAAGTCGTCGGTGATCTTGGCGGCGGTGGCGTCGATCAGGCGCGATCCGATCTGGGCCATCTTGCCGCCGACCGTCGCGCGAGCAGCGTAGGCGAGCTTGGTCGAGCTCTCGCTGAGCGGCGTCAGCGACACGTCGGCGGATCCCTTGCCGAAGCCAGCGACACCGCCTTGGCCGTCGAAGTTGATCGTGTAGCCGTTCGGCGCCTGCACGTTGGTCAGCTTCAGGTTGCCCTTGAAGCGCGCGCTCACCGGGCCGATCTTCATCGCCACGACGGCGACGAAGCCGTCGTCGCCGACGCGCTCCAGCGTTTCGCAGCCGGCGATGCAGGCCTTGAGCGTCTCCGGATCGTTGAGCGCGGCCCAGGTCGCGTCGATCGACGCCGGGATGGTTCGTTCGCCGTTCAGTTCCATCGTTCGATTCTCCTACCGGCGCGCGGGCGGCGCCGATTGCAGCGCCGTCGCCAGGTCGGCGAGGCTGGCCAGGTTGTGGACCGGCAGGAATCGGTCGACACAGGGCAACAGCGCCTTCACGCCCCCGGCGCGCGGCTCGAAGCGATCGAAGCGCAGCAAGGGGTTGAGCCAGACGATCTGGCGCGCGAACAGCCGCAACTGCTGCGCCGCGCGCGTCAACTCGCCCAGCTCGTCGCGGTCGAGGCCGTCGGTGACGAGCATCAGCGCCGCGTTGGCGCCGAGCAGGCGGCGCGCCCAGTGCCGGTTGAAATCGTCGAGGCAGGACGCGATGCGCGTGCCGCCCTTCCAGTCCTGCACCTGCGAGCTCGCCAACTCGAGGGCGAGGTCGGGGTCGCGATGGCGCAGCGCGCGCGTGATGTTGGTGAGGCGCGTGCCGAAGGTCAGCGTGTGGACCTTGAGATAGCGCCGCGTCAGGCCGTGCACGTAGTGCAGCATGAGCCGCGCATAGCGGTCCATCGAGCCGGAGACGTCGAGCAGGACGACGATCGTCGGCAGCTCGCTCCTTGCGCGGCTGAAGCGCGGCACGAGCGTTTCGGGCTGGCGCGCCATGACGAGCATCGTCGCGCGCAGGTCGATCCGGCCGCGCGCGCTCGCTTCGTGGCGGCGCCGGCGCACCGGCGCGAACGGCAGCGGCACTTCCTCGGCGAGCTTCTTGGCAAGCTCGAACTCCGCCGCGGTCATCGATTCGAAGTCGGCGCGCTGCAGGCGCTCGCGGTCGGAGAACGCGAAGCTGGTATCGAACTCGACCGCGTCGTCGGGCTTTTGCGCGGGCCGGGTGGCATCGGCGAGCGGGGCCGGCGCGAGCGCGTCTGCGAGGCGGTTGGAGCGCGGCTTGTTCGCGCGATCGCCGCGCCCGCTGATCTTCGGCAGCAGCTCGGCCATCATCCGCTCGAGCAGCTTCGGGTCGCGCCAGAAGGCCGCGAAAGCGTCGTCGAAAAGCGCCTGCTGCTCGTGGCGATCGATCATCACCGCCGACAGCGCAGCGTGGACGTCGTCGCGGCGCGCCAGGCCGACCGCCTCGATCGCCTCGAGGGCCGCCAGCACGCGGTCGGGGCCGACGGCGAGGCCGGCGTGGCGCAGGACGCGCGCGAAGTGGACGACGTTGTCAGCGAGCATCGGCCGGCGCGGCGCCGCGCGCCGTCGCCTGCAGCTCGGCGAGCAGCTTGGTGACGTCGCCGCTTTGCATCTTGGCGATGTCGTCGCGGTGCTTCAGGAGCACGCCGAGCGTGTCGCGAACGTTGTCGGGCGCGAGGCTGAACGCGTTCAGCGCGACCAGAGCGTTGCTCCAGTCGATCGTCTCGGCGATCCCGGGCGCCTTGAACAGGTCGAGCGTTCGCATCCGCTGCACGAAGGCGACGACCTGCGCGGCCAGCCGCTCGGGCGCGCCCGGCGCGCGGATGCGCACGATTTCGAGCTCGCGCTCGAGGTCGGGGTAGTCGACCCAGTGATAGAGGCAGCGGCGCTTCAGCGCGTCGTGGATCTCGCGCGTGCGGTTGCTGGTGATGACGACGATGGGCGCCGCCTCGGGCGCGGCCTTGACGGTGCCGAGCTCGGGGATGGTCAGCTGGTTCTCGGCCAGGACCTCGAGCAGGAACGCGTCGAACGGCTCGTCGGCGCGGTCGAGCTCGTCGATAAGGAGCACCGGCGAGCGCGCCTGGGTCAGCGCCTGCAGCAGCGGGCGCTCGATCAGCATCGAGCGCGCATACAGGCTCTTGGCGAGGCGCTCGCGCGAGGCCGAGTCGCCGACGTCGTGCGCTGCCTCGGCGAGCCGGATCTCCATCATCTGGCGTGCGACGTTCCACTCGTACGCGGTCTGCGCGACATCGAGCCCTTCGTAGCACTGCACGCGCAGCAGCGTCGCCTGCAGCACCCGCGCCAGCGCCTTGGCGAGTTCGGTCTTGCCGACGCCGGGCTCGCCTTCGACGAAGAGCGGGCGCTTGAGCGTGAGGGCGAGGAAGACCGAGGTCGCCAGGCGCCGGTCAGCGACGTAGTTCTCGGCGCCGAGGGCGGCGACGACGCCCTCGACGGTGATCGGCACGGCGGCAGCAGGACTCATCATCGAGCCATGCTACCCGGCGCTCGCGCGCGGCGCCGGCCGGAACCGGACACCTCAGCGAGCGAGCGCCGCCGCCACCGCGCGCGCAGCGATGACGCTGATCATCGCGGCGCGGTACTCGGTCGAGCCGTGCAGGTCGGCGTTGATGTCGGTGGTGGGCATCTTCCCCGCCTTGGCGGCATCCGCTGTGAAGCTCTTGGCGAGCGCGTTCTCGATCTCGGTGGCGCGGAACGCGTGGCCCTTGGCGCCGGTGACGCCGACGCGGACGCCGCCCGCGGTCTGGGCAACGCACACGCCGATCAGCGCGAAGCGCGACGCCTGCTGCTTGTACTTGACGTAGGCCGCCTTCTGTGCGGCCGGGAAGGTGACGGCGGTGATCAGCTCACCGGGCTGCAATGCGGTCTCCCACAGGCCGGTGAAGAAATCGTCGGCGGCGATCGTGCGGCGGTCGGTATGGATCGTCGCGTTGAACGCCAGCACGCCGGCCGGGTAGCACGCCGCCGGGTCGGCGTTGGCGATCGAGCCGCCGATCGTTCCCATGTTCCTCACCATCGGATCGCCGATCCCGCCGGCGAGCTCGGCGATCGCCGGCGCGATGCGCTTCACGTCGGCGTTGGCGGCGACGCTCGCATGCGTCGCCATCGCGCCGATGGTGACGCCGTTGCCGTCGGCCTTGATCTGCTTCAGGTCGGCGATCGCGCCCAGGTCGACCAGGCGCTCGGACTGCGACAGGCGCAGCCGCATCGCCTGGATCAGGCTCTGGCCGCCGGCGAGAAAGCGCGTGTCGGCGCCGGCGGCAGCGGCCTTGGCGGCATCGCGGCTGGTCGGCCGCTGGTAGTCGAATGCGTACATCGTTGTTCTCCTTGCTTCAGGCGGACATGCCGTTGGCGGCGCGCCAGACGCGCTCCGGCGTCGCTGGCATCGCCAGGTCGACAATGCCCAGGGCGTCGGTGAGCGCGTTGATGTAGGCCGGCGGCGAGCCGATCGCGCCGGCCTCGCCGCAGCCCTTGACGCCGAGCGGGTTGTGGCTGCACGGCGTGTTGGTCGTCGCGACCTTGAAGCTCGGGATGTCCATCGCGCGCGGCATCGCGTAGTCCATGTACGAGCCGGTGACGAGCTGCCCAGACTGCGGATCGTAGGCGCACGCTTCCATCATCGCCTGGCCGAGGCCCTGGGCGATGCCGCCGTGGACCTGGCCTTCGACGATCATCGGGTTGACGATATTGCCGAAGTCGTCGACGGCGACGAACTGCTCGATCTTCACCTTGCCGGTGTCGCTGTCGACCTCGACCTCGCAGATGTAGGTGCCGGCCGGATAGGTGAAGTTGGTCGGGTCGTAGAAGGCGTTCTCGTTCAGCCCGGGCTCGAGCTTGTCGAGCGGAAAGTTATGCGGCACGTAGGCCGTGAGCGAGACGTTGCCCCAGGCGATCTTCTTGTCGGTGCCGGCGACCTTGAACTCGCCGTTCTCGAACTCGATGTCGGTGTCGGCCGCTTCGAGCAGGTGGGCA
>Ga0207650_10001715_pt1 | contig 15558 bp, 14 predicted proteins | sample KBSS63metaG_FD_184325 | JGI IMG/M metagenome (GOLD analysis project Ga0207650, IMG submission 184325) | Switchgrass rhizosphere microbial communities from Kellogg Biological Station, Michigan, USA - KBS S6-3 metaG (SPAdes) (version 2) | ecosystem: Host-associated > Plants > Roots > Rhizosphere...
TGTGACGGTGCAGTCACAGAAAACCGTTCCGTGTCGCCACCGCTCACGCCGCCAGGAAGAGCGCGGGGTCGATCGGTGTGGCGTTCAAATAGACGCTGAAATGCAGATGGGCGCCGGTCACGCGTCCGGTCGAGCCGACACGGCCGATCTGCTTGCCGGTGTCGACTTGCGCGCCGATCGCAGTCTCGACCGCGGACAGGTGGCAATACAGCGTCAGGAACCCCTGACCGTGGTCGACGATCACGGTATTGCCGTTGAAAAAATAGTCCCCGGTGTCGGCCACTGAGCCGGCAGCAGCGGCAAACACCGGCGTGCCCGCGGATGCGGCGATGTCCATCCCGCTGTGCGGATTGCGCTTCTCGCCGTTGAAGATCCGGCGCAGGCCGAAGGACGACGATCGCGGCCCGTCGGCCGGGCTCGAGAGCAGCAATGTCGCCGGCTCGCGCGACGCCGTGAAGCGGCTCGACACGTCGGCGAGGTGGACGCGCTCGCGTTCGTAGCGCGCCAGGTCCTGCGGCGAGAGATCGACATGTCGCCGCGCGACTGTCAGCCGCTGCTCGGCATAGCTCTTGGGCCGAAGCGCGAATGCGATCTCGCGCGTCCCGCCGTCGCCAGCGCCTACGCTGAGCGTCTGCCGCTTCTTCGGATCGGCGGCGAGTCCGATGCCGACGATGGCAATCCAGAACCCCGCCCATTGGGGCTTGGGCAGCACCATCACGCGGCGGCCACCGAACGTTGCCGACGGTCGCAGCGCCGCGGCACCGAGTTCCACGATCGCAAAGCCGCCCGGCACTGCCGCAGCGAGTGGCAGCGTTGCCGATGAAGCGCGCGCGAGCCATGGCATGGCGGCTCCGGCCGCAAGGGATGAGAGAGCGAGGCGACGCTGCACGATGCTCGCAATCGTAGCCGCGCGATACGCTGCGACTGCTGTTATCGGCAGCGGGCGACAGTCGGGCACGGATTAAGTGCTGTCGTTCGCGCTCAGCGCATGACCGAGCCGGCAGCGGTCCGCCCTGACCCACGAGTGCGGGCGTAATTGCACAACGCCGCGGAAGTGCGAGGTAAGGCGACGGCGCTTGTCTGGTCGCCTTACCGCCTTGAAGCGTTCGGGGCCACCGGCTTAGCATCCTCCTATGAATCGCTTGAAGATCTACTCCGGCCCACTAAGCATGTTTGGTGCGAAGGTCGAGATCGCCGCACGGGAGAAAGCGGTCGCATTTGATCTTGTGATGGTGCCGTTCGACTTTGAGCGCGGCTATACGCCCAAGCATCTCGACGTGCTGCGCATCGATCCCAAACACCAAGTGCCGGTTCTCGTTGACGACGACGTCGAGTTGTTCGACTCCACCCAGATATTCGAGTACCTGGAAGATCGTTGGCCGGATCCGCCACTTTGGCCTCGTTCCGTTGCCGCGCGAGCGGAAGCGCGGAAACGAGAGCTCCATTGCGACGAGGTGTTCTTCCCGCATGTCGTGCGCCTGATGGACCTGCGCGGAAATCCCGACCCGGTGGACGCGCCGGAGTGGAAAGCGGCGACAGAAGAACTGGCGATGCACTACGTTCGGATGAACCCGTTGCTCCAAGATCGCGAATACATCGCGGACCAATTCAGCTACGCCGACATCGCGTTCTACATGGCGCAGTTCTTTGCGGCGCGTCACACTACCGATGACTGCGGAGCATTTGAATCTGCTTGCACGGCGCGAGCGCATGATTGGTCGGGCGGCGGTCAGGACGGTCGTCACCGCGATGGCGAGCTATCTCCGCAGTCAGGGCCGAATGGTTCCGGAGCTTGGTGGCCGAACTGGATAGAGCGAGCCCCGGATTCGAGGCGCGGCCAAGCGGACGCTGTCGACGAGCCCGAGACCTACAAACCGGGAGAGCTGATGTGAGCGAAAGCGAGAAGGAAATCCGCCGGGTCATCGATTCCTATTCGGCAGCGGTGTTCTCACGCGACGTCGAAGCCTTCATGCGTCTTTATCACCCAACCGTGCGGGTGTTCGATACGTGGGGCGTTTGGCTCTATGAAGGTGCGCCCGCTTGGCTAATCGCGGTGGAGGGCTGGTTCGCGTCCCTGGGGAACGAGAGAGTCAAGGTGAGCTTTTCTGAGTTGCAATCCATCACCGAGCACTCGGTGGCTGTAGTCAGCGCCATCGTCACCTACGCTGCGGAGTCGGCGCAGGGTGAGCCGATTCGCTCAATGCAGAACCGAATCACCTGGGTGCTTCGCGAAAGCGGACACGTCTTTCGAATTGCTCACGAACACACGTCGGCACCCATAGGCTTTGAAGACTCCAAGGCCATCCTTACGCGTTCTTGACGGAACACGCGGGCGCTTCGGGGTGGAGTCCTCATTCGGTTTCGCGAGCTGCCGACCTCACTACGTGCCCACCCGCCTGACCGGCGCCGGGCCCGATCTCGATCTCCCAATCGGAGGCGGCGATGACGCGCTCGTCGTGCTCGACGACGATCACCGTGTTGCCGGCGTCGACGAGACCTTGCAGCTGTGCCATCAGCTTGTCGACGTCGGCGGGATGCAGGCCTGTCGTCGGCTCGTCGAGGACGTAGAGCGAGCGGCCGCGCTGCTGCTTCTGCAGCTCGGTCGCGAGCTTGATCCGTTGCGCCTCGCCGCCCGAGAGCTCGGTCGCGGGTTGGCCGAGTCTGAGGTAGCCGAGCCCGATGTCGCGCAGCACGGCGAGCGGCTTCAGCACCGCCAACTCGTCGGCGAAGAGGTCGCACGCGGACTCCACGGTCAGGCCGAGGACATCGGCGATGCTGCGATCGCGCCACATCACCTCGAGCGTCTTGGCGTTGTAGCGAGCGCCCTGGCAGGTCGGGCAGGGCGCGTAGACGCTTGGCATGAAGAGCAGCTCGACGCTGACGAAGCCTTCTCCCTCGCACGTGTCGCAGCGGCCCTTGGCGACGTTGAAGGAGAACCGGCCGGCGTCGTAGCGGCGCGAGCGCGCCATCGGCGTCGCAGCGAAGAGCTTTCGGACGCCGTCGAAGAGACCGGTGTAGGTCGCGAGATTCGAGCGCGGCGTGCGACCGATCGGCTTCTGGTCGACGCGGACGAGCCGGTGGATTCGCTCCATGCCCGAAGCGATGTGGCCATGCGTCTCGGCGGCGAGGGTCGGTTCGCCGTCCGTGGGCTCGTCGTCGTCGCTCGCTGGCTCATGGCCGAGTTGGCGGCAGACGAGCTCGACCAGTGCCTCGCTGACCAGGCTCGACTTGCCCGACCCGGAGACGCCGGTGACCGCGGTCAGCACGCCGAGCGGGAAGCGGGCGTCGAGGCCGACGAGGTTGTTGCGCGTGATTCCGGCAAGCACCAGCCACCCCTGCGGCACGCGGCGGCGAGATCGCGGGGACGCGGCCCGGTCGAACAGGAAGTGGGCCGTGTGCGACTCGGCGATGCGCGCAAGTCCCGCCGGGGGGCCGCTATAGAGGACGCGGCCGCCGCGCTCGCCGGCGTCCGGGCCGACGTCGACGATCCAGTCGGCGCGCCGCATCGTCGCCAGGTCGTGCTCGACCACGAAGATCGAGTTGCCAGATCGCTTCAACGCGTCGAGCGCCTCGAGCAGCGCGGCGCCGTCCTTCGGATGCAGCCCGGCGGTCGGTTCGTCGAGGACGTAGACGACGCCGAAAAGGTTGGAGCGGATCTGCGTCGCCAGCCGCAGCCGCTGCAGCTCGCCGGGCGAGAGGGTTGGCGTGCTGCGGTCGAGCGAGAGGTAGCCGAGGCCGAGCGAGCGGAGCGCTTCGATGCGCGCCATGACATCGGCCGCTATGCGCTGCGCCGCGATGCGCTTCTCTTCCGAGAGGTCGGGCGTGCGGTGGACGTCGAACGCGCCGGCGTGCGCCGAGCCGCCGGTGGCGACTCGGCGTGCGGTGTCGGCGCGCGCTGCGGCGCGGTCGTACGCCGGCGCGCGCTTTGCATTGCCGCGCGAGCCCGCGCTACCGTAGATCACATCGAAGCGCCCTGCGGCGGCCGGCGCAAGAACCTCCGCGACGCGATCGAGCGGCAGCCCCGCGAGCGCGCCGATGTCGAGCCCGGCGAAGGTGACCGAGAGTGCTTCCTTCTTCAGCCGCTTGCCGTCGCACGCCGGGCAGATCGCGCCGGTCATGAAGCGCGCGACGCGCCTTTTCATCAGCGGGCTCTGCGTCGTCGCGAACGTGTGCAAGACGTAGCGGCGCGCGCTAGTGAACGTGCCCATGTACGCTGACTCGGTCTTGCGGCGAAGCGCGGTGCGCGTCTCGGCCGGTGTGAACCCGGGGTAGACCGGCACCGTCGGCTGCTCTTCAGTGAAGAGGATCCAGTCGCGCGTCTTCTTCGGCAGAGTGCGCCACGGCACGTCGACGTCGATTCCCATCGAGACCAGGATGTCGCGCAGGTTCTGCCCATGCCACGCCGGTGGCCACGCCGCGACTGCCCGCTCGCGGATCGTCAGTGCGTGGTCGGGCACCATCAATCGCTCGGTGACTTCGTAGACGCGCCCGAGGCCGTGGCAGTTCGGGCACGCTCCCTGCGCGGTGTTGGGCGAGAAGTCCTCGGCGAAGAGCATCGGCTGGCGCGGCGGGTAGCGTCCAGCGCGCGAGTAAAGCATGCGCAGGAGGCTCGAGATCGTCGTCACGCTGCCGACCGACGAGCGCGATCCCGGCGTGCCACGCTGCTGCTGCAGCGCGACTGCGGGCGGTAGCCCGGAGATGTCGTCGACATCGGGCATGCCGACCTGGTCGATCAGCCGCCGGGCGTACGGAGCGACCGACTCGAAGTAGCGCCGCTGGGCTTCTGCGTAGACGGTGCCGAACGCGAGTGAGGACTTGCCCGATCCGGAAACGCCGGAGAACACGACGAGCGCGTCGCGCGGGATGTCGACGTCGACGTCCTTCAGGTTGTGCTCACGGGCGCCGCGTACGCGAACGAAGCCGGAGAAATCGTCGGGGGGCATGCGTCGGGATTCGGATTGACGTTGTCCACTCGTCCGAGCAATCGGGCGGCCGCATCGCCCGGGGGAGGTGCGTTGGGTCTCGAGGGCGGCTGGCCCCCCAGTCTCCGACATCGCTGCTCGGATGGTCGCTGAAGCGGTGCATCGGCAATTCGCGCGCCGTACTGGCTCCGGCTCGGACGGCATGGCGCTTGCCGAAGGCCGTCGACGCCGCGACTCCGCGAGCGAACAAAGGAGTAAGCACATGGCCACGATCAAGAAACCCGCGGCGACGGCCGCGACAGCGAAGACGGACGCGACAGCGATGCTGGAGCGGGATCACCGCGACGTGAAGAAGCTGTTCAAGCAGTACGAGAAGCTCGCCGATGCCGAGGCCAGCGGCGACGAGCGCCAGGCGCTGGCCACTCAGATCTGCACGATGCTGACGGTGCATGCGACCATCGAGGAGGAGATCTTCTACCCGGCGGCGCGCGAAGCCGAGGTCGACGACGACCTGCTCAACGAAGCCGAGGTCGAGCATGCCTCTGCCAAGGACCTGATCGCCCAGATCGAGTCGATGTCGCCCGACGACGAGCTGTACGACGCCAAGGTCACCGTGCTGGGCGAGTACATCGATCACCATGTCCAGGAGGAAGAGGGCGCGATGTTTCCCAAATGTCGGCGCGCCAAGATGGACCTGGCCGGTCTCGCGCAACAGCTGGCCGAGCGCAAGTCGGAGCTGATGGCCGACACGCCGGCGTAGGTAGAGGCGATATTGAGATCCTGGGGATCGTCGCGTCCGATCAAGGCGCGACGCTAAGCCCTGGAAGGCGTATCCCGGCGGCCGACAGCGCGTGACGCGCTGCGGAAGCGCACGGCCTGACATGCCACGCGGGACGCATCGGGGCGTTTATCGCAATCCTTGACTGCCGCTTCGCTTCGCCGGCACTCCGGCGCGCACTATCGGCCACCGGATCAACACCGCTGCGCCAGATGCGGCGAGCATGGCGGCATCGCCTGGGCCATGGATCAGAATGCCCGCGTGACCGAGCCCCTACGAATGGAGTCTGAAACCGCGTCGCGCCTGGCGCTCAGCGAGCAGCGCCTGGAGCTTGCGTTGTCCGCGGGCCTAGGCATCGGCACCTGGGACTGGGATGTAGTCAGCGACAGGGTCTTCCCCGACGAACGCTTCGCGCGCCTTTACGGTGTGGACTCCGACAAGGCGAGGGCTGGCGCGCCCGTCGCCGAGTTCTTCGTCGCGATGCACCCAGAAGATCGCGCGGAGGTGCAAGCTCACATCGACGAGGCGCTGCGTACCGGAGCGCTTTTCAGTCGGGAGTACCGGCTCCTCGGCTTTGAAGGCGACGTGACTTGGGTCGTCGCAGAGGGCCGCTGTGAGTTCGACGCTCAAGGCCAGCCCATTCGCTTTCGGGGCGTGAGTTTTGACATCACCGAGCGCAGACTCGCAGAGCAAAGACTGCGCCGATGACCGGTCTCGCGTCGACGACGTTCGTTCGCTCCATGCAACGAGCGCGAGGAGTGGGTCGGGTCAGTTGTTCCGGCGCAAATACATGTCCAGCACGCGCCGCAGGACGACAAGGCGAAACGGCTTCAGCAAGACCTCGTCGATACCGGCTTCGAGGCACGCTTCGGCCTGCTCGGTTTCGTGCGCGCCCGTCATTGCAATGACCGGCGTCCGAAGGGAACCCGTGGCGCGTTCCAATTGCCGGAGCGTCCGAGTCGCGGCGATTCCGTCCATGTCCGGCATGTGGATATCGGTCAACACGAGCCCGACTTGCTGACGTCTCAACACCGCCAGCGCTGCCGCGCCTTCGGCAGGCGGGGCGGGTTCTGCGCGGAGCTTTCTGCCTGAGACGACGTCAGTACCTGGTCAGCGTTTCAGGAGCGCCCGGCGAAAGGTCAGGTTGAAACGTGCGCTGCCGGTCAGCGCGTGATCGGCTTCGTGCAGTGTGTCGATGCCGTGGAAGTTCAGGCGGGCGGGGCCGCCCCACACGACAACGTCGCCATGATCGAGACGCACCCGCCGCGGCCTGACCGCGCGCGTCTCGCCGCCCCAGAGAAATGTCGCCGGCACGCCCAGGGAGACCGAGACGATCGGGGCGGCGAAGTCTTGTTCATCCCGATCCTGATGGAGCGTCAGTCGTGTGCCTGGCTCGTAACGGTTGAAGAGGCACGCGTCGGGCGCGAACCCCTCGAAGCCCGCCGCGCTTGCGGCTCGCTGGGCGAGATGCGCGAACACTCCGGGCATGGCCGGCCAGGGCTGCCTCGTCTCCGGATCGATCGCGTCGTAGCGATAACCGCTGTGGTCGCTCAGCCAGCCTGCATCGCCGGAATTGGTCATCGCGACCGACATGCGCAGGCCGCGGGCCGTCGTCATGTGCCGAAACGGAGCCGGCCGCGCGACCGCCTGGATCGCATCGAGTAGCGCAAGCGCTTCGTCCAACGCGAAGGCCCGCAGGACGAAAGCGCCGAACGCCAGTTGCTCGCGGCCGACGGCTCGCGATGGGCCCGACTCGAATAGGTCCTCCTGGCCTGCGCGACTAGCTCGCGTCATGATTGTGATCACTTCGGCAATGCGGCGATGGCCTGGTCGATCGACTTCCGTTCATCGGCTGATCCCGCTTGCGCACGGGCAGCTTCCAGAGCGAGGCGCCATGCGACATCGAGCGCCTTGCTGCTCTCGGCCTCCGAATCGGGTTTGACGCCGACGCGTTCCCAGTTGCCACCGGTGATCGGGTTCACCGCCGCGCCGATGGGGATGAAGGCACCGAACCCGCGCCCGATGTCGAAGGCTTGGTCCGGATGGGCACCGCCCCCGGTCCTGCTGCCGACGACGCGAGCGCGGCCGGTCGCTTGAAGATCGTAAGCAAGCTCTTCGCCGGCCGAGAATGTGCGGCCGGACGTCAGGACGAAAACGGGTCGCTTCTCGCCGTACTTCGGGCCTCTCGGTGCGGCGACGGTGTGGTAGTCGACCGTCGGCTTGTTGCGGTAGCGGATGCGATTGACGACGAACGGCGCACGCTCGAAGAAGTAGCTGACAAAGTAGGCGATGGTTCCGGGCTCGCCTCCGATGTGAGCGCGGAGGTCGACGATCAACGCCCGAGTGTCCCGGACCAGGGCCATGGCGGCGGCATACCGCTCGAGGATCGCGTCGGCGAAGCCGAGATGGGGCGCGAAGTTCAACTCGATCACGCCGACATTGCCGCCGAGCCGGCGGATACCTTGAACACCGTAGTTCTGGCGAAGCGAATACACCGGATCGGCCGACAGCTTCGGGGCGTCGGCATCGAGGTTCGCCATCACCGCCATGTGCGGGTCCGGCGTTACCGCGCGGAGGTCGGCGGTTAACGTCGCGGCGAAGGCGTCGTCGCTGAGCGCGGTGTCGTACGCGCCGCTGGACAGACGCGCACCGATGGCATTGGCCATCGACTCGGCACTGGCCGGATCCTGGTATTCGCGGCGAACCACCTCGGCGAGCCGTCGTGCAACCTCACGCCGCTCGGTGACGTCGGCGGCACGCGCAGTGGGCATGGCGACAACCGCCACTGCGAAGCTGACGATGGTGCGGCGTGAAATTACGTCGGCCATTCGGCTCTCCTCGCGTCCAGGCTGCATGTGCGGCCGGTGCTCTTGTTGATAGCTTTCATGGCGCTTCTCTCTTGCCACCCAGCAGACGCGCTCCGGACTCGCAAGCCTGGGCGCCTCGCTCATGTCGACGTTTGCCCCAAGTGCGCGGTAGTGTCATTCCTTCCGGCGATGAATGACTGCGGATTGCGAGCGAAACTCGCGGGCACAAGCGGCATCCTAAGATGCTGTCCCTCTTTGCCTAGCATCACGCCATGTCGAACATCGCATCCGCCCTGAAAGAAGAAGTCTCCCGCATTGCCCGAAAGGAGATCCGCCGCGAAACGTTGTCTCTCAAGAAGTCCTCCGCGACCCACCGCGCCGACATCGCCGCTCTGAAGCGCCGCGTGCACGCGCTCGAACGCCAGCTCAGGCGGGTGGGAGGAGCGGCGGAATCGTCGGGGCCTGCTGCGGCCAACGAAGACTCCGTCGCGCCAGGAAGTCGCTTCAGCGCCAAGAGCATGGCATCGCAACGGCGCCGCCTCGGGTTGTCGGCAGCCGAGTGCGGCCTTCTGGTCGGCGCCTCGGCGCAGTCGATCTACAACTGGGAGGAGGGCAAGGCTCGCCCTCGCGCTCAGCACCTGGCCGCGATCTTCGCACTGAGGGATTTGGGTCGCCGGCAAGCGAACGAGATTCTGGAGGCGCGCAAAGCTGCGTAGTCCCCGTTCACCTGTCGAAGACGCGCTCCCGTTGGCTTCCGCATACCGTGTGCGGGATGATGGCGCTTCTGCCTTTCGAATGACACCTGACGGCGCGCACACAACGGAAGGGTCCGGCTTCTTCGCTGGCCTGCCGTTGCTCGCGACCAGTCGCGATACCTTTGACCCGGGTCAGTATCGGCCCGCACCTGACGACTGGGAGGTGGCAGTCACCGACATCGTCGACTCCACCGGCGCCATCGCCAACGGGCGACACAAGACCGTCAACTTCGTGGCCGCGACGGGCATCGCCGCGCTGCGCAATCTCTGCGCGCCGATACGGATTCCATTCCTGTTCGGAGGAGATGGCGCCGTGGTCATGGTGCCGCCGGAATTTGCAACGAAGGCTCGCATTGAACTTGCCCGCGTCCGGGGCATGGCTGCGCGCGACTTCGAGCTAACGATGCGGGTGGGCCTGGCCCCGGTGAAAGAGATCAGGCGCTTGGGCAGGGACGTCCTGGTCGGCCGATATGAGCCGACGCCCGGCAACAGCTTCGGGGTGTTCCTTGGAGGGGGCGTCGGACTGCTGGAGGATTCGATCCGAGGCCGGGGTAGCAACGACCTGGCAGCGCTCGCCGACGTGCCCGCCGCCCTGGACGATGGCGCGCCCGTCGATCTCGAAGGCTTGTCGTGCCGCTGGGACACCTTGCATTCGGCCCGCGGGGCCATGCTCACCTTGATCCTTCAAGGAAGCGCCGACCTCAGCGACGTCCATGCCCGTGTGGCGGCGCTGGCAGGGCCGGATGCGCAGACGCGGCCGGTAAGCCAAGACAGCCTGACGCTACGTTGGCCCCCGGCCGATTTCATGCTCGAGGCAAGAGCCCGGCGTCGCGGCGGATCGCTCGTGCTGTGGGCGTGTCGCGTGCTGATCGACAGCCTGGTGGTGCGGTTCCTCCTGGCGCGGGCGAAACCGACCGGCAAGTTCGACCCGCAACGTTACCGGGCCGAAATGGTCACGAACACGGACTTCTGCAAGCACGACGAGACCGTGTGCCTGGTCATCGATTGCCCGCGCGCCGCCATCGAAGCCATCAAGAGTTATCTCGAGCAGGTTGCCCCGGCACGCGGCATCCGCTATGGCATCCACGTGTCGGAGACCGCCCTGATGACTTGCCTCGTGACCTCTGCGGCGGACAGTCTTCATGTTCATTTCGTCGACGGCGGCGCGGGTGGATACACCAGTGCCTCCTTGAGCCTCAAGAATGCCGCCCAAACGGCGAGCAGTGCAAAACGCATTCCAGACAGCTAGGCAGCCCCTGGCCTGGCGCGGTCGAGGTCGGTCATGCGCGGCGGTGGTCGGGTGAGGGCGGGGCGGCGCGGCGTTCCTGGCCGCGGCCGAGCGCGGTCGACAGCGCCAGCCACGCCGCCGCCACCGGCAGCGCGCACAGCGCGACAACGCCGAGCTTGAGGCCGATCGCCTGCAGGCTGTCGAACACCCAGCCATAGAGCGCGTCGGAACCGCGGAAGACGACGACGTCGATGAAGTTCTTCGCCTTGTACTTCTCGCCGCGCTCGACGACGGTGAAAAACACTTGGCGCGCCGGATTGGCGATGGCGAAGTTCGCCCATCGCTGCGCCACCTGGAAGCCGAGCACGACGGCAAGCGTCGGGCTGAAGCCGAGCACGGCGAAGCCGACGAGATAGACCGCGGGCAGCGCACCCGCCGCAATGCCGCAACCGAAGCGCTCGAGGAATCGCCCGGTGGCGAACAGCTGCGTGACGAGGGTCAGCACACCGACCGCGAGATCGACGCTGGCGAAGACGCGCGTCTGCGCGGCCGCGCCGTGCACTTCGGCTGCGACGATATGTGCCTGCGCGAAGTACAGCACCGTCGCCCCGAACGAGAGCAGGCTCACCCAGGCCGCGATGCCAAGCAGGTAGGGCGAGCGCAGGATCTCGGTGAACGCCGAGAAGGCGCTGCCACCGACCGGACGTTCCTCGCGATGCGGTCCGGCGTCGATGGCGGCGGTGCGCTCGAGCCGGTGGACGCAGAGCACCGCGACCTCGAGCAGCGCGAGCGCCACCAGCAGCAGGTTGGCCGGACCGAGCGGCTCCGAGAGCGCGATCGTGAGTACCGGCCCGAGCAGCGCACCTGCAGTGCCGCCGGCGCCGATGAAGCCGAACAGGCGCTTGCCCTGCGCGCTGTCGAAGAGGTCGGCCATGAACGACCAGAACACCGCGACCGCGAACAGGTTGAACACGCTCACCCACACGAAGAAGACCCGCGCTACCGCAACCGGCTCGGTGCCGAGCGTCAGCAGCAGCCAGAAGAGCGCGAGGTTGGCCGCGAAGAAGTGGTACACGACGACGATGAAGCGGCGCCGCGGCAGCCGCGCCACGAGCGCGCCGTAGAGCGGCTGCGCCACGAGCAAGGTCACGAAGGTGGCGGTGAAGAGCCACGGCAGCGCCTTGATGCCGCCGGCGATCGCGCTCTGGTCGCGCAGCGGACGCAGCACGTAGTACGCGGCGAGGAGGGCAAAGAAGTAGGCGAACGACCATAGTGCCGCGCGCCGCTCGCCAGGCGTGGCCGGCATCAGGCCGCGCAGGCGGCCCGACCGTGCCGTCACGGCACCGCGCGCAGCTTCTGGCGCAGCTCGGCCGCGTTCGCGCTCGGCCCGTAGCCGGGCGCGCCGCGCTGAAAGCGGCGCGCCTCCGCGAGACCGCCTGCGACGACGGGCTCGAAGCCGGCCTCCTGCACGAGACCGGCCGCGACCTTGAGGGCCTCGGCATCGTCGCCCGCGATCGGGATCGGCAGCTTCGGATCGGGACGACCGGCTTCGCTGGCGATGATCGTGTAGCCGATGGTGTTGAACACGCGCACGAGGCGCGTGCCGGGCAGGAACTTCTGCGACGTGATGCCGATGCCTTCGCGGTCGGCCACGTCGGCGATCGCGCCGTCGCGACCGGAGACGGCGTTGCCGCAATCGAGCACGATCTTGCCCTTCAGGGCCGCGCCGTAGTCGCGCCCGATCGCTTCCATCGCGCCGTAGGGCACCGCAAGAAAGACCACGTCGCCGAAGGCGATCGCCTCTTCCACCGTGCCGGCGCGTGCGGGTGAACCGAGCCGGGTCGCCACCTCCCTGGCCTCGTCGATGTTCTTCGCCGAGAACATCACGGGATGACCGGCCTTGACCCAGAGCCCGCCGACCGTGCCGCCGATCCGGCCGGCGCCGATGGTGCCGATGCGCAGCTTGCCGTCGGCAGACTGCGCCCCCACGCGCTGCGGCCGCAGGACTGCGGCCAGGCCGAGCACGCTGGCCGCGATCAGCAGCGTGCGGCGTTCGACGTCGTTGGGGTGGCGCATCGCGATCTCCTACGGTCCGGAATGGGCAGCGACGCGATCATCGTGCCGTCGCCAGGACCGTGCAATCGGCGGCCGCGCCGGGCCTACCATCCGAAGCGTCTTTGCCGGAGCCGCCGATGAGCCTGAAGCGTCGCGATTTCCTCCACACCGCCGTCGCCCTCGGCGCGCCTACGCTCGGCGCGACGCCAGGCCAGGCTCTCGCCGCTGAGGGCGCGCCGAAGGACAAGCTGCGCATCCTCATCCTTGGAGGTACCGGTTTCACCGGGCCGCACCAGGTGCGCTACGCGCTCGAGCGCGGCCACCACGTGACGCTCTTCAACCGCGGCCGCCGTCCGCAGCCCTGGCCCGGCAACGTCGTCGAGCTCACCGGCGATCGCAACACTGGCGATGACCTGAAGTCGCTCGATGGCGGCGAGTGGGACGTGTGCATCGACAACCCGACGACGCTGCCCTTCTGGGTGCGCGACGTTGGCCGCGTGCTGAAGGGCCGCGTGCGCCAGTTCGTGTTCATCTCGACGGTCTCGGTCTACGCCGCCAACGACAAGGCCGGTCAGGACGAGTCGGCTGCGATGGCGGCGTATGCCGGCGCCGACCCGATGGCCGAGACGCAGGACACGCTCAGGGGCAACATGGCGCTCTACGGCCCGCTGAAGGCGGTGAGCGAAGAGGAGTCGCGGCGCCAGTTCGGCGACCGCACCACCGTCATCCGGCCCGGCCTTATCGTCGGGCCTGGTGACGAGACCGACCGCTTCACCTACTGGCCGGTGCGCCTAGCGCGCGGCGGCGAGGTGCTGGCGCCCGGGGACGGCTCGGACGCCGTGCAGTTCATCGACGCGCGCGATCTCGCCGAGTGGACGATCCGGATGTGCGAGTCGCGCTCGACCGGCACCTTCAACGCCACCGGGCCGGCTCGCACGCTCGTGACGCGCGAGATGCTGGCCGGCATTGGCGCCGCGGTGCGCTCCGATGCGCGCCTCACTTGGGTGCCGACCGCGTTCCTGGATGCGCAGAACGTGTCGGCATGGACCGACCTGCCGGTCTGGGTGCCGGGCCAGGGCGACAGCGCCGGCTTCGCGCGCCGCGACATCGGCCGTGCCCTGAAGGCCGGCCTCACGTTCCGTCCGCTCGCGACGACCGCAGTCGACACCCTGGCGTGGTTCAGGACGCAGCCGGCCGAGCGTCAGGCCAAGCCGCGGGCTGGTCTCGCGCCGGAGCGCGAGGCCGAGGTGCTCGAACGCTGGAAGGCGAGCACGACTGGCAAGCGCTGATGCGGCCGACTTGGCGACAACAGACGCACCGCAAAGCCGCCTGCATTCCCCTCCTGTCGACGGCCGCAGCCGTCTACCCATGGACCGCGCCTCGGCTGTCGAGAGAATGTTTCTCCCATGCTGAACGTCGTCCTTCGACTGGTCGAGTTCCTGGACTCCACGCCGCTGCCCGACTGCACGGTGCACTTCGAGGCGCATGTCGTCGCCGGCTGGAACACGCGGATCAGCGTCGATCCGCCACCCGGCCCAGGCGGCCCGGGCCATCCCGTGCCGCGGCCGCCGCCCGACACCATCACCGTGCTCGAGTTCGACGATGCGCGCGCCGTCGACGTCGTGGCCGATGGCGTCACCGACGCGCAGGGCCGCGCCGCGCTCTCCCTCTCGCTCAACGCCGCTTTCACGCAGGTGCGCGCCCTGCGGCGTGACGGCAAAGGAGTCCGACGCCGTCGAGGCGCAGCTCGCCGCTGGTGTCGACGTGCACGGCCTCGGCCTGCCGGCCCGCTAACGCTTCGACAAGATCGACCATCCCTCGGCCGACCTGCAGTTCGTGCTCGTCGCCGACCTCGCGCGCAGCATCGTCGGCGACACCTCGGCGACGCAGACGACGCTCTGGTTCCAGCTCCACGCCGCCCCTGTGGCGGGCGACCGGCTGGTATGCGTCGTGCGTCCCGTCGGCGGGGCCGAGCGGCGCATCGGACTGGCATTCGACGCGACGCGCGCGCTCACGACGGTCGCGGTCGTCGCCGGCCTCGGCGCGGCGACGGTGCACGGCTACGAGCTGCGTCTCGTCAAGCCCGACGGCCACGAGTACTTCCTCACGCGCGGCCGCGTCCGCACGCTCGAGGCGAATCCGCAGCGCCTGACGATGGCCTTCGCGTCCTGCCACCTGCCCGATGCGCCGCCCTCGCTCAACCGCTGGCACGCGCTGGCAGCGCGCGACGACATCGACCTCGCCTTCATGATCGGCGACCAGATCTACGGCGACGGCATCGAGAAGATATTTCCCGGCAGCTCCTGGCCGGAGCGCTACGAGCGCCGCTACGCGCAGCTCTGGAACTACCAGCCGGTGCGCGACGTGATGCGGACGCGGCCGATGTACATGGCGCTCGACGACCACGAGATCGTCGACGACTGGGGCGTCGTGCCGGTCGACGCGGAGCGCGAGGCCGCGGGCTTGCGCGCCTACCGCGTCTTCCAGCACGCGCACAACCCGATCGGATTCGGCGCCACCTTCCTCGACTACTCGTTCAAGCGCGGCCCGGCGTCGTTCTTCGTCACCGACAGCCGGACGGCGCGCGGCAAGGACCCGTCGTTCCCCATCATGGGCCGGGCGCAGTTCGAGCGCATGCAGCGCTGGGCGAAGTCGGACGAGGTCAAGCAATCGGACCTCGTCTTCGTCGTCGTGCCGGTGCCGCCGGCAATGCTGCCGATCGCCGAGCTCGAGAAGCTTGCCAGCCTGCTTGCGCCGGTCGTCGGCGCGGCCGGCGGCAGCCTTCTGGGCGCGCTGGCCGGCGCGATCGTCGGCTTCGTCGTCGGCGGGCCGGCGGGCGCGGCCGCCGGCGCGGCCGTGGGAGCCCAGATCGGCGCCTTCGTCGGTGCGGTCGGCACCAGCGTGTACTACGAGCACCTCGAAGACACGATCACCGAGCCCGACATCCGCGACGCCTGGACTTACGACACGAACCTGCCCGACCTGGTGCACTTGTTCGACCTGCTGTTCGACG
>Ga0207650_10001717_pt1 | contig 15555 bp, 15 predicted proteins | sample KBSS63metaG_FD_184325 | JGI IMG/M metagenome (GOLD analysis project Ga0207650, IMG submission 184325) | Switchgrass rhizosphere microbial communities from Kellogg Biological Station, Michigan, USA - KBS S6-3 metaG (SPAdes) (version 2) | ecosystem: Host-associated > Plants > Roots > Rhizosphere...
TGCATAATGAGGCGCTGATCTCCGTCCAAAAAATCGAAATTTACGAGATCGTCGACCTCGACCCAGGAAATTTGCTCGAATATCAAGTTTTGCGGCTCTCCCTGGAAGCTTTTGACCCGATGGAAGCGCAGAGAAACCGTCGGTCCGTCCTCGTACGAATAGGCATATTCGCTGAAAAACTCCGATTCACGAACATCGATGGCCAACTCTTCCTTCAATTCGCGGCGCAAGGCATCCGTCTCGCTTTCGCGATCTTCTATTTTTCCTCCTGGAAACTCCCATTTCAAAGCAAATGCGGCGTTTTGACCACGCTGGCAAATCAACACCCTGCCATTTCGAAAGATCAGACCAGCGATAACGCTGATCGCGGACTGCGACGGTGCCTTCACCTATTTGACCCGTTAACTAACTACACACTTCAGGGCTCGCTAAGAGAGAAGCCGGCGAGTGCGATCTAAACTCCGAGCCGAAACCATAACCGTCTGCACATGGCAGAGGTTATGCTGTTACCTCTCGAACAGCGTGTACTGCTCGATCTTTGCTTTAATGATCGCCAGTGAAATTGGTTTTTGTAAGTAATCGGCAATCCCAGCGCCCAGCGCGATATCGCGCCATTCCGATCCACTCATAGCGCTACACGCGACGATAGGAATGTCGGCTGTCACTGGGTTTTGTTTTAAGACGCGTGCCGTCTCAATCCCAGTGATGTCGGGAAGATCCAAATCCAAAAGAATGATGATGGGTTGCTCCGCCACGGCTGTCTCGATCCCTTGAAGTCCGGTAGCTGCCTGCAGAATAATGTATCCGGAACTGTGCAGAATTGAGGCGAGAATTTCACGCAAGTGTCTATTGTCTTCGATAATTAGAACCTTCTTCGGCATGTCCGGGCCATTCGCCGGGTGAACAACTGCTCAACCGACGCCGTCCTAAGTTAATCATGTCGAAGGCGTAAAAGGAAATCCCGCAGATCCGGTTTATTAGCCGTCGGCACGCGACGACTCTTTCCCCATTCACCAGCGAGCCCTGTCAGCTCATTCCACCTGAGCTTTGTCAAAATTGATCATCCGTATTACCGCTGGATAAGCAGAGTACCGAGGCGCCGCCGACAAGGCCGTAGCCGGCTATTCATTGAGCGTCCTTTTGAACGAAATACTCGCCGATGATCGGAACTCGGTTATAACAATTGCGAGCCAGCGTCGCTGACTCTGGCTAGTTCCGCGGTTCGGCAATTTTCGTCATCTCTTCCGCCGAGAAGATTTTCTATGGTAGGTCGAAGTGTTTGAATTGTCTCTTAGCCATCGTTCAATAAGCTTCTTTTTGAATCGCCACTGGTTGCCGACCTTGAAAGCCGGAATCTGGCCATTCGTCACCAAACGATAGATTGTGAACTTATCCACATTTAAGTACTCGGCGACTTGCGCGACGCTTAGCAGTTGCTCCTGTGTCATTGGCAATATCCTAGCAGGTCAACACAACTTCGGGCCGTATTTGGTCTTTCCGTCACTTTTGAAAGAGAAGCGAACTCACCCGAGATAATGCTTGTTACAAGTCGGGATTTACTTGACCAAAATCCGGGAACCATGTTTATTGAAGCATGCGGATTTAATCGCCGTAAGAGACACTGAAGATTTTTATGTGATATATCGCGCTATTATCTAGGATTCTTGCCAATTTGTGCTAGTACTTGCCAAGTAGCTGCTGCGAATACATCAGGCCGGGCAGTTCGATCGACTTCACTAGGGCTTAGGAACGTAGTCTTTTTCGAACTCTCCCACATCGCGTGCTCACTGAAATTTTATTTCGGTGATGCTTTACCGCTACTCTCCGATTCGTTTTTTCCTGGGTATCTAGCAAGCAAAGAAATCGCTTGTTAGACATACGTTTGTTGCTCCTCTGCTTGGCAATCACTGACATAACCTAGACTGACCGGTTAGGTGTTTGTGAGAAGCTTCCATTCTGTTTTGTGCGATGGCCGGTAACGATCGTAGTCATCAATGTCACACGCTAGATCCCTAAGGGTGATCGGTCAGAAATTGGATCTCGCAAAGGTCTCTTTGTTTGAGGTGAAACACGACGGCGAAAACTATATCGTGACTAGTGATTCGATGGCACGAACTGCCGAGTGGATCTTGCGCTATGCAACCAGTGAGGATTTTGCTCCTTTTCGGCGAGCGGGAACCAAAACGCCCTTGGAAGTGAAACCTGTAGTTTTTACGAAATCCGACCTGACGCGCCTCGATAATCGTGAAATGAGGCGAAGAAGAGACGCCTCACAATCAGAGCCACAACTTAAGCTGTCTCAGCTTTTACGTTCGTTGGGCGATCATCTCGACACAAATAGAGCACGAACATTTTCCATCTCGTGGACACCGAACTCGGTCATCGTTGATTACAAGAAAAGTGGCGGACTCACAGATCGGCTAAGATTCGAGCCAACTAAACTGGCCGACTATGTTGGCCATGGCGGATTCCCTCGTGCTCTTCCGCGACTATGAACGGAGTGGCGCTTCCGTAAACGCTCTCGCTAGGCAGGGTAGAATGAGCGAAGTCACACCGTCCGGACGGCAGCCCATCGCGGAACGGAATCAGCAATAAACCACTGATGAACGCTTTAGCGATTTTTTTTGCTAAAGCAGAACTCCTTTAATGAAAGGTAGATCAACCAGCCAATAGCAACTGGAAGAGCACCGAACATGTAAGAAATGAAAAAGAAATGCTCCCTGGGTCTACTGATCGCTGTGACAAGGACGACGATTACCCAAATAATTGAACCAACAATCCCTAGGCGCTCTCTACGGTTCATGGTTCCAGATTGTAATGGACTTCGAGCGGAACGGGCAACAAGAAATCGAGATTGCTAGACAGTTCATGCTGAAGAAATACAGAATCACCCAACAGTCAACTTAGACGAAACCTAACGCGTGATCCGAAAGATGTGCGGCCGGGCACGTGACTCGAGGGCGATCTGCTCGGCGCTGTGGTTCAACTTTATCGGCACAGCCGCGAAGAAGTCACCAGTCGGCAAATGCTCGAGGCCGACGTGGCGCACTTGGAGAAATTTGAATCCCCAACCCTCAGATCCGAAGATGTATCGCTTTATCTGTAGTTTCGCCTCATCCCGTAATTTCAAGCAGTTGTTATCTTAGCGCACGTCTGATCTTCATCTGGTTCCGGCTAATTTTTGCTCATTATGGTAGCAATCTAATAGCAAAACTACCGGCTTCGATTTCTTTGCAACTGGCGTTTGACGTTCGCAGCGTGCCGTCTTTAGCAGCGGGATGGCAGAAATCCGTTTAGCTCCCGTCATGCTGTTTTTAGCACCGCGCGCTTTCCTACTAAATTGGATTATTCCCACCATTGCTCAGTCTCTCGAGAAACTTGCCTGCGCAAATGTGTAGCCCGGGAAATTTCGAGGCAAGAAGCTACCGCAGGTTTGCCATCCTGAGTCACTCCACAAGCAGCGGAATCAACTTACCTCGTTTGTTGGTATCCAAGGGTGGCCAACCTGAAGTAGCCCCCTACCCTCTTCGATTGCTACACTCACGAATTTGCTGTTGCTGGGTCGAGAACGGAGAATATGCGGACAGACTGCAAATTCACTCTCCGAAATACTTCGCATCATTGACTTCAAATCAAGTGAGCTGTTGGTCCCAAAGCCAAAGGCGCAGTTTTCATGACTCTGAGGTCCAGGGCTACCGCTCAACAGATTACGGTCGACTGCAGCCTTTTTTGTGGAATTGAATCGCATGAGCGCGACCTACTGGTTACCAAATAGTTATCGCTCAAAATGGCATTCAACAACACTCGCTTGTGACGTTCCGTGATGTTCCCATTGGCGTCTTCCGTCAAGAGATCAATGCCATATTTAGAGAGGTTCTTGCTCCTATACGACCCCAAAAAGCGATGAAAGCCTGCATGGCATAGTAGCCGATGACCAGCTTGCGCCGTTCTTGCGCACCATTCACTCGATCCCGAAGAGCAGCGCCGCGCAAAGCCAACTCGGGCGGCGTTTTGGGTTGCTTGCTCATAGAGGAGTGTGGATCTGCAAATAGTTTCCTTCCGGGTCGAAGAAGTATACGGAACGGCCCGACTCACGGACATGCTCCTCGTACATGATCTTGACTCCGGACTCCTTAAGGTCAGCGACCGCGGTGGCGAAGTCTTCTTTCGGAAGCTCTAAAGAGAGATGCGACGTGCCGTCGTCGAAATCACCTCTTTCGAGCGACTTCGGCCGCTGAAAGAGGACGAGCTCCGCGCCGTCTTGCATAAAAAGCCGGGCAGTCAAGGGATAATGTCCCATCGCTTCTTTGTAGAGCCCGCCGGTTTCGATGTCGACATCGACCTTCGAACAGGTCATGCCAAGAACTCCGGTATAAAATTTCTTCGCCCGCTCCAGATCATTGACTGGCAGACCGAGATGATGAACGCCTTTGATTTTGAACATACCTTTACCCCTCCTTGTTTTTAATCACTAAGAAATTTGATCATGAGCAAGAAGCCAAGCAACGATCCTTTCGATGAGCCCTCGTCGATCCACGTTGCGCAGATGGTGCTCGCCGCCGTCAATCTGGACAAATTCGGCGGGCGCTCCGATGCTTTCAGCCAATTCCTTGCCATGTATCATAGGCACGGTTTTGTCGGCAGTGCCATGAATCACAAGCGCCGGCTTTGTCATGCCTCGCGTGAGCTTAAGCGCGTTGGCAGCCTGATGATGCTTTTCCTGAAGCGGGCCAAAGCGCGCTTCCAGTATCGATTTGGCATCAGCATTATCCTGTAGGATTCGCTCCAGGCTGCAAAAGGGCGCCAGCGACACGGCGCCGGCAAAGCATGGCCGTGTGGCCGCCGCAATTAAGGACATCGTTCCGCCGGTGGATTGACCGGCTGCCCAGATCTTGTTTGTGGCGGCTCCCAAGACTGATGCGCATACCGCCATGTCTTCCACCCATAGACTGAGATCGCTTTGACCGGTGGAGTTGCCGTAACCGCGCTGCTGAAAGCGCATGGCGAAGTAACCGTTATGCGCCAATACTTCGAGTAAATCGTCGTACTGCGCTCCACCGCCCCAGCCGTGGCAGAAAACAAGTCCTGCCTTCCCTTTGGATTTCGGCAACCACAGCGTGGCTGCCAAATATTCGTCACCGCTTTTGACGTAAAACGATAGCGGCATGATTCGACGCGTCTCAACGACCAGTGGCTCCGCTAAAGAGCCGATCGATAAAGCCAGTCTCGTCTAGTTTTCGAACGAACCGATTATCGATGAGCTCTTCCACCTTCACATCGCCAATTCGCGGGTTCTGTGCCTTGATGTATCGCTGTACGTTGCGCAGTCCTTCCGCAGCGGGATAGGGCTTTCGCGACATATTTCTAATAAGATCTTGGTATCCTTCTTCCGCGGGGGCTTGATCCGAGATCCTGAGCCGCTTCATGATGAGCTCCAGGACCGCAGCGTGGTTTTTTGGCGTGACAATGTACGCGAGACTTTCGAGTAACGCTTTGATGACGTTTTCCACCGCCTCCGCCTGTTCCGCGATGTAAACCCGCTGGGCGGCGATATCGACGCCTACGAATGGGATGTTGGTTCGTTGCGAGTCGCCTAGAATAGTAAAGCCGCGCTCCGCCAAACGCTTGCTGAACACTGGGTCTACGGCCGCCGCATCGATCCTTCCGGTCTCCAGGGCCTGGGCACGGACGGTCTGATCGCCAACGACCTGGATGGTGATACTATCCCGATTCGGATCGAGGCCGAGGCTTTCCAGCCACAACATGGCGCCGATCCAATTGGTGCCGCCGATGCTCTGCACTCCGACAACCCTTCTCCGGAGGTCATTGGCGGTTTTGATTCCTGGTCGAGCCACCAGATTGTTTGTCATCCTGCCGGTGAACGTCGCCAGGATTTTCAAATCGGATTCGCCCACCGAAGCGTTCAAGACGCTACCGCCGGCGCCATACGCAATGGCAACACTTCCTGACTTCATGCCCGCGATCAATAACGGAGTGCTACGGAGGAAGATGAGCATCGTATCCAAACCGTATTTCTGGAAATAACCCGCTTCCTGGGCGATCCAGAGCGGCGCGATGCGCGGATTGATCGTCGAGTAGCCGATAACTAAGCGGGTTGCGGCGGCGGATTCGGCGAAAAGCAAGAGAATCGAGACCGAGGAGGTCAAAACGAATCCTAATCTCGACCGCCTCCTCTGAAACAGGCTCTGTTTAGAAAACATACCGCCCGCCTTGCGTCTTATCCGATGCCGTATAATCTCGCCGCGTTCTCCCAAAGAATTTTTTCTTTAGTTTCTTCGGAGATATCGGTGCGCCTGCGAAACTTGGTAACCGAATGTGGGAAGTCGCAGTCGCCGTGCGGATAATCCGATGCGAACACGATTCGATCCGTGCCGATGACTCCCGCCGTGTGCGCCAACCCATCTTCATCCGGTTCGCAGGAAACAAAACAACTCTCGCTCCTTATGTAAGCGCTGGGCTTTTTTGGAACACCGTCGGGATGATGCATGGAACGCGAGTAGTGATCGTCCATGCGCCACATCCAGTAGGGCAGCCAGGCGGCGCCAATTTCCAAAAAGACGAATTTGATTCTCGGGTACTTTTCCATGACGCCGCCCCCGATGAGGGTCATAATGCCGATCATCAGGTTAAACGGCATACCAACCATGTGAATATAGAAATAGGGATCTTTGAAGCGCTCCTGACCTGGGCTATCGAAGCAGCCGGTGATCCAGTGCACGCCGACGGCGGCGCCGAGATCGTTGGCTTCACGGAAGAACGGCTCGAAAAAAGGATCGTCGAGATTGCGCGCGCCAATGGTGCCGGTGACCACCGTGCCGACGAGCCCAAGATCTTTGATCGCTCGGCGGAGCTCCTTGGCTGCCACGTTTGGGTTTTGAAGTGCGACGGCGGCGATGCCGCGCACACGGCCGTTGAACGCTTTCGATTTCTCGGCGGTGTAGTTGTTGTAAGCGCGGCACATGGCGGCGGCAAGATCGCCGTCGTCCAGATGGGACGCCATAGCCATGATGTTCGGATAAGCGACCTGAACGTCGATGCCCTCTTTGTCCAGATCTTTGAGCCGGCCTTGTACGTCGTCGAGTCCCGGCGAGTTGATCGCCATGTCGGGTTTACCCTTCTTGAAAAGATAACCGTTGGGAGTGCCATGTCCCCAGTTTCCGACCGGCCGAGGTAAGAGTTTTCCTTCGACCATCCAATATTGAACCTGGCCGATCTGCACCACTTTCGGGCCGCGTTCTTTGTATTCTTTTTCCAGGTAACGATCGAATAGGTCGTTGGGTTCATTGGCGTGTCCATCTGCGTCCATAACCATTTTCATTGCGAGTTCCTTTAAATTTCAGCAGGCAAGATGCCCGTCCGCGTTTGTTGATGCCGGCGCGATTTCATATCCTAGCCAAGCTAAAGTTCATGAAAGCCCGTAAAGTCGCGCGGCGTTTTTCCAAAGAATCTGTTCTTTTAACTCCTCGCTGAGATCCTTGCGTTTGCGAAGCTTTGCGACGGTATGCGGAAAGTCGCAGTCCCCGTGCGGGTAATCGGAGGCGAAGATAATGCGCTCCGCGCCGAGGACCTCAACCGTGTGCGCCAGCCCTTCTTCATCGGGCTCGCAGGACACAAAGCAGCTGTCACTGCGCACGTAGTCGCTCGGCGCTTTTGGCAGTGCGAGCAAGCTATGGGACCCGTTGGTATAGTGATCGTCCATGCGCCACATCCAATAAGGCAGCCAGGCGGCGCCAATTTCCAAAAAGACGAATTTGATTCTCGGGTACTTTTCCATGACGCCGCCGCCGATGAGGGTCATGATGCCGATCATCAGGTTAAACGGCATGCCAACCATGTGAATATAAAAATAGGGATCTTTGAAGCGTTCCTGACCAGGGCTATCGAAGCAGCCGGTGATCCAGTGCACGCCGACGGCGGCGCCGAGGTCGTTCGCTTCACGGAAGAACGGCTCGAAAAAAGGATCGTCGAGATTGCGCTGGCCGACAATGCCAGTGACGACCGTTCCCACCAGCTCCAAATCTTTCACCGCGCGCCGCAATTCCCTCGCCGCTTCTTCGGGATTTTGTAGCGCGATCGCGGCCACAGGTTTGACGCGCCGGCCGAAGGCGCGCGATTTTTCCGCGGCGTAGTTGTTGTAAGCGCGGCACATGGCGGCGGCGAGTTCGCCATCGTCCAGATGAGACGCCAGCGCCATAATGTTCGGGTAAACGACTTGGATGTCGATGCCTTCGGTGTCCAGATCCTTCAACCGACCGGGAACATCGTCGAGCGACTGAGTCGTCGTGGCCATGCCTTTCTTCGCCATGTTGGTGCCAAAGTAGCCGCTGCTGCTGCCGTGCCCCCAGGTGCCAACCGGACGCGGCAGGAACTTTCCTTCAATCATCCAGCGGGTGCCGCTGGCGTCCACCACCTTCGGCCCGCGCTCGCGAAACTCCTTTTCAAGGTAACGGTCAAACAAATCTCTAGGCTCGTTACAGTGTCCGTCTCCGTCGATAACCACGGGATTTCTCCTTTTGCTCTTATTTCAATCCGAGCTCGCGCTGCGCTTCGGCGAGCAAGCTTCGATCCGCAACCTGAGAAAGAGGAACTTTCTTTTCCAGCTTCGCCCGGATGAGCGCGTCGTCTACCGCCGCCTGCACGGTCTCGTCCGTCATCGCGCCGTCACGGCTATAGGCCGGGAAGTAGGCTTCGAACATGCCGACGGCGGTTTCGCGGTCCGATCTCGAATAGGCGGCAAGAATGTCGATGGATTCCTTCTTGTTGGTTTGGATGAAGCGCAGAGCTTCGATGGTGCCCTTTATGACTTTCTTGGCCTGTTCAGGCGATTGCTGAATCTTTTTATCCGTTACGATCACGGCGTTTTGCGGTAAGTTGGTATAATCCTTCGCCCAGGCGATCACCTTGTAATTTTTCTTCGCGCCCCACATGTTGAGCGGCGGTCCGCCGATAACCGCGTCGACCCGGCCAGTTTCAAGAGAAGCAAAGCGCCCGTTATCGTCGCCGCTCGGCAACAGATGAATGTCCTTGCCGGGAGTCAACCCATAGCGTTTAGCAATTACGTCGGCGACCAGATGAGTGGTGCTACCAAAATAACTGATGCCGACAGTTTTGTTGCGCAGGTCCGTGACCTGTTGAATCCCCGGCCGAACCATAAGAAAAAAGACCAGTTTATCTTGCGTCATCATGAGGAGTTTTACCGGAACCCCGCGGATCGCTCCTGCGATCCCTTGAGCCATCGTGACGGCATAGTCCAAGTCTCCGGTGCTGAGGGCATTCATCGCTACCGATAGAGAAATGCGAATATGTTCGGATGCCAGCCCGTATTTAGTAAAAAATCCTCTCTGTTCGGCGACGATAGTGGGCAAAAAGCCGGGGGAACTGGAGGAAATCCCGATGCGAATCTTTTCCTGAGCGACTGCTCGGTCCGCGGACGCCATGGAGGCAGCGAGAAAAACCAGGATTAAGGCCGTAAGCCACAGACAAGCTGTCCGTTTCATTTCTGCTCCCTTCGATATTTGCCTAAACCCGTCACCCTGCCGCGTTGAAAATCTCTCTGGTAGTTCGCACATCCAGGCTGCTGATCTGGTCGGCCGCTTGTTGCAGTTTTACAGCGACATTTTTTTGGTCCTCTTTGTTTTTCAGATAGCCCACGGGAAAGGCCGCGCCGAGAGCGGCGACATGTCCTCCCGTTTCGCTTTTGATCGGCACCGCGACGGCAACCAAACCCGGGGTGCTGTCTTCGTTATTCACTGCAAAACCAGAGCTGCGCACCTTAGCGATGACAGCGAGGACTTCCTTTATGGACTTCGGCTGGGAAGTGGCCCGAGATTTTAAATTGCCCCTCTTTAACCGCTGGATGATCTGTGTCTCGCTCAGCCCCGCCAGCAATGCTTTGCCCGCGGCGCTTGAGTAGGCCGGCACCCGCGAGCCGATGTCAACGGTAACTTTGACTCTCTCGGTGCCGTCGACTCTTTCAACGAACAAAACCGAGGACCCGTCGAGCACGCCCAACGTGATCGTGTGTTTGAGATCATGGACCAGGTTGGCCATCGCTTTAAGAATTTTTTCCCGCTTGCCTCCGGCGATAAAGCCGCTGCCGACGTAGAAAGCGTTGCTGCCGATCTTGTATGTCTTATCGTGGGGATCCTTTTCGACAAAACGGTGGCGCTCCAAGGTCAAAAGAATCCTCAATGCCGAAACTTTGTGAAAGCCGAGACCGCGGCTGATTGCCGTCAAACTCAGCGGTTTCGCCGAATCCCGCAGAAAGACGAGCACCTGCAGCCCTTTCATCAAGGAAGTGAGAGGTTGAGTGCCGGTTCTCCTCTCCGGCATCGTAACCGTCGGTTTCAACATAGTAAACTCGATTTGTTATTTCGAACTCCTTCTATCAAAGGGTACGAGTCGGTGTCAACGAATGGGAGCGCAAAACAACGGCGGACGGCGGTGGTGCCGGAAAGGAGATAGCCGGGAAATCGAGCAGCGGTCCTAATGCATGCCAAGTTCTTTTTGCGCTTCGGCGACCAGGGTGCAATCGGCGACGTGCGTGAGTGAAATGACTTTTTTCATTTTAGCGCGCGTCGTGGCATCATCGATGGCCGCCTGAAGCGCCTCGTTGGTCATGCTTCCATCACGGCTATAGGCGGGAAAATAACTCTCTAATATATGGGTAGCGGTTTTGTGGTCGCCGACGGAACTAAAGTTAGAGATAGACGCAAGAGCCGTAACCCTCGATATTCTTGGAATCAACCGAACATGGCATGACTCACAGACGTAACGCTCGGGTATCCGCTCCGAACACCTTCGTTCTTCTCGAAAGATTTGCTCGAGTCGCGGGGCGAAAAAATTCCGCTAAGTGAGCCTAAACTGAGCTACTCTATATGAGAGTCATCGGTCGAGTTAATGAGCGAATGAACAATCACTACCGCAGAAACGGGACTTTCATAATACGGTGATTGGCTTGTCTATGCCGAAGTTTTCTTCGCACTGCGGACATTTCCCCCACGTATGATCGTGGACATACTGACAATGGCCAGTTCCGGCCTCTTCATAAAATTGACCGCAGAGAAAACAAAAATGTTTGTGTAGGACTACTTGGGTTTTTTCAATTTCCACTTATTTTGCTCCGGACCTTTTCAGATATAAAAGCCATACTACCGGCGCTACTGAGTGTCCAGGTAATTTTAGGTTTTCTTGCCTAATATTCGATGACGCAGGATACTTTTCGGCGTCTCTGATCTTATACTTCGGCCTAAATTCACTTGTCCCTCTGTCATGTTCTGATGGTTTAGCCCGTATAAAGAAGTAAATGAGCGCGTTCTCGGCACATAATGATCCGCACGGCGGTCTTTGCGGTGGATCGCGCTTTCGTGAGCATGCGCAAGGACTCAAAGGTTCCCTTGTAAAAAAGAACCCGGTCGTAAATAATTGCAAGGATAAAAAATATGGAATTGCGGAATCATCCAGTCATGTTCTGCGACGGGGTGAGGACGTGGCCGCCGAAGTGGTCGCAGATGTACGGTTCAACTAACCGGTCGGTTGCTGGAGAGGTTGGAATCTTACGTGCCATTTTTCTGTCCAGCCTAGTCCCGCCCGACAAAGTTAGCCTGGTGATCACAACTGAGAAAGGCAACTGCTATCTTGGAAGTATTGTGTTTGAAAGCCCTAAAGACGCCAAGAAGATCTTTGACGTGCTAGTGGCTGAGATCAAAAAACCGATCCGCACGATCGGGGCAATAGATCTTCCCCTCAATCTAAACGGTCGAAAGCGCTGAGATGCTCAGGAAAAAAATCTTCGGAGGTAAAATTTTGAAAGAGAAAACGTTTCGTCTCATTACTTTGTTTTCACTCATATGCGTTCTTCAAGGATGCGCCACCGTGCAGGGAATGGGGGAGGATATCCAAAGCCTCGGGAGAGCAATGAAAAGGGCGGTATCGGGTTGACGCAAACAGCTTAATACGCGTTGATTCTCTTACACTTGTCCTTGCCTCTTTGTCTGTCCGAAGCCGCCGAAGCTCGCATGACGCAAGTAAACTTCCACTCTTGAAACTCGGTCTGCGCAACTAGGCTGGTCTCAAGCACCTGCATTCCTTGTGAGCGAGTAAAGAGTTCCGCGGATTTCCGGTGAATCGTCAAACGGGTATTTTCTTTGCGGGCAAACTTCTCGAGCGGAAAGATTGAACATCGTATCGGCACGTCCGGGCTCAGCTCGCAACGAGCTCGATTCGCCCACAGTTTCACCAGCCAGGTGCTCGAATTTTTCTACTAGAGAACCCCCCTGGGACGTGGACGTTAGGTCCAGGTCACCGCGGCTGACATATATAAGTGACCGAGTCACAATCCAATTCAAGACCGAAAGATGGCGAAGTTTTTCTTGCGAACGGGTTTCATTTTAAAGCGGTAGAGAACCCTCTGGCTCCGCACGCTGCTAGACAGCGGCGTGCCAAGCGCTCGCAGTTCAAGATGTTGTACTGGCAGGTGATGTTGAACTTTTGGAGCTTGAACGAGGCGTCTACAGCCTGCGCAACATGGCTTTGCTCAGGCTTACGCGAGCCTGATCGTAATCCGCCCAGGGATCTTGTGCCCGACGCGCGAGATGTTCGGCGACATTACGGAGGGTGAATTTCGCGCGCACGTCTTCTGTTAGTTCTCGCCAATGTACCGGCATTGATACGGGGGCGTCCGAACTCGCGCGCGGCGAGTAGGCGCAGACGGCGCTGGCAGTTCTCGCGTTGCGCAAATAGTCAATGAAAATTTTCCCTGCTCGCCTGGCTTTGGACATTGTAGCGATATATCGATCCGGCATCATTTGGACCATGCGTTCCGCGATCGATTTAGAAAAATCCTTGGCGAACTCCCAATCCTGTTTGGGCGCGATCGGCACGACAATGTGAAGTCCTTTACCGCCGGTGGTTTTGACAAACGCCTTTAGACCCAAATCCGATAGCAACGATCTTAGTGTTTCGCCGGCTTCTTTAAGTCTTCTCCACGGAAGGCTCGGATCAGGATCAAGGTCAAAGATGAGCCGGTCCGGCCGCTCGAGCCTATCCTTGCGCGAGCCCCAGGTGTGAATTTCCAAAACCCCCATTTGGACCAGCGCGATCAAGCCGGAAAGCGAATCGATGTACAAATAAGCAGCGGAAGCTTTGCCGTCTCTAATTGAGATCGAGTGAATTGCGCCGTGGACAACATCGCGCGTGTGTCTTTGATAGAAACACGCCTTGCCGTAACCTTCCGGACAGCGCAGCAGTGTTATGGGGCGATTTTCGACGTGCGGCAGGATCCAATTGGCAATGGCTTTATAATAGAGGGCTAACTCACGTTTGGTGATTCCTTGATCGGCATAAAGAACGCGGTCGGGATGAGTCAAATGAACGCCGGCAATCTCATCACCGCCATTTCCTTCGTTTTTGATTTGTTTTGCGGCTTTTCTCACCATCGATTGTGACTTTTACCTTTTGCGACTAGAAACCTGATCGGCGCGCGAGTTCGGAGTGGCGGCAGCGATTTCTCGTTTGACCTGGCCCGCCGGCTTGTCTTCGCGCAGGCCCTTGAAGGAGGGATGGCGTAACAAGCCATCGCTTGTCCAGCCGCTAAATGCGATTTCGCAGACCAGATCCGGCTTTACCCAATGCACCCCCCTGGCATCGGCGCCGCGCGGTGGATTGACAAAGGACGGCGAGTTGCTTTCGATCCGATCGAGTCGGCCGCGAAGATCGCGTAATGTTTTGCTATTGAAACCGGTGCCAACCCGACCCGCATAGTGGAACTTTCCGTTGTCGTAAACCCCCAATAGCAGAGCACCTAAATTTGCTCGCGAACCGGCGGGATCGGTAAACCCGCCAATGACGAATTCTTGACTCTTGACGCATTTGATCTTGAGCCAGTCTTTCCCGCGTCCGGTGCGATACGGCTCGTCTTTTCTCTTCGATACAATGCCTTCGAGACCCATTGTGCATGCTTTATGAAAAAGCTCCTCACCCCGGCCAATCCAATACTCGCTGGAGCAGAGCGCCGGACCCGTTGTCGAGCGGCGGAGTGGCGGCAGAATGTTTCTCAGCTCTTCTTTCCTGGCCAGCAGTGGCTTGGAAGTAAGGTCGCGCCCGTCGAGGTGGAGCAAATCAAAAATGTAATAAACCAAATTCGCCGAGCTGTTTTGTTTCAAACTGTTTTGTAAAAGCTGAAAGTCGTTGACCCCGTTGGCATCGAGCGCCACGATCTCACCGTCTAAAAATAACTGATGCGCCGACAATTCTTCTGCAACCTTAACCAATCCCTTAAAGCGATGCGTCCAGTCTTGCGCCTCACGCGTTAAGAAACGCGCTTCTCCATTCTCGACCCGGCACAATATTCGGTAGCCATCAAATTTAATTTCATGGAGCCATTCGTCACCTGGAGGAACTGAATTGACCAGCGTCGCCAGTTGCGGCTGAATGAACTTCGGGAGCGGCGTTCGCTGAGTGGTCTGATTCTGGCGCTTGGAGGGCATATCGCGAGGTTGACACGGTCTTTAATGGATTTGAATAAGGCCTTCGGTTGGCTGACTTCTCGCCGGCGGGCCGGTGTTCTTTATAGGCTGACAGTAGCACGTCCTCGGCAATCTGCTCGACAGTATCGGAAAGTCGAAGTGCTGTCTCTGAATCGGGGTGTCATGAACCTCGACATTAGCGCGGATAGTCTATTAGCCACCAGGAAATCGAGCGATTTTAAAGAGTCAAAGCGGATTTTACCGCCGAGCCGGGCAGCCGTACTCCCGTCGCCGCACCGGTTAGCCGTTCGACGTCACTGAATCTGGCAGTTTGGTGCACAGTCACCAAAAAGTGTTCCACCAGTCGTGGCAAGAATGCTCGGAATGATGAGCAAGGCGGCCGCAATGAAGAGCTGCGCAACAGGCTCGCCGATGTGAACCTGCTGCGGATTGTTCTTGTGCTGCTTGAACTTAAAGATCGCGCCAGCCATGAACCCGAGCCCCGCAACATACGATAAGCGGATAATGAGCTGCTCAATGTCTGATTGGGTTGTCTCGGGAAGGCTGCTGACAATGAGCTGAAGCTGCTGCTCGATCACTTCGGGGGTTGCCCCGCTGACAGCCAGCTGAGCGAATTGCTCAAGCTGTTCCTTGGTCGTCGGGGGAAGTCCATTGACGACCGCCTGAAGCAACTCCTGCACTTGCGGGTCGCGCAGAAGCGAGTTGATAAACGATTCAACCCCCGCCGCACCGTTGGGCTCCGCTGCGCGAGCCCAGCTAGGAATTCCCGCGGCGATGAATGAAATGACAAAAAGAAGCACAAGGGCGCGTTTCACTACCATCGAAGTCTCCTGTAATTCGTCGTGCTGTGTGAGTCTACAAGCCTCAGCCGATTATTTTCGCTGGACCATATCGAATAGGAGTCTTTTATGTCAAATACGCAAAGATAGCGTTGCGCCTGGAGTCCATCCAGGAGGGGTCGGTGAATCCGACCGTGGCGCTCCACCATTTACTGATTCGCTTCCGCAAGCTGTTCGGAGCCCGACTGACTTATGGACTGAGTGAAGCT
>Ga0207650_10001721_pt1 | contig 15549 bp, 12 predicted proteins | sample KBSS63metaG_FD_184325 | JGI IMG/M metagenome (GOLD analysis project Ga0207650, IMG submission 184325) | Switchgrass rhizosphere microbial communities from Kellogg Biological Station, Michigan, USA - KBS S6-3 metaG (SPAdes) (version 2) | ecosystem: Host-associated > Plants > Roots > Rhizosphere...
CTGCATGTCGGCGTGCTTCGTTCAGGTGCGTCGCAGTCTATCGAAATGGGCGCCAGCCACGGTGCTCGTGAACGAATCCTCGTGCCATCGGGGCTCGAAAGGCGTGCGTGGTTTTCCGCACGCAAGCAGTCGCACGCGCGGATCGCGACTTGTCGAGAATCCGCCGGCGACGCGAAACGATCGCGCCGCGAACACACTCGCAAGAGAAAGAACGCATGTTACGTACCTCGTCCATCTTCGGCCCGCTCAATAGCGGCTTCGTTCCCTTTGCCTCCGGCGCGCCCATCGACGCGATGGTCGAGGCCGAGACAGAGACCGCCGAGATCATCGCGCGCGTCTCGACACCGACGGTCGAAACATTCGAGCCCGTCGAAGCACCCCAGCCCTTCGGGCTCGCGACCAGCCCCGCCTGGGCGCCCGCCAGCGCCGCACGGATCCGCATCGTCGAGGCGCTCGTCGTCGCAGGCGTCTGCGGCTACTTCAGCTTCGGCTTGCTGAGCACGATCTTCGGCCGCTGATCGTCTCCCCGCCCGCGTCGGCAGGCGGGCCTTTTTTCGCAGCGAAGGACGGCGGCGCCGTTCGCGCCTACTCTGGCGATCTCGCAGGTTCCGAGGAATCGGCATGATCGTCATCTGTCCCCACTGCAGCACCGCGAACCGGCTCGACGCCGGCCGGACGCGCGACGAGCCGGTGTGCGGCAAGTGCGACACCGCCTTGCTCGACGGCAAGCCGGTCGCGATCGACGATGCGCGATTCGAACGCTTCGTCACGCGCAACGAGCTGCCGGTAGTCGTCGACTTCTGGGCCGCGTGGTGCGGCCCGTGCCGCGCGATGGCGCCGCAGTTCGAGCAGGCGGCGCGTCGATTGAAGGGCGAGGCGATCCTCGCCAAGGTCGACAGCGACGCCAGCCCGCTGGCGTCGTCGCGATTCGGCATCCGCAGCATCCCGACCCTGGTTCTCTTCCGGAACGGCAGGGAGATCGCGCGCCAGGCGGGCGCCGTGCAGGCGGCGCAGATCGTTTCCTGGGTCCAGGCGGCAGACCAGCCCGCATAGCGTCATCACCGATGGCCCGGGCGGCCACCCTTCGCACAATGCCCCACCACCCTTGGAGGCAAAGCGAATGGCAGCGATCGGATTCATCGGCGCATCGGGATTGATGGGCCACGGCATGGCGAAGAACCTGATCGCCAAGGGTCATGCGCTCTCGCTCACGGTGCATCGCAACCGCGAAGGCGTCGCCGACCTGCTCGCCGCCGGCGCGAAGCAGTGCAACTCCGCCGCCGAGCTCGCTGCGGCCAGCGAGATCGTCTTCCTCTGCGTTACCGGCTCGCCGCAGGTCGAGGCCTCGCTGACCGGGCGGTCGGGCCTGCTCGCCGGCGCGAAGCGCGGGCTCGTCATCGTCGACTGCTCGACCAGCGAGCCCGACTCGACGGCGAAGCTGCGCGAGACCTGCGCGCCGGCCGGCGTCCTCCTTGTCGATGCGCCGCTGGCGCGCACGCCGATCGAGGCCGAGGCGGGCAAGCTCAACTGCATGGTCGGCGCTGACGACGCGACCTTCGCGCGGCTCGAGCCGGTGCTGCACGCGTTCGCCGAGAACGTCTTTCACGTCGGCGGGCCGGGCGCCGGCCACATCATCAAGCTGCTCAACAACTTCATCGCCCAGGCGATCTGCACCGCCACCGCCGAAGCGTTCGCGGTCGGCCAGCGCGCCGGCGTCGACCCGAAGAAGCTGGTCGACATCGTCTCGATGGGCGCTGTGAACTCGGGCATCTTCCAGATGATGTCGAAGACGCTCAGCGGTGACCTCGGCGCGCTCAAGTTCGAGCTCGACAACGCGAGGAAGGACATCCGCTACTACACCCACCTCGCCGAAGGCCTCGCGATCCCGACCGTCGTCGGCGAAGCGGTGCACCAGTCGCTGGTCCTGGCGAGCGCGCTCGGCCACGGCAAGAAGTACGTCCCGTCGCTCGTCGAGGCCCAGCAGCAACTGACCGGCGCCAAGCTCATCCCGTGACGGGCGTTGACGCGCACGCGGCGGATGAGCCGCGGCACGCGTGGACCGTCGTCTGGGCGGCGTTCGTGTGCGTCGCGGTCATCTTCGGCGTCGCGTATTCGTTCGCCGCGTTCTTTCGTTCTTTCGGCAGCGAGTTCTCGGCAGAGCGCGCCGACGTCTCGCTCGTCTTCGGCCTCTCGGGCCTGATCTACTTCCTGCTCGGCGCCGGCGCCGGCATGCTCGCCGATCGCTTCGGCCCGCGCCTCGTCTGCGCCGCGGGGATGGTCTTCATCGCCGCCGGCCTGCTGGCGAGCAGCTTCGCGCAATCGATGGCGGCGATCTATGTCGCATGGGGCGGTGGCCTGGGCATCGGCATCGGTCTCGTCTATGCGCCATCGATCGCCAGCGTGCCGCCGTGGTTCGTGCGCCGGCGCGCCTTCGCCGCCGGCATCGCGAGCGCCGGCATCGGCGTCGGCACGCTCGCCGTGCCGCTGCTCGCGACGGCGGCGATCGACGCGCTCGGCTGGCGCCACGCGTTGCAGGTGATCGCCGCGGCGGTGCTCGTCGTCGGCGTCGGCGCCACCTTGTTGTTGCGCCGCGCGCCGACGCGCGCCGCCACCGGCACGGCAGCGCAAGGCATGACGCTGAAGGAAGCCCTGCAGAGCCGCCGCTTCTGGTGGATGTACGCCGCCTGCGTGCTCGCCGCGCCGGCGATGTTCATCCCCTTCGCGCACGTCTCCGCTGCGGCGCGCGACCTCGGCATCAGCGACGCGCGTGCAGTCGGGCTGGTCGGGCTGATCGGCATCGGCAGCATCGTCGGCCGCTTCGTCATCGGCGGCCTCGCCGACCGGCTCGGCCGGATCGCCAGCATCGCCTTGCTCGAGACGTCGCTCGGCGCAAGCTACCTGCTCTGGCTCGGCGCCGGCGGCTACCCGGCGCTGGCCGTGTTCGCGCTGTGGCTCGGCCTCAGCTACGGCGGCATCGTCTCTCTGATGCCTGCGATCTGCATGGACCTGTTCGGCGCACGCGCCGTGTCGAGCATCCTCGGCACGCTGTACAGCGGTGCCGCCTTCGGCAACCTGCTCGGCCCGGTTCTCGCCGGCGTCGTCTTCGACAGCACCGGCACCTACGTGCCCGTCATCTGGGCCGGCTTCGCCCTCGCGATCCTCAGCGCCATCGCTTCGGCACAACTCCTGCGCGACCGCCGGCCTACCTACTGAGACAGGGACTCCGCTGAAGTCCCACTCACGCCGTTTCAAGTTCCGCCATAGCGGACTCTGTAGATCGCTCCCGCTAGGTCATCGCTGACGAGCAACGAACCATCGGGCAGCGGCAGCACGTCGGCGGGGCGGCCCCACACGGTCTCGCGACCGCTCGCATCGATCTGCAGGAAGCCCTGAAGGAACGGCTCGGGTGTGCCCGCCCGACCCTGGCCGTCGACGGCGACGCGGACGACCCGGTAGCCGCTCTTCCTGCTGCGGTTCCACGAGCCATGCTCGGCGATGAAGATGTTGCCGCGGTACGCCGCCGGGAATTGCGTGCCGCCGTAGAAGCGCATGCCCAGCGCGGCGACGTGGGCGCCGAGCTTGGCCGCCGGCGCGGTGAACTCGCTGCACGGACGCTGCGCGCCGAACTCCGGATCGGACGAGTCGCCCTGGTGGCAGAACGGATAGCCGAAGTGCTCGCCGGTGCGCATCACCCGATCGAGCTCGTCGGCCGGCAAATCGTCGCCGAGCAGGTCGCGGCCGTTGTCGGTGAACCAGAGGGTGCGGTCGACCGGACTCCAATCGAAGCCCACCGAATTGCGCACGCCGCGCGCGACCGTCTCGATCGCGCTGCCGTCGACGTTCATGCGCTGGATCACGCCGTGGCGGTCGTCCGGCAGGCAGACGTTGCACGGCGCGCCGACCGACACGTAGAGCTTGCCGTCGGGGCCGAAGGCGATGAAGCGCCGGCCGTGGCTGGTCTCCGAGGGAAGGCGGTCGCTGACAAGCACCGGCGCCGGCGGCGCGGCGAGCTTGTCGTCGATGCCGTCGAAGCGCAGCACGCGCGTCAGCGCGCCGACGAAGAGAGCGCCTTCGCGGTAGGCGACGCCGGTCGGCAGCTGCAGGCCCGTCGCTATCGTGCGCACGGCGGCCTGTCCGCTCGCCGCGTACTCGACCGCGTAAACCTTGCCCGCGCTCGCGCTGCCGACGTAGACGATCCCCTTGCCGTCGGCGCTGCGACCGAGCGTCATCTGGCGCGCGTTGGGAACCGCGTCGGTGAGGACCTCGACCCGAAAGCCGTCGGGAACGCGCAGCTGGTCGATCTGCGGCGCTGCGCCTGCGGCCGTGCATGCGAACAGCACGGCGACGATGGCGGCGCGAGCGCGCCACCGGCTCACGCGATGGAGCGACAGCACCATCGCGGTGGTTCGGCGAGTCGGCGTCGTCATCGCGAAGCCTTGGCTAGCCTCGTGCCAGCGCCTCGACGCGCTCGGCGGCGAGGCCGACCTTCGCGCCGGCGCCGACGATTTCGCCCCAGGTTACGGAATCAACCGGAATCCCGTCGACCAGGCGCCGTGCCTTCGTCTCGCGCTCGGGCTCGCCCGGCGTCCGGACCCGCCCGACCCCGGGCTGCGGCGGCGAAGCGGTCGCGTAGGCGACGAAGCCTTCCATCTCGGCGGCGAGATTGGCGGCCGTGCCGAGCTTGCTCGGATCGACGAGGATGGAGAACATGCTGTTGAGGACGCGGCGCCGGCCGTCGCTCACCGCGCGGCCCGTCGCGCCCCCCGCGAGCGCGCCGCCGAGCAGCTCGCAGATCAGCGCCAGGCCGGCGCCCTTGTGCTCGCCGAACGGCAGGAGCGCGCCGAGCGGCTCGACGACGGTGTAGCGCGGATTGGTCGTCGGCTCGCCGTGGTCGTCGATCAGCGTGCCCGGCTCGATCGCGACGCCTTTGTTGTAGGCGACGCGCGTCTTGCCTTGCGCGATCTTGCTGGTCGCGAAGTCGAGCAGGATCGGCTCGCCCCCCGGACGCGGGATGCCGACGCAGAACGGGTTGGTGCCGAGGCGGGCGTCGCGGCCGCCGAACGGCGCGACGACCGGCCGCGACAGCACGTTGACGAAGTGGATCGAGACCAGGCCGTGGTCGACGCATTGCTCGGCCCACTGGCCAATCCGGCCCAGGTGATGCGAATGCGCCAGGCCCACGATGCAGACGCCCAGCTCCTTGGCGCGCGCGGCGCCGAACTCCATCGCCTCCTGGCCGATGACCTGGCCGTAGCCTTGGCGGCCGTCGAGCGTCAGCAGGGCGCCGCTGTCCTGGCGGATCGCCACGTGGGTGTTGACCGCAAGGCCGCCTTCGAGAACGGCGTCGACATAGCGCGGCACCATGCCGACGCCGTGCGAGTCGTGGCCGCGCAGGTTGGCCTCGACGAGGTTGGCGGCCACCTGTGCCGCTTCGCCGTCGTGCGAGCCGGCGGCGGCAACGATGGCGCGAACGGCGGCGGACAGCGGGTCGGCGTGGAACGTGAAGGTTTCGGTCATGGCGGCGGCGGCGAGGTGTGGATCACCCGAGCGTAACAAGTCTCCCCGCTGCCTTGTCGGCGATGAAGCGGTGGCACAGTCTTTCCATCGTCAGGCTCTTCGCAGAGGCATCCATGCGCCGCTTCGCCCCCACCCTCCTCGCCGTCGCCACCTTGTTACCAGGACTCGCCGCCGCCGAGGCGCCGACGAAGATACTGCAGCAGCGAACGCCCGACGGCAGCATCCTCCTCACTGATCAGCCTTCCCCCGGCGCCAAGACCGAGCGCACCTGGCAGGTCAACGCCCAGGACCGGGCGGCCGAGCGGCAGCGCGCGATCGACGTCAAGGCGGAGGCCAATCTGGTCAGCGAGCGCATCCAGCGCTCGATCGACAACCAGCGCCGCGCCGACGACGAAGCGCAACGCATGCGCCTGGCCTACCTCCAGCTCGAGCGCGATCGGTCCGCGGCGGCGAGCGCGCAGGACGGCATCAGCTACGGCTACGCGGGCGGCTACGGCTGGACGACACCGTTCCGCGCCTCGCGCAAGCCCGGCCTTCGCGTCGGCGACACCGGCGTCATGGATCCCACCGGCACGCGCGGCGAGAACGTGAAAGGCGGCGGGCACGCCAAGCCTAAAGGATCAGGATCGCCCGGAAGTCGTTCACGTTAGTGAACGTCGGGCCGGTCACGACCAGGTCGTCGAGGCCGGCAAAAAAAGAGTAGGCGTCGTTGCGGTCGAGGTGATCGCGGGCGTTCAGGGCCAGTCGCCGCGCCCGCTCCAGTGTGTCCGGCGTCACGAAGGCACCGGCGTTGGTCTCGACGCCGTCGATGCCGTCGGTGTCTGCGGCGAGTGCCCAGACTTCGGGCTCGCCTTGCAGCGCCAGGGCGCAACCGAGCAGGAACTCGCTGGCACGCCCGCCGCGGCCTCCCTTCTGCTTCACCGTCACCGTCGTCTCGCCGCCTGAGAGGACGACGCAGGGACGCGCGAACGGCTGGCCACGGCGTGCGACCTGGCGCGCCAGGGCGGCGTGCACCTTTGCCACCTCGCGCGACTCGCCTTCGATGTCGTCGCCGAGGATGTGCGCATCGAGGCCCGCCGATCGGGCCAGCGCCGCGGCCGCGTCGAGCGACTGCTGCGGCGTCGCGACGAGGTGAACCTCGTGGCCGGCGAACGCCGCATCGCCCGGCTTGGGCGTCTCCAGCGAGCCGCTCTCGAGATCGGCGCGGATCCGCGCCGGCACCACGATGGCGTGCCGTTCGAGGACGGCGAGCGCGTCGGCGCACGTGGTTGGATCGGGCACCGTCGGGCCGCTGCCGATCACCGCCGGCGAGTCGCCGGGCACGTCGCTGACGAGCAGGGTGACGACGCGCGCCGGCGCGCACGCCGCTGCGAGTCGCCCGCCCTTGATTGCCGACAGGTGCTTGCGAACGCAGTTCATCTCGTCGATTGCCGCACCGCTCTTCAGCAGTGCGCTGTTGATCGCCTGCTTCTCTTCGAAGGTCACCCCGGACGCCGGCAACGCGAGCAGCGAGGACGCGCCGCCCGACATTAGGCAGACAACCAGGTCGTTGGCCGAGAGGCCGCGCGCGAGCTCGAGAATGCGCGCCGCTGCGCGCCGGCCGGCGTCGTCGGGCACGGGATGCGCCGCCTGCACGACCTCGATGCGCGTCGAGCCGCGCGCCTGCGCGGCGGCGAATGCCGGCGGCACCGAGTCGTAGCGGGTGACGACCAGGCCGCTCATCGGCGCCGCCGCAGGCCACGCCGCCTCCAGTGCCGCCGCCATCGCGCCGCCGGCCTTGCCGGCGCCGAGCACCACCGTGCGGCCGCGTGGCGGTGCCGGCAGGAAGGTCGCGAGCGACGGGCCTGGCAGCGCCTTGGCGACGGCTGCGTCGAAGAGCGCGCGCAGGAAGCGGCGTGGATCGCCGCGCGGATCTAGCGTCGGCAAAGCGGTCAGGACTTGTCCATGCCGCTGTCACCGCCGGCGTTGACCATCCACGGTGTTCCGAACTTGTCGGTGCACATGCCGAAGCCGGCAGCCCAGAACGTCTTCTGGTAAGGCATGGTGACCTTGCCGCCGGCCGACAGCGCCTCGAAGATTGCCTTGCCCTTGGCAACGTCAGGGTAGGCCAGCGACACCGTGATGCCCTTCATCGCCTCGTAAGGCATGCCCGGCGGCATGTCGGAGGCCATGATGCGGTCGCCTTCGATCGTCATCGACGCATGCATGATTCGCTTGGCCGCGTCGCCGCTCAGCGCCGGCTGGCCGGGCATCGGCGGCGCCTCGCCGTAGGTCATCGACATCTCGATCTTGCCGCCGAGCGTCTTCTCGTAGAAGCGCATCGCCTCGGCGCAATTGCCGTTGAAGCTGAGGTAGGGCTCGAACTGGGCCACGGTGATCTCCCTTCGAAGGTGCGGTGGTAGCGGGTCGGTCAGTATGAGCCCTTGGCGGTATCCTCGTCGTCCATGCTGATCGACTTCTTCTTCACCCTGCGCGCCGCCAAGCTCAAGGTCTCGGTCAAGGAGTACCTGACGCTGCTCGAGGCGATCGAGGCCGGCGTCATCGACGACGCCGACGAGGGGCCGACGATCGATCGCTTCTACTACCTTGCGCGCACCTCGCTGGTCAAGGACGAGGCCCAGTTCGACAAGTTCGACCGCGCCTTCGCCGCCTACTTCAAGGGCGTCGAGCTGCTCACCGACTTCAGCCAGGAGATTCCGCTCGACTGGCTGCAGAAGAAGCTCGAGCTCGAGCTCAGCGCCGAAGAAAAGGCCAAGATCGAGAAGATGGGCTGGGACGAGCTGATGGAGACGCTGAAGAAGCGCTTCGAGGAGCAGAAGGCGCGTCACGAAGGCGGCAACAAGATGATCGGCACCGGCGGCACCAGCCCGTTCGGCGCCTACGGCTACAACCCGCAGGGCATCCGGGTCGGCCAGGACAAGGGCCGGAACAAGTCGGCGGTCAAGGTCTGGGACCAGCGCCAGTTCAAGGACTACGACGACTCGCTCGAGCTCGGCACGCGCAACATCAAGGTCGCGCTGCGCCGCCTGCGCCGCTTCGCCCGCGAAGGCTCCGACGAGGAGCTCGACCTCGACGACACCATCCGCGCCACCGCATCGAACGCAGGCTGGCTCGACATCAAGATGGTCCCCGAGCGCCACAACAAGGTGAAGGTGCTGTTGCTGATGGATGTCGGCGGCACGATGGACGAGCACATCCACCGCGTCGAGGAACTGTTCAGCGCCGCCAAGACCGAGTTCAAGCACCTCGAGTTCTATTACTTCCACAACTGCGTCTACGACTTCATGTGGAAGAACAACCGGCGCCGCTACAGCGAGAAGTTCAGCACCTGGGACCTGATCAGGAAGTACAACAAGGACTACAAGCTGATCTTCGTCGGCGACGCGACCATGAGCCCGTACGAGATCCTCCAGCCGGGCGGAAGCGTCGAATACAACAACGAGGAAGCCGGCGCGGAATGGCTGCAGCGCCTGACCAACGCGTTCCCGAAGTTCGCCTGGATCAACCCCGAGCCGCAAGGCGTCTGGGGTTACCGCCAGAGCATCTCGGTGATCCAGCAGCTCATGAACCAGCGCATGTTCCCGCTCACCCTCCCCGGGCTCGAAGGAGCCATGCGACTGCTGGTGAAATGAAGGCACGGGCGGCATCCGCACGGATGCTGTCGATGCTCATGCTGGTGTCCCTGCTCGCGGGGTGCGCCAGCCTCCCCTTCTTCGGCAAGGACGACGACGCCGACGGCCACGCCGCGGCCGAGCCCCAGGTCCCGCTCTACGAGCTCGAGGTGCGCGCGCCGGGCGCGTTGCGAAAGCTACTCCTCGACTACCTCGACCTGGCGCGCTTCCAGAGCGCGCCGGCGAGCGACGCGATCACGCCAGCCGAGCTCGAGCGACTCGCCGCGGCCGCGCCGGCGCAGGCGCGCTCGCTGCTCGAGACCGAGGGCTACTTCGATGCCAGCGTTAAGGTGACGAAAAGCGACGGCGCCGCCGGCCTGCCGCGCATCGAGGTCGACGTCGTGCCTGGGCCGCGTGTCGTCGTCCGCAGTGTCGCGATCGACTCGACAGCGCCGCTCGCGCCGCGCAAGCCGACGCGCGAAGAGCCCTGGAGCGATCGCCTCGACAAGCTGCGCGCGATCTGGTCGCTGCGCGAGGGCGAGCCGTTCCGCCAGACTGAGTGGAACAGCGCCAAGAACGCGGCGCTCGGCGCGCTGCGCGGCGACGGCTATCCGCGCGCCGAATGGCAGTCGACGAAGGCGAGCATCGATGCCGTCGATCAGTCGGCGGCGCTGTCGGTCACCGTCGAGCCCGGGCCGCTGTTTCACATCGGCCCGATCCGGATCGAAGGAACGCATCGCTACGACGAGGGCGCGATTCGCCGCGTCGCGAGTCTGCCGCCGGGCACCGAGTACAGCGAGAAGCAGCTGCTCGACTTCCAGGAGCGGATCCTGAAGCTGAGCCTGTTCGAAGGCGCATCGGTCGAGGTCGATTCGACCGGCCCGCCGGAGGCCGCGCCGGTCGTGGTCAAGGTGAAGGAGCTCTCGCAGCACCAGGCGACGGTCGGCGTCGGCTACAGCGCCAACACCGGCCCGCGCGTGTCGCTCGAGCACTGGGACCGCAAGGTGTTCGGCCAGGAGTGGATCGCGCACACCACCCTCACCCTCGGCCCCGACCTGAAGTCGCTCGGCACCGAGTTCACCGCCTACCCGAACGAGCACCTCTGGCGCAAGCTCGCCGCCGCCAGCATTGAACAGCTGCTCAGCGCGGACGAGACGCGCAACAGCTGGAGCGTTCGTGCCGGCCGCTCGAAGGACACCACCGACTTCGAGCGGCTCTATTACCTCGAAGCGTCGTACGCGAAGGTGGAGAGCGCACCGCTGACGACGTCGAGCAACGCGCTCTTCCTGAACTACCAGTGGCTGCGCCGCGACGTCGACAACATCCTCATGCCGACCTCGGGGACGGCGGTTGGATTGCAGGGCGGCGTCGGCTACGGCGACGGAACGCGGCAGCGTTCGGATGTGCCCGGGACGGAGAGCAGCCGCGCGCCCTTTCTTCGCGCGTATGCGCGCCTCAACGCCTATAAGCCTGTCGGGACCTGGTTCGCGAACGCGCGCGTCGAGGCCGGCCACGTCTTCGTGAGCAATCCGATCGCGGTGCCGGACCCGATCCTCTTTCGCGCCGGCGGCGACAACTCCGTGCGCGGCTACGACTACCGGACGCTCGGGCCGACGATCAACGGCGCCGTCGTCGGCGGTCGGGTGCTGCTGACCGGCAGCCTGGAGTTCGAGCACGCGCTGCTCGACCGCTTGCCGGCGCTGCTCGGCGCCGTGTTCGTCGACGCCGGTGACGCGGCCGATCGCTGGAACGAGCTGCGACCGGTGTTCGGCTATGGCGTCGGCGTGCATTACCGCAGCCCCGTCGGGCCCTTGCGTCTCGACGTCGCCTACGGCCAGGACACCCGCCAGGTGCGCCTGCACCTGAGCGTCGGCGTTGTCTTCTGAGACCATGACGATGAGCGCCGACGACGACGCACGTCCGCTCGCACCGGCGGGCGCGAGCGCGACGCCGGCACCGCGGCGGCGACGTGTCGCGCTGTGGCTGGGTGGCGCGGTCGGCGCCCTCGCCTTGGGCGTATCGGCTGTGATCGGCGTGTTGATGTGGTCGTTGCATCACCCCGGCGGAAGCGCGTGGCTGGTCGGCCTCGTCCCGCGGCTCACGGTGATCGACCCGAAGGGATCGCTGATCGGCGACTTCGCCGCGACGCGCGTCGTCTACGACATTCCCGGCGTGGGCGAGCTGCGGCTCGACGCGCCGCGTTGGCATGCGCTCGCCGCCGGCCGAGGCACCGGCGGACGCTGGCTCCACCTGGTGATCGGCACGCTCCACGCCGACCGCGCTGTCTGGACGTCGCACGTGTCGACGACGCCGAACGAGCCCGCGACCTTGCCGCCAAGCCTGCGCCTGCCGATCGAGATCGAGGTGAGCGCAGCGAGCGTCGACGAGCTGCGCATTGGCGGCGTCGAGGCGACGCCGGTTCGCAACGTTCGCGCTCGCGTCCATCTCGGCGCCGACGGCGGCGCGCTCCACCGCCTCGACGCGCTCGCCGCCGGCATCGAGCTTGGCGATGCGCGCGGTGCCTTCGCGATCGGCGCCGACGCGCCGTTCCGGGTCGATGCGACCGTCGATGCGACGGCGACGGCGAAGGGCTGGAGCGCGGCGGCACGGACGACCGGTCCGCTCGAGTCGCTCGACACCACCGCCACGGTGCGCGCCGCAGCGACCGCCACACACCCGGCGCAGTCGCTCGACGCGCGCGCGTCGATCCGACCGCTGGCGGCGTGGCCGCTCGGCGCGCTCGACGCATCGGTGAGCGCACTTGATCTCTCGGCGTTCACGAGCGCTCTGCCGGCGACGGCGCTGACAGGCGAGGCCCGCGCGACGACGAGCGGCATCGACGCGCCGGCACTGGTCTCGCTCACGCTCGCCAACGCGCGTGCGGGCCGCTGGAACGAAGGCCTGCTGCCGGTGCGCACCCTTCGCGCCGAGCTGCGCGCCCGCCCCGACGATCCCAGCATCGTCGACGTACAGGAGCTGTCGGCCGAGCTCGGCTCGGCGACCAGCGCCGCCGGCAGCATCTTCGGCCGGGGCCGCTGGGCGCGGCCGGACTGGAACGTCGACGTCGAATTGCGCCAGGTCCAGCCAGCGGCCCTCGACGCGCGCGCGGGTAGCGCCGTGGTGAGCGGCAAGGCCGCTTTCACGGGCACCGGCTTCGCAGCAGCCACCGCAGCGGCCGCGGCTGGCGCATCGGCGCCCGCGCCGAGCGCATCGGCCGCCGCGCCCGCGCGCGTCGAGTTCGTCGCCGATCTCGCCGGCCAGCTGACGGATCGCCGCCTGCCGCGCGCGGCATCGACGGCGGCACGGGTTCGCATTGAAGGGCGAGCGAGCGCGAACGACATCGAGCTTCGCCGCGGCGAGGCGTCGCTCGGCGAGGCCGCCGCGAAGCTGGACGGACGCCTCGCTCGCAGGAGCGAGAACGCGCCATGGCGCGCCAGCGGGCGGCTCGAGCTGGCACGCTTCGATCCGGCGCCCTGGTGGCCCGGCGCTGCCGATTCGCTGCTCGGCCGCGGCGCGAACCGCCTCAACGCCAAGGGCGACTTCGATCTGCTCCTGGCGACGACGAATGCCGACGAGAGCGCATACGCCCAAGTCGCGGCGACAACCGGCACGGCAAAGCTGATCATCGTCGACAGCCTGCTCGCCGGGATCGTGCTTCAGGGCACGGCAAGCTACGTCAACAGCGACGGCCACGCCCGACCGTCGGTCGACGTGACGGCCGGCGGCAATCACGTCCGTGTCGATGGAACGATCGCGGCGCGCGGCGCGAGCAACGACGACTGGCGCGTCGTCGTCGATGCGCCTCGGCTCGACACGCTCGCACCGCTGCTCGCGGCGCCTGTTCCCGTGGCGGGCGCCGATCGCGCCGCGAAGGCGCTGTCGGGGACTCTCGTCGCGCGCGGCCACATCGCCGGACGATGGCCGCAAGTCAGCAGCGAAGGCGACCTCGAGGGCAAGGCCTTGCGTGTCAAGAGCCTCACGACCCGGCAGGCCAGCGCTCACTGGCGCATCGGCACTGGCGACAACGATCGGGCTCTCGATGGCCATGTCGTCATCGACGGCGTCGACGCCGACGGGCGGGCGCTCGATCGCATTCAGGCCGACATCACCGGGACAGCGCGCTCGCATCGCGCCGAGTTGCGCGTCGCTTCGGCGCTGTTGCCGCCGGCGTGGACCGACGCGCTGATGGTGCGGCCGACAGGCGCAGCGTCGGCAGCGGCCTCATCGTCGGCCTCGTCGGCGCCGGTGTCTTCGCCTTCAGGATCGCCCGCGTCCGCGCGAGCGCCTTCGTCCTCGTCGTCGATGCTGCCCGCCGTCGCGACACCACCGCCCGGCTCGCGCAGCGTGATGACGCTTGTCGCGGAGGGCGGTCTCGTCGATGTCAGCGGCACTCGCGCCGGCGGCTGGCGCGGCACGCTTCGCGAGGTCGTCGCGCGCTCGCTCGCGACACCCACCACGACCTGGCTCGAGGCGCGCGACATTCGCGGCGCGGTCGCGTGGGCCGGCGCGCCTCTGCGTGTCTCCCTCGAGCCTGGCAACGCGCGAATCCTCGGCGCCACCTTGCGCTGGAGCCAGGTCGACTGGCAACAAGGCGTCGCGAGCGCGCCGTCACGGCTCGATGCGCAAGCCGAAGTCGACGCCATCGCCGTCGCGCCGATCCTCGAAGCGCTGCAGCCCGCCTTCGGCTGGGGCGGCGACCTGCGCGTCGGCGCGCACCTGAAGGCGCGCAGCGCGGCCAACGTCAGCGTCGACATGGTGGTCGAGCGGGCGAGCGGCGACCTGATGGTCACCGACGAGATCTCGACACAGCGCCTGGGCCTCTCGGACCTTCGCTTCGGCATCGCCGCCGACAACGGCGTCTGGCATTTCACCGCCGCGGCCGCCGGCGCGACGCTCGGCGTCGTCTCGGCGGCGGCGACCGCGCGCACGTCCCCGAGCGCGACCTGGCCCGCCGCGGAGACGCCGCTCGAAGGCGTTGGCGAGCTCCGGGTCGACAGCCTCGGCACCTGGGGACCCTGGCTCGCGCCCGGCTGGCGCCTCGGCGGCCGCGTGCACGCCAGCGCGAGCTTCGGCGGACGCTTCGGCGCGCCGCAATACACCGGCCATGTCGAAGGCGACGGCATCACGGTCCGCAACTTCATCGAAGGCGTCAACGTCACCGATGGCACCGTCGCGGTCGCGCTGCGCGGCACCAGCGCGCACATCGAGACCTTCACCGCGAAGGGCGGAGCCGGGACACTGAAGCTCGAAGGCGACGCCGCACTCGACGAGTCGCCGACGGCGCAGTTGCGGCTTGCGCTCGATCGCTTCGAGCTGCTCACGCGCGTCGATCGTCGCGTCGTCGCCTCCGGCACCGCGGCGCTGCGCCTCGACGCGACGACGCTGGGCGTCGACGGCAACCTCAAGGTCGACGAAGGTCTTGTCGACTTCACCCGATCCGATGCGCCGACGCTCGGCAGCGACGTCGAGGTCGTGCGTCGGCCGGGCGAGCCGGCGCCTCCCGCGTCGCTCGCTCAGGCGCAGGCGCCGCCACCCGTCGTGGGCGCACCGAAGCGCGCGGTCCGGCTCGATCTTCACGTCGACATGGGCAGCAAGCTCCGCGTGCGTGGCCGCGGTCTCGATGCCGGGCTGCGCGGCGAGCTGCACCTGACATCGCCGAGCGGCCGCCTGGCCGTCAACGGCACCCTTCGCGCCGTCGACGGCACATACCAGGCGTACGGCCAGAAGCTCGACATCGAACGTGCCGTGCTCAGCTTCGTGGGGCTGGTCGAGAACCCGCGTCTCGACATCGAGGCGACGCGGCCGAACCTCGACGTTCGCGTCGGCGTGGCGGTCACCGGCACCGCGCTCAATCCGCGCATCCGCCTGTTCTCCGAGCCCGAGCTCTCCGACCTCGACAAGCTGAGCTGGTTGGTCCTCGGCCGCGCCAGCGAGACGACCGGCGGCGCGGACACCGCGCTGCTGCAGCAGGCCGCGCTGGCGCTCCTCTCGGGCGAAGGCCCGGGCGTGACCGACCGGCTGATCCAGTCGATCGGCCTCGACGAGATCTCGGTGCGCCAGACACAGGGCACCACCAAGGACACGATCGTCACCCTCGGCAAGCAGATCTCGAAGCGGTGGTACGTGGGCTACGAACGCGGGCTCGAAAGCACCGTCGGCACGTGGCAGCTGATCTACCGTGTTGCCCAACGCGTCACCGTGCGCGCTTCGGCGGGCGCCGACAACGCCGTCGATGTGATCTGGACCTGGCGCTGGAAATAGGATCGCTAGGGCGCGACGTCCCAATCGGCCTTGACGATGTGGTTCTGCATGAATGCCTCGACCGCCGCCCTTGCGTCGACGTGCGCCGGATCGAAATCGAATTGCCCCTCGTGGCTCGAAGGGCCGTCAGCGCCGGCAAAGTTTGCACGATAGTTGATGG
>Ga0207650_10001727_pt1 | contig 15528 bp, 11 predicted proteins | sample KBSS63metaG_FD_184325 | JGI IMG/M metagenome (GOLD analysis project Ga0207650, IMG submission 184325) | Switchgrass rhizosphere microbial communities from Kellogg Biological Station, Michigan, USA - KBS S6-3 metaG (SPAdes) (version 2) | ecosystem: Host-associated > Plants > Roots > Rhizosphere...
CCAGGCTTCGCTGTAGCGCAGCAGCATTGCCTGCTTGTCCCATGCCCAGCGTGCTCCGCACTGCCATCGCATCGTCCCGCAGATGGTCTGGATGATGTTGGGTATCGCCTCGGCCAGTGTTTCCGCTGATGCAAGCACGCCGGTGATGGCGTGTTCCATTACCTGACGCCGCTCGCTCTGCCGCCGCTCGGTAATGTCGGTGAAGGTTGTTACGATGCCGGATGGTACAGTCTTCGACGTTTCGTATAAGGACTGCGCATTCATAGAAAGCCACAGCATTCGCCCGGCGCGCCGCCGAAAACCGACGACGACGTTGGATTGCATTTGTCCGGTGCGCACGGCGAGCTCGGCCGGCCGCTCGTCATCCGGTAGTGGCGCTCCGTCTTCACGAAATGCGACCCAGGCCGGATCGAACAATCGATCGCCCTTCATCTGATCGAGAGTGCGGCCCAGGATCCGTTCTGCGCTCGCATTGCACGAAACGATCCTGCCCCGGGCATCGCGCAGCACGATACCCTCTGCCATGACGGCAATGACCGAGCGATAGATCGCGTCGCCTCTGCGGCTCCTTGCAGCCAGTGAGCGAAACAGCGCAAATAGCAATAAACTGGTCAATGTTCCGGCGCCAAAAACGGTCAGCGGCAGGAACTGATTTGGCTTATCGGTGAAGCCGCTCAATTCGGTAAAGCGCGTGTCCCACAGACGCCCGCCCACATTGAGTTTCGACCGTTGCGTAAGCTGCGGCAGGGTAAACCATCGCAAAGATGGCATAGACGCAGTTGTATGCGCGCCGCCGCTGTCGTAGATCATGTTGTTGCCGGGCAGCGTGCCCGCATCCTCGAGCACATTGAAGAAGCCCGCGTCGAATATCTGGATGCGAGTGTTCTGCAGCGTCTCAATGCCGACGACCTTTGGTATCAATTCATCAATTACGAACGTCGCCGAGACGACGCCAATAAAGGCGTCACGGCGGTCCTTCTCCGTTCTTAGCGGCATTTCGTTCCGGTAGACGGGAACGCGCAGGGAGAAGCCGACCTGCCGGCTGCTAACAAGAACTAGACGCCCGGAAGCAACGATCTCACCCGTGTCGCGCGCACGTTCCAGCGCAAGGACGCGGAGCGGCTCGGCGTGCAGATCGAACCCGAACGCGTTGTCGTTGCCTGCCATCGGCTCGATATAGTCAACGACGTAATATTCGGCGCGGTCGCCGGGAGGCTTCACTTTGAAATCAGGATAGCCTGCAGCATCGAGGCTGGTATCGCGCCTGACGCGCTCCTCATAGTCTTTGAGTTCCGTGCGCTGCAGGTAACGTGAAAACGACAGCACCTGAAATCCGGGATAGCGCTCACGCAGATTCAAACTCGATGCGTACTTCCGGAAGTCGGCGCGCGTCACTGCATCCGACACCTTGAACAAGCCCTGAACGCCGTAAAGGACGTCGTAATAAGACCAGATACGCGACTGAATGGCGTAGCTGACGCTCATCACGTTATTATCAAACCTGAGTCTCGCCTCGCTCTCAATGCGCGCTTTGAGAAGGAACAACGCGAGGACAGAAAAGGTGAGGCCTAACGCGAGGATGACCCAGGCGACCCAGCGCTTGCCGACCATTCTCGCGAAAATCAGCCGCATCGTTACCTGCCTTGGCAGCTCCCTGTCAGATGACGTCGGGATGCGCCGGAGTTGGTCTCCGGTCTGCGAGCTAGTGTACTAAGGTTCCACCGGGGATTGCAGGTAGTATTTCTTGGGTCGCGTGGTCAACGCCGTAACGTGAGAACCCGCTTCTTGCGAACGATGACCGGCGTTGAATTACTCAGGCCGCACGCCGGCGTTTTTGATGACCTTCGCCCATTTGACTGTTTCTTTGTGTATTGCAGCGGCGAATTGCTCAGGCGGCATGGTCACCGGCTCCGCCCCGAGTGCGGCAAGGCGTTCGCGTGCATCTGCGGTAGCAAATAGACTCGCGAGCGTACGATTCAATTTGTCGATGATGGGCCGCGGCGTTTGTACAGGCGCAAACACACCGTACCACGTGTTTACCTCGTAGCCGGCGACTTCCTCAGCTAACGCCGGCACGTCCGGCAGAATTGCGAGGCGTTTATCGCTCGACACCGCGAGCGGCCTGAGGCGTCCGCCTTTAACGTACGGCAATGTCGATGAGACACCGGTGATCATAGTCTGGACCTGTCCGCCGACGAGATCCGTCAAGGCGGGTCCAGCACCTTTATACGGCACGTGCACGATGTTGATGCCCGTCATGCTTTTCAATAGCTCGCTCGCCAGATGCGCGGTCGAGCCGTTACCCGACGAAGCGAAATTGATCGCGCCGGGCTTGGACTTGGCCAGCGCGACGAATTCTTTGACGGAATGAGCGGACAGGGTCGGATGGACAACCAATATCATTGGACTCGACGCAATCATGGTGATGGGCGCAAGCTCGCGCGCTGGATCGACGGCGAGATGTGGATATAGTCCGGGGTTGATCGCGTTCGTGCCATTCGCGCCCATTAGAAGCGTGTAGCCGTCCGCCGCAGACTTAGCGACGATTTCCACGGCGAGATTCCCGCCGCCGCCCGCACGGTTATCGACAATGACCTGTTGCGAAAGCGCGGGCGTTAGTTTTTGGGCAACGATCCGTCCAACGATGTCGACAGGGCCACCGGGTGAGTAAGGAACGACCAGCCGAATCGGCTTGACCGGATAGTCCTGACTGTATGAGAAGCAGCAAATCGTCAAGGCGACGAATGCGAGAAGTGTTTTCATCAATCCGAATTATCCAAATGCCGGTACCACCGATACATCGCGCGCTGCGGGATGCGTATGAATCGGTGCAGCGGATAGCGCGCCAGGGGTTTATCGCTGGCGGTGAGTGGATTTGCGGTCGTGTCGCCGGCCAAACGCTGCGCGATTAACTTGCCGGCGTGTAGGCTCAGTGACACGCCGCTGCCCTGATAGCCCAAGGCGTAATGAACAGAAGCATCGTCGGCGGGATGATGGATGTGCGGCAGAAAATCGCGTGTGAGGCACACCCAGCCATGCCAGTCGTAATCGACAGTAAGGCGTTCGAGTCCGAAGTGTTTCGCTATCAATTCGCTGAGCAGGAAATTACGTTGCTGTGTGTTTGCATGGGGCGCATCGTTGATGAGTCCGCGACCGCCGAAGAGAATGCGGTCGTCCGGCAGGCGCCGCCAATAGTAGAGCAATTTGCGTGTGTCGGTCAGCACGTGCCGTGTCAAAAAATTTGCTGCGGCGATCTCATCGGCAGTTAGCGGGCGCGTGACAATGATATGAGACAGCACCGGCAACAACGTCGCTTGAATCGCCGGATGCAAACCTTGCGGCGTGTAACCGTTCGTCGCAATCACCACGCGTTTCGCCTGCACTGTGCCGTGCGGCGTTGCCAGCACATGCTCCGCCCCGCGTTTGTGCCAGCCAGTCACCGGAGTCGACGAATGAACGATCGCACCTGCCGCGCGCGCCATGCGCAAAACGCCGGATGCGAGCTTGAGCGGGTGCACCGCGAGCGCGTCCGGAATGCGCAGTGCGCCATGCGCTTGCGGGCCGCCGACATGCTTGCTGTTCAGTTCGTCAGCGTCAATGAACTCGGCGGGATAGTTGAAATCGTGTTGCAGTACGTCGGCTTCGCGCTTGAGCCCTGCGGCGCGGCTCGGGCGATGCGCGATTTTCAAGTGGCCCGATTCGCTTGCGTCGCAGTCGATGCGGCCCGCGTGCAGCATGCTGCGCACGGTATCGAGCGACGCCTTCACTTCGGCAAATACGCGCTTTGCGGTAGTGCGGCCCCAGCGCGTCAGCATTTCTTCGGCCGTCAACCGGCCCAGTGCCATCCGCGCAAAGCCGCCGTTGCGTCCGCTACATCCCCAACCGGGACGATTCGCTTCAAGCACCACGGCGTTAAGGCGGTACTGGTGTGCGAGATGGTACGCACAAGAAAGGCCCGTGTAACCGCCTCCGATTATCGCGACGTCGGTATCAACTTGAGCGGGCGCACGGCCGTCATCCACTGCAAGATCGCCCGCTGTTGCGGCCCAGTATGACCCGACATGCGAAAGGCCGGTGCCAGGTGTGGCTGCGGTCAGCGGATCGTACGGCATGCGATCGAGTGCCGAGACTTTCTGTTAAGAAAGCGGCCGGAGTCCGCGCTGGGCCGACCATTAGCGGCAAACTTCGGCGTCATACGGAGTCAACGTCCACGGAATCGCGGTTTGCGTTTTTCCTTGAAGCTCGCGACGCCTTCGCCGGCGTCATCGCTCCGCCGCACACGCTGGATTGCGAGCCGTCCGCGCGCGACATGTTCCGAAGGACCGCGTGGGATCACGTCCCTCACGAACTCGCGCAGCAACGACAAGACCATCGGCGCATTATCAGCGAGTCGCCTTGCGTATTTCAGTGCCGCGTCACGCAACTCGGCCTGCGGCACGACTTTATTCACCAAGCCGATCTCATACGCGCGCTGCGCGCCGAGCTCTTCGCCGAGCAGCATCAGTTCCATCGCAACTTTGTGCGGAATGCGTGCGGCCAGCCCTGCTATCAATGCGCCCGTAAAGCCGACTTTTGCCTCGGGGAACATGAATTTCGTCGTATCCGCAGCGACGCACAAGTCGGCCATCTGTACCATCACAACTCCGCCGCCGACCGTCCACCCGGAGACTGCTGCGATCAACGGTTTCTCGAGCTGTACGCCGACGTTGGGCACGCATGCAGGAAAGTCTTCGGCGGGTGATTTCACATCGACGCCAACAGAGAAATGTTCTCCGGCATGAGTGAGGATGGCGACGCGCTCGTCGCTGGCATTGAAGCGCTCCCACGCCGCGCGCAGTGCGGTCGTGAGCTCGTTGTTCATCGCGTTGCGCTCATCCGGCCGATTGAGCGTAATGACCGCAATGTTGTCGACCACTTCATACATCACAACCGTCGTGCTCATAACGTTGCTTTCATAGTTGCAGCGGCAGCAGTGTTGCACGCGCATCGAGTGCAATAGCGCCTTCGCCTCGTGATTTGACGAGCAGTGGATTGATGTCGAGTTCCTGAAGACGCGGTCCAAGCGTCGCGGCGAGCCAACTTGTGCGGACGACAACCTCGACGAGTGTATCAATATCGGCGGCACCGCGGCCGCGGCTGCCCGCCAGCAATGGCCACATGCGCAAGCGCTGTAACAGATCGAGCGCCTGGCGTGTGGTGACCGGCGCGAGAGCCACTTGACTATCACGCAGTGTTTCAGCCCAGATCCCGCCCGCTCCCACCAGCACTGTTGCGCCAAATTGCGGGTCCCATTTCGTGCCGACGATCATCTCAGTGCCGCCGACTATCATCGGTTGAACGGCGCATTCGAGCTTTTCAGGTGAAGTCAGCGCAGTCCCTCGAGATTGGACGTCATGCCAGGCGCTGCGCAGCGCTTGTTCATCTCGCAGATTGAGATGTACACCGCCGACATCGCTCTTGTGAGTGATGGTGCGGGAGCTAAGCTTAAGCACTACCGGATAACCGATTGCTCCTGCGATTACCGCAGCGTCTGCTTCGCTCATCGCAATCTGTGCGCGCGCAGTCGAAATACTCACCGTATCTAACAATTCTTTCGCCTCCGTCTCAGTGAGTGCGGACGACGGTGCGCCGAATTCAGCGACGCGAGCCGGATTGATGGGCGCGATCGGCGCGTCACGCGGCGCGCGCAGCGCTGTACCATACCCGATTGCCGCATTGAGGACTCGCAGCGCGTCGTCCATGCGATTGGTATAAGGACACTGCAATTCGCGCAGTATCGAACGCGCCCGGTCAACGAGAGCACCTGGCGGAAACAACACCGCGGTCGGTTTGCCCATCGCGAGCGCGAGCTCCGCCCAAGCGCGAACCTTAGCGTCGAGCTCGGGGGTTGTCGCAACCACGATTAACAGCGCTGCTGTGTCGTCATCGGACGCCAAAAGCTCATAGGCTCGTCGCGCAGCGCTGAGCCCTCGTTCGCGAGCGAGTCCGCCGATATCCAGCGGGTTGAGCGGTCGCCCCGTCGGAACGATGTCATGAAGAGCGGAGGAGGTGGTTGGAGACAAATCGGCCAGACGCAGGTGAGCGGCTGCCAGGCGGTCCGCCGTGATTGCGATCGTTCCGCCCGAAGGCGACAGCGCCGCCACGCCGTTGCCACTCGGCGGCCCGAAGCGGATCAGGAAATGCGCGCAGTAGATCAGCGCTTCCGGATCGTCGAGCAAAACGATCGCGTGTTGACGGCACGCGGCGGCCCATACTTCGCTGGAGCCGGCGAGGCTGGCGGTATGCGATTGCGTAATGCGCGCGCCGGCTTCGCTGCGTCCGGCGTTTACGACCAGCAGCGGCTTGCCGGCATCGCGGCAGCGGTCCGCAAGATCCAGGAATCGACGACCGTCTTTCAGCCCTTCGACATAGACGCAAATCGCGCGCGTCACCGGGTCATCGATGAAGTACTCGATAAAATCGCAGACTTCGAGATCCGCCTGGTTGCCCACCGATACCGCAACGCTGAACCCGGCGCCCGTGTCCTGCGCGTGGGAGATGAGCGATGCCATGAGCGAGCCACTCTGGCTGATTAATCCAATGCCACCGGCTGGCATAGGCTCTGCAGCGAGCGCTACCGACGAAGTAAGTGCTAACCGCAGGCCGGGGTTGATGAAACCCAAACAGTTCGGACCGATGATCCGCAGGCCGTAGCGACGCGCGATATCGACGACTTCCCGCTGGCGCGTAGCGCCTTCGTCGCCCGCTTCCGCGAAGTCCGCCGAAAGGATCACGCAGCCACGTACGCCGGCCTCCCCGCACTCGCGGATTGCAGCAGGCACGGCGCGCGCAGGCAGCGCGATCAAGGCCACGTCAATGGGCCCGGGCGCGGCCCCGATCGCCGCGTATGCTTTCAAACCACAAATTTGTTCGGACGCTGGATTTATGGGGACTATTTGCCCGCTAAAGCCGTGTTTAATCAGAAAACTCATCACGCGTCCGCCGAATTTCACGACGCTGTCGGACGCGCCGATCACGGCAACCGAGTGTGGGTTGAGAATATTGCGCAGGCAGGGCAAGAGGGGTTGCGGCGACGGTGGAGTGAACTTGATGGTAGCGAATTTGACTTACCGTCGCACCGGCGCCCGAAACCGCGCAAATACTAGGCCCAACTGTTTGACACTAATAGGGGAAATCGCCATAATAGGCGGTTTCGTTCGGAGGGGTTCCCGAGCGGTCAAAGGGATCAGACTGTAAATCTGACGGCTCTGCCTTCGAAGGTTCGAATCCTTCCCCCTCCACCAATAGAAAGCGGTGCTTCGGGGCGCTGAGTTCGTCAGGCTTATACGTCAAAGTGCGGGTGTAGCTCAATGGTAGAGCAGAAGCCTTCCAAGCTTATGACGAGGGTTCGATTCCCTTCACCCGCTCCAGTTTGCAAGCGTCGTGAATGTCGGCGAATGATATCGAGACCGTGGCGCGATGCAACTTTCCCTAGGGGGGAGAGTGACGGGCAGTAAAAGTTTTGCCCATGTAGCTCAGTGGTAGAGCACTCCCTTGGTAAGGGAGAGGTCGCGTGTTCAATCCACGCCATGGGCACCAGACAGTAAGAGAGCAACGAGGAAATCGATATGGCCAAGGGTAAATTTGAGCGGACGAAGCCGCACGTGAACGTAGGGACGATCGGTCACGTGGATCACGGCAAGACGACGCTGACGGCGGCGATGACGCACGTGTTATCGAAGAAGTATGGCGGGGAGGCGAAGAACTACGACCAGATCGATGCCGCACCGGAAGAGAAGGCACGCGGGATCACGATCAACACGGCACACGTGGAGTATGAGACCGCCAAGCGGCACTACGCGCATGTGGATTGCCCGGGGCACGCCGACTACATCAAGAACATGATCACGGGGGCGGCGCAGATGGATGGCGCAATTCTGGTGGTGAGTGCTGCCGACGGCCCGATGCCGCAGACGAGAGAGCACATCCTGCTGGCGCGCCAGGTCGGCGTGCCCTACATCGTCGTCTTCATGAACAAAGCGGACATGGTCGACGATAAGGAGCTCCTCGAACTCGTCGAAGTGGAAGTGCGCGAACTGCTCTCGAAGTATGAATTCCCCGGCGACAAGACGCCGATCATCATCGGCTCGGCGTTAAAAGCGCTCGAAGGCGATGCGAGCGACATGGGCGAGGGCGCGATCTTCAAGTTAGCCGATGCGCTGGATGCTTATATTCCGGAGCCCAAGCGCGCGCTCGATGGCGCATTCCTGATGCCGGTAGAGGACGTGTTCTCGATCTCGGGCCGTGGCACGGTGGTGACCGGGCGGGTTGAGCGCGGCATTGTCAAAGTGGGTGAAGAGATCGAGATCGTGGGCTTAAAGCCGACGGTGAAGACGGTGTGCACGGGTGTGGAGATGTTTAGAAAGCTCTTAGACCAGGGCCAGGCGGGTGACAACGTGGGCGTCCTGCTGCGCGGCACCAAGCGCGAAGAAGTCGAGCGCGGGCAGGTGCTGGCTAAGCCGGGCTCGATCACGCCGCACACCAAGTTCAGCGCCGAGATCTACGTGCTGTCGAAAGACGAGGGCGGGCGCCACACACCGTTTTTTAACGGCTACCGGCCGCAGTTCTACTTTCGCACCACCGACGTGACGGGCTCAATCGAGCTGCCGGCGGGCACGGAGATGGTGATGCCGGGGGACAACATCTCGATCACGGTGGCGCTGATTCAGCCCATCGCGATGGAAGAGGGCCTGCGCTTTGCCATCCGCGAAGGCGGCAAGACCGTCGGCGCCGGCGTCGTCGCTAAAGTTATCGAGTAAACGCTATCTGCTGGGCGAGGCAGCGAACGTTTCGCTGCTTCGCCCGTTTGCACTTTAAATGCACATAGGAATAGGCCAGTAGCTCAATTGGCAGAGCGTCGGTCTCCAAAACCGAAGGTTGGGGGTTCGATTCCCTCCTGGCCTGCCATGAAAAGCTGTTGAGCGTAGCGGTTAAGGCGCGCGAAATTGTATGGCATCACCATTTGCCGGCAATCGCAAGCTGCGAACGCTAAACGGAAGACATGGCAGACAAGATAAAAATCGGGGTAGCTGTACTTTTACTGTTAGCGGGAATAGCGGCGTTCTACTACTGGGATCAGAGCCCGCTGATTGCGCGTGTCGGTGCGGTGCTCGGCGGGACGGTGGCGGCCGTGGTGGTGTTGTGGACGACCGCGCCCGGCAAGGAGTTCTTCGCTTTCACCCAGGAGTCGATCGAAGAGACCAAACGCGTCGTGTGGCCGAGCCGCAAGGAAACGTTGCAGACGACCGGTATCGTGTTCGCGTTCGTTGCAGTAATGGCGATTTTTTTGTGGCTCATTGACGCGGGGTTGCTATGGGCGGTGCGCTTATTGATGGGACAGAGCGAGTCATGAGCAAGAAATGGTATGTCGTACACGCGTACTCCGGATTCGAGAAGAGCGTGCAGCGGGCGCTGATCGACCGCGTTGCGCGCGCGGGCATGCAGGACCAGTTCGGCCAGATTTTGGTGCCGGTGGAAGAAGTCGTCGAGATGAAGAGCGGCCAGAAGAATATTTCGGAGCGCAAGTTTTTTCCGGGATACGTGCTCGTTGAAATGGAAATGACCGACGACACCTGGCATCTGGTGAAAAGTACCGCCAAGGTGACCGGCTTCATCGGCGGCACATCGACCAAGCCGACGCCGATTTCCGAGAAGGAAGTGAAGAACATCCTTCACCAGATTCAGGAAGGTGTCGAGAAGCCGCGGCCGAAAGTCTTGTTTGAGATCGGCGAGATGGTGCGGGTCAAAGAAGGCCCATTCACCGATTTCAACGGCAATGTCGAAGATGTGAATTACGACAAGAGCAAGATCCGCGTCGCCGTCACCATCTTCGGGCGTTCGACGCCGGTGGAGCTGGATTTCGGCCAGGTCGAGAAAGTCTAACGGAGCAGCAGTCGGAACAACGGGCAGGTGTTATTAACGGGGAGGGCAGCGTAAACCCGCGGCCCGCTGGGACCCACCAAAAGGAGCATCATAGTGGCGAAGAAAATCGTCGGCTTCATCAAGCTGCAAGTGCCCGCCGGCAAAGCCAATCCGAGTCCGCCTATCGGGCCGGCATTGGGCCAGCGCGGTCTCAACATCATGGAGTTCTGCAAGGCGTTCAACGCACAGACGCAGAAGATGGAAGCCGGCATGCCGTTGCCGGTTGTCATCACTGCATTCCAGGACAAGAGCTTTACTTTCATCATCAAGACGCCGCCGGCGTCAGTGTTGATCAAGAAAGCGCTGAAGCTTGAAAAAGGCAGCAAAGTGCCCCATACCGATAAGGTCGGTAGATTGACGCGCGCCCAAGCAGAAGAAATTGCCAAAACTAAAATGCCCGATTTGACCGCCGGCGATCTCGAGGCCGCCGTGAAAACGATCGCGGGCAGCGCGCGCAGCATGGGCGTTGAAGTGGAGGGCGCATAACATGGCTCATGTCGCCAAACGCTATAAAGCGATCGCGAGCAAGGTTGATCGCAACAAGCTCTATCCGCTCACCGATGCGGTAAAAATCGTTAAGGAAAACGCAACGGCCAAATTCAACGAATCGATTGATGTCGCGATCAATCTGGGAATCGACGCGAAAAAGTCCGATCAGACGGTACGCGGCTCCGTAGTACTGCCTGCGGGCACGGGCAAAACCGTGCGCGTTGCGGTGTTCGCGCAAGGCGACAGGGCCCAAGCGGCACGGGACGCGGGCGCAGATCTCGTAGGTCTCGATGATCTGGCCGCCGAAATCAAGGGCGGCAAGATGGATTTCGATGTCGTGATCGCAACGCCCGATACGATGCGGGTCGTGGGCCAGTTGGGCCAGATTCTCGGGCCGCGCGGACTGATGCCGAATCCGAAGGTCGGCACCGTCACACAGGACGTTGCCGGCGCAGTCAAAAATGCAAAGGCCGGCCAAGTTCAGTACCGGGCCGACAAGACGGGAATCGTCCAATGCACGGTTGGCCGCGCCTCGTTTACCGTCGAAGCGCTGCTCGAAAACGTCAGAGCGCTGTTGGACGCCGTGAACAAATCGCGTCCGACAGGCATCAAAGGCAATTACCTTAAAAAGGTATCTGTCTCGAGCACCATGGGTGTGGGCGTGCGTGTCGATCAGGCAAGCATGCAGGCGTAAGAATTGTTGTGCAGGCTTTGGGCTGCCGGCGGGTCTCTTGTAACGCCGGCAGGTTGTCAAAGACCGTAGAGGCAACAGCAAGATTTAGGATCCGGGATTCAGTTCAAGAACCCGGGATGCATGAACCGAGACTTGCCGGGCTTAATCAAGGGCGTCAGTGCTGAAGCTGCAGATTCAGAAAATCCTGCACTCCGGCTTCTGTATCCCGAACTCTACGCAGACGGCGTGTCCCGATGAATCAGGAATGTTTGCTAATGCCTGGACTGAGGTCGCCGTGGGTCGGTTGCGAATGCCAGCGCGGGTTCGCGGCCATTAACGTATGGAGGTAGACCTTGGGTCTTAATCTGGAACAGAAACAGGCGGCAGTAGCCGAAATCAGCGCGGAAGTTGCTCAGGCGCAGGCTATCGTCGTTGCGGAGTATCGCGGTCTTGGTGTCCCGGCGATGACTGATCTACGCAAAAGAGCGCGTGGTTCGGGCGTCTATTTACGGGTGCTCAAGAACACGCTGGCGCGCCGCGCCGTCGCCGAAACGCCGTTTTCAGGGTTGTCCACGAAGCTGATTGGACCGCTCGCTTACGGCATTTCGAGTGATCCGGTGAAGGTCGCAAAAGTGCTGCAGGATTTTGCAAAGGAGAACGATAAGTTCGTAATCAAAGCCGGCGCAATGGCAAACGTTGTCATGTCTGCGAAAGACGTGGCGGCGCTCGCTACCATGCCGAGCCGCGAGCAGCTTATCGGTATGTTGTTGGGAACCATGCAGGCGCCGATTGCGACGTTTGTGCGGACCCTCAACGAAGTCCCCGGCAGATTCGCGCGCACGCTGGCCGCGGTGCGAGACCAGAAAGAAAAGCAGGCGGCTTAAGCCGCGTGCCACAACTTAGGAGAACAGCATGGCATTAGCAAAAGCAGAAATCCTCGATGCAATTTCCGGCATGACGGTGCTTGAACTGTCCGGACTCATCAAGGACATGGAAGAGAAGTTTGGCGTGTCGGCTGCCGCGGCAGCGGTTGCCGTTGCAGCGCCGGCAGCAGGCGGTGGCGGCGCAACGGCGGCTGCTGAGCAAACCGAATTTACGGTGCAGCTCACCAACGCCGGACAGAGCAAGGTGAACGTGATCAAGGTGGTTCGCGCGATCACCGGTCTTGGCTTGAAAGAAGCGAAAGACCTCGTTGACGCCGCGCCGAAAGCGGTCAAAGAAGGCGTGTCGAAAGCTGACGCAGACGGAATTCTCAAACAGTTGGTCGAAGCCGGCGCACAGGCTGAAATCAAGTAACTTGCACAACGAAGCAAGGCTGGCGGGCAATCCGCCAGCGCTTCCCTTTTTGTTTTTGTGGCTGACGGGCCACGACCGAGCGCATCGTTCGCGGTGCACTGGGTCATGGTCCGTCCTTTAATCTTTGAGGAGCCTCGATGAGCTACTCGTTTACTGAAAAAAAACGTATCCGTAAAAGTTTCGCCAAACGCGCGAGCGTACTGCCCGTGCCGTATCTGCTCGCGACGCAGCTGGATTCATATGCGGCGTTTCTGCAGGAATTCACCGCACCTGACGCGCGCAAGAGCGAAGGCTTGCAAGCCGCGTTTCAAAGCATTTTTCCGATTGAAAGTCATTCGAAAAATGCGCGTCTCGAATTCGTGAGCTTCGTGCTCGGCGAACCGCCGTTCGATGTCAAAGAATGTCAGCAGCGCGGACTCACCTTCGCGGCGCCGCTGCGCGCCAAGGTGCGCCTGACGATCATGGACAAGGAAGCGTCGAAGCCGACGGTGAAGGAAGTTAAAGAGCAGGAAGTCTACATGGGCGAGATTCCGCTCATGACCACGACGGGCTCTTTCGTAATCAACGGCACCGAGCGCGTGATCGTATCCCAATTGCATCGCTCGCCCGGCGTGTTCTTCGAGCATGATCGCGGCAAGACGCACTCGTCGGGTAAGCTGCTCTTTTCCGCGCGCATCATTCCGTACCGCGGATCGTGGCTCGACTTCGAGTACGACCCTAAAGATTATTTGTACTTCCGCGTCGACCGCCGGCGCAAGATGCCGGTGACGATCCTCTTGAAGGCGCTGGGCTACACGCCCGAGCAGATTCTTGCCGAGTTCTTTACGTTCGATACCTTCCGTCTGCACAAAGACGACATCGAGTTCGAGCTTGTGCCGGAGCGTCTGCGCGGCGAAATCGCGCGCTTTGACTTTGCGACCAAGGCCGGCAAGGTCATTGTTGCGAAAGAAAAGCGCATTACGGTCAAGCACGTGCGCGATATGCAGGAAGCGCATTTAACGAAGATCAGCGTGCCGCAGGAATTCGTGATCGGGCGCGTGCTCGCGCAGAACGTCGTGGACACGGAGAGCGGCGAGATCGTCGCCAACGCGAACGATGAAATTACCGAAGACCTGCTGAAGAAACTTACCGATGCGGGTGTGACCAAGATCAACACGATCTATACCAATGATCTCGATCAGGGTTCGTATATTTCGCAGACCCTGCGCATTGATGAAACTGCCGACCAGATGGCTGCGATGGTTGCGATCTATCGCATGATGCGTCCCGGCGAGCCGCCCACTGAGGACGCCGTAAAAACGCTGTTCAACGGTCTTTTCTTCTCCGAGGACCGTTACGATCTGTCTGCGGTGGGCCGCATGAAATTCAATCGCCGCGTCGGGCGCACAGAGCTGACGGGCGCCGGCACGCTTGCAAAGGAAGACATCGTTGCCGTCATCAAGATACTCGTTGAATTGCGCAATGGGCGCGGCGAGATCGACGACATCGACCATCTCGGCAATCGTCGCGTGCGGTCGGTCGGCGAGCTGGCGGAAAATCAGTTTCGCGCGGGCCTGGTGCGCGTTGAGCGCGCGGTGCGCGAGCGGCTGTCTCAGGCGGAATCAGAGAATCTGATGCCGCATGATCTGATCAACGCGAAGCCGGTATCTGCGGCGATCCGCGAATTTTTCGGCTCGTCTCAGTTGTCGCAGTTCATGGACCAGACGAATCCGCTGTCCGAGATCACGCATAAACGCCGCGTCTCGGCGCTAGGACCGGGCGGTCTGACGCGGGAACGCGCGGGCTTCGAAGTGCGCGACGTGCATCCCACGCATTACGGGCGTGTGTGTCCGATCGAAACGCCCGAAGGTCCGAACATCGGCCTCATTAATTCGCTCGCGCTCTACGCACGGACGAACGAGTACGGCTTCCTCGAAACGCCGTATCGCGTTGTCAAGACAGGTCACGTGACCGACGAAATTCATTACCTGTCGGCGATTGAAGAAAGCAAATACGTCATCGCGCAGGCGAATGCAGAGCTCGACAAGAAGAACAAATTCACCGACGAGCTCGTCTCGTGCCGCAATAAGAATGAGTTCACGCTCGCTACGCCGGATCGCATCGAGTATATGGACGTGGCGCCGGCACAAATTGTGTCGGTAGCTGCATCGTTGATTCCATTCCTCGAGCACGACGATGCGAATCGGGCTCTAATGGGTTCGAACATGCAGCGTCAGGCGGTGCCATGTTTGCGTGCCGAGAAGCCGCTCGTGGGAACCGGTCTCGAGCGCACGGTCGCTGTGGACTCCGGTACTGCTGTGCGCGCGACGCGCGGCGGCATCGTCGACTACATCGACGCCAGCCGCATCGTGGTCCGGGTCAATGACGAAGAAGCAACTGCCGGCGAAGTGGGCGTCGATATCTACAATCTCGTCAAATACACGCGCTCGAACCAGAACACGAACATCAATCAGCGTCCGCTCGTAAGAGTCGGCGACCACATCGCAAAAGGCGATGTAGTGGCTGACGGAGCGTCCACCGACATGGGCGAGCTTGCTCTTGGCCAGAACATGCTGGTCGCGTTCATGCCGTGGAATGGCTACAACTTCGAAGATTCCATCCTCATCTCCGAGCGCGTAGTTGCGGACGAGCGGTTTACTTCGATCCATATTGAGGAGCTGTCGGTCGTCGCACGCGATACCAAGCTCGGGCCGGAAGAAATTACGCGTGATATTTCCAACCTGTCCGAAACGCAGCTCGGCAATCTCGACGAGTCCGGCATTATCTATATCGGTGCCGAAGTCGAAGCGGGCGATGTTCTCGTCGGTAAAGTGACGCCGAAAGGCGAAACGCAGTTAACGCCGGAAGAGAAACTCCTGCGCGCAATTTTTGGCGAGAAGGCGTCGGACGTTAAAGACACCAGCCTGCGCGTGCCCTCCGGTATGTCGGGAACCGTCATTGACGTACAGGTCTTCACACGGGAAGGCATCGAGCGCGATAAGCGCGCGCAGCAGATCATTGACGACGAATTGAAACGCTACAAGAAAGATCTTGCCGACCAGATGCGTATCGTTGAAGACGATGCGTTCGTCCGCGTCGAGCGGCTGTTGAACGGCAAGATCGTCAACAAG
>Ga0207650_10001736_pt1 | contig 15492 bp, 13 predicted proteins | sample KBSS63metaG_FD_184325 | JGI IMG/M metagenome (GOLD analysis project Ga0207650, IMG submission 184325) | Switchgrass rhizosphere microbial communities from Kellogg Biological Station, Michigan, USA - KBS S6-3 metaG (SPAdes) (version 2) | ecosystem: Host-associated > Plants > Roots > Rhizosphere...
CACGCTCTCGATCGCCACCACGCACAGCCAGGCGCGCTACTTCCTGCCGGTGCCGATCGCGCAGATGAGGAAGCGCTTTCCCAAGGTCAACATCAGCCTGCACCAGGGAACCCCCGAACAGGTCGCCAAGATGGTCTACGAGGAGGTCGCCGACTTCGGTCTCGCGACCGAGTCGCTGGATGACCTCGCCGACCTCGTCACCCTGCCCTGCTACGCCTGGCAGCATGTGCTCGTGATGCCGGCCGGCCATCCGCTGGCGGCGCTCGACCGGATTTCGCTCGAGGATCTCGCGCCGCTGGCGCTGATCTCGTACCACCCGTCGTTCTCGGGCCGAAAGCGCATCGATGCCGCGTTCGCGACCCGAAAGCTCGTCCCCAACATCGTCCTCGAGGCGATCGATGCCGACGTCATCAAGACCTACGTCCGGCTCGGTCTCGGCATCGGCATCGTCGCCGAGATCGCGATGCGCGAGGAAGGCGCCAGCTCGGATCTGATCGCGCGGCCGGTCGGCCACCTGTTCGGCCAGAACGTCGCCCGGATCGCCTTCAAGCGCGGCGCCTACCTGCGCAACTTCGTCTACGCCTTCGCCGAGATGACCTCCGATCGCCTGACCCGGCCGCTGGTCGAGCGGGCGATGGCCGGCGACGCCTTCGACTATCAACTGTGAGGCGGCCACCGTGAACGTTCGCGACTCCGCAGTGCCACGCACGCCGCAGGTCGAAAGCCGCCTGCCGCACGTCGGCACGACCATCTTCACCGTGATGTCGGCGCTGGCGCTGGAACACGGCGCGGTCAACCTCGGCCAGGGCTTTCCCGATTTCGAGTGCGATCCGAAGCTGGTCGATGCCGTCGACGCGGCGATGCGCAGCGGCCTCAACCAGTACCCGCCGATGACCGGGGTGCCGGTGCTGCGCGAGCGGATCGCGGCCAAGGTCGAGGCGCTCTACGGCTGTCGCTACGACCCGGCGAGCGAGGTCACGGTCACCGCAGGCGCGACCCAGGCGATCCTGACGGCGGTGCTGGCGTTCGTCGGTCCGGGCGACGAGGCGATCGTCCTCGACCCGTGCTACGACAGTTATGCACCGAACATCGAGCTCGCCGGCGGACGTGCCGTCCACGTGCCGCTGCTGACGCCGAGCTTCGCTCCCGACTTCGACCGGATCGCCGCCGCGCTCGGCCCGAAGACGAAGGCGATCATCATCAACTCGCCGCACAACCCGAGCGGCACGGTCTGGTCGGCCGACGACATGCGCCGCCTCGCCGAGCTGCTGCGCCCGACCGACGTCGTCGTCATCAGCGACGAGGTCTACGAGCACATGGTGTTCGACGGCGAGCACCAGAGCGCGGCACGCTTCCCCGAGCTCGCCGCGCGCACGGTCGTGGTCTCGAGCTTCGGCAAGACCTACCACGTCACCGGCTGGAAGATCGCCTACGCGGTCGCGCCAGCGCCGCTCAGCGCCGAGTTCAGGAAGGTGCACCAGTTCAACGTCTTCACCGTCAACACGCCGATGCAGCACGGCATCGCCAGCTACCTCGCCGATCCGTCGCACCATCTCGCGCTGGCGGCCTTCTATCGCGCCAAGCGCGACCGCTTCCGCGCCGGCCTGGCGGCGACACGATTGAAGCTCATGCCGTGCGCCGGAACGTACTTCCAGTGCGTCGACTATTCGGCCGCGAGCGATCTCGGCGAAGACGCGTTCTGCCGCTGGCTGACGAGCGAGGTCGGAGTCGCGGCGATTCCGCTCTCGGCGTTCTATCCCGATGGCCGAGAGCAGGGAATCGTTCGCTTCTGCTTCGCCAAGAAGGACGAGACGCTCGACCTCGCGCTGACGCGGCTGAGCCGCCTCTAGCGGCGGGCGACCCTGCCGGCGTCAGCCGGCGCCGCGTCTGCCGGCGGAGCGGCGGATGACGAGCTCGTCGGCCGGTGTGTCGGTCGGGAAACCCGAGACGTCGAGGTCGACCGAATGGATGCCATCGGGCCGAAGGTCGGGCTCGGTCGGTGCGTCTTCGAGCGGCAGGAACAGATCGATCGAGCCGAAGTCGGTCTCGACGTTGCCGGCGAGCTCGCGCGCGACCGAGTACAGGAACAGCAGCTCGCGGTACGCCGGAAAGTCGAAGGTCTCGTCGTCCTCGCTGCGCCGAAAGAGCAGGCTGTCGAGCGACTGCATCGCGTGCAGCGGCGTCGGCCAGAGCGCCTGCAGGCGGGCGATCGCCTGCGGGTACTCGTCGAGCGACCGGCCGAAGTGGAGATCCGAGCTCCACTCGGGAGCGAAGGCCTTGAAGTGACGCTGGAACGCGATCCGGACTTCCTCGTAGCTGGTGCGATCGGCACGCCGCTGATGAATCTCGAGCAACTGCAGGTAAGGCAAGGGACTCACGCCGCTGGATTCGTTCAGGTGCGCGGCGAGCAGCGCGATCGCCGCCTCGTCCTGGCCGAGAACCACGTAGAACTCGGCCTGCTGCTCCAGGTCGATCAGCTCTTCCATCGACGGCGACGTGCTCCGCCCGCCGGTCCAGCTGTTCGCCGAGGCGCCGGCGTCGGCCATGCGAGCGTGATGCGACTGCGGCGCGAGGACGGTGGTCACCTCGAGACCGCCGATCGACGCCGGCGCCGTCACCGGCAGGATGCTCACCGGCCCCTCGAGCCATTGCGACGGATGCTGGCTGACCTTGGGCCCGTGCATCGTGTCGGCGGATGTCGGCGCGGCCGCGGTGGCTTCGCGCGCGTTGCCGGCGGGTGCCGGCCGCCGCTGGGCGCTGGCGTCGAACCAGCGCGCGCGCCGGCGCTGACGCGGCCGCAAGGCCCAGAACGCAGCCGCGAGCAAGGCGAAGAACACCAGCCCCGCAACGAGGGTGTAGACCAGGCCGTTGGCGTAGCGATCGCCTTCGGCCCGGCGCAGGCGCGCCTGCAGCTCGCCGAGAGTCTTCTGCTGCGCCTGGGCGTCGCTGCGCAGCTTGGTGATGCCGGCTTCGAGCGACTGCAGCCGCTCCTGCTCGCGAACGAGCGCGACCTCGGCGGCGCTGGCAGCGGCCTGCGCGGCGACGATCTGCGTGCGCGCCGGGTCGATCGCGCCCGACGTCGCGGCAAGCGCGACGCTGTCGGGTGGTGGCGGCGGCGGCGTCATGAACGGCGACGCGGCATCGAGCCGCAGGCGCGGCATCGATCGTGTCTGCGGAACGACCGCTGCGCCGGGGACGGTGGCGCGCGCCACGGTCCGCTGCGGCGCTGCGCTTGGCGCAGCCTGGTGCGAGCTCGGAGTTGTCGGCCGCGAATCGGGCGCCGCGGCCACGACCCGCGCTTCGGGCTTCGCGCGCCGGCTTGAACGATGCGACGCTGCGGCGACCGATGCGCCCTCGGCGCCAGCGTCCGCGGCGCGCTGGCGCGACAGATCGGCTCCGCGGACGATGTCGAGCAACGGACCGACCTGGTTGCCGACCTGCTGCGGCGGCAGCGAGGGCTGCGCACTCGCGAGGTTGACCGAGGGCGGGTCGACGAACGAAACGAAGCGGCGCGAGATCTGCGAGTTGCAGCCGACGACGACGTTGACGGTGACGATCGGCTCGTCGACCACGGTACGGGTCGTCACCCGGACCCGCCGCTCGCGGTTCCCGCCGACGCTTTCGAGGGTGGCGCGGACGTTGTCGCGCGCGACCTTGGCATCGCCGATCTCGACCTCGGCGAACACGCACTCGCGCGCCAGCGACTCGTCGGCGTCGAGTGCGACGATGGCGGAGAAGTCGAGTGGCTGGCCCAGCGTCGTCGCCGTCGTCGTGCGGCCGAAGCCCATCGCGATCGCGTCGGTGCTGCCGAGCAGCGTCAGCGCCGCGCCGAAGGTGAAAGTGAGCGAGGCTCTGCGCATCGAAGAGGGCTGGACCGGTTCGATTCACTCTAGCACGCAGGGGTCTCGCCACCGGGCTCGCGCGACCTCGGCGCGACATCTGCACGTGACACAATTCCTCGAATGAAGCCGAGCCGTCGATCGATCGCTCGTGCCTTCGCCCCGACCGCCTCGCCAATGCCTTCCGAGCTGCTGACCGAACGACGTGGCACGACCCTGGTGCTGACGATCAGCGATGTCGCTTCGCGCAACACCTTGTCGACCCAGGTCATCGCCGCGGGCATCGAGGCGCTCGATGCATCGGAAGCGAGTCGCGAGGTCCGCGCCGTGGTCCTGCGCGGCGACGGCGCGCACTTCTGCGCCGGCGGCAATGTCCAGGGCCTGGTCGAGCGTCGCGCTGCGGGCGAGGCGACGCAGCGCCGGATGATCGATCACCTGCACCAGTGGATCGAGGCCATCGCCGCCTATCCCAAGCCGGTGATCGCGGCGGTCGAGGGCGCCGCTGCCGGCGCCGGCTTCTCGCTCGCGCTGGCATGCGACCTGATCGTCGCCGCGAGCGACGCGCGGTTCGTGATGTCGCACGGCAAGCTGGGGCTGTCGCCCGATGGCGGCGCGACCGCGCGCCTCGCCGGCGCCTTGCCGCCGGCGCTGGTCAAGCAGATGGTCTGGCTCGCCGAGCCGGTGACGGCATCGACGCTGCATGCGCATGGCCTGGTGGCCGCCGTCGCCGATCCCGGCGCGGCGCTGACGGGGGCACTCGCCCTGGCCGAGCGCCTGGCGGCGCTCGCGCCGGGTGCACTGGCGAGCGTCAAGGAGCTGATTGCGCAGGCGCCGGGGCGGCCGCTGGTCGAGCAGCTCGGCGCCGAGCGCGACCATTTCCTCGCCAACCTGTTCGGCGACGACGGCGCCGAGGGCCTGCAGGCATTCCTGGAAAAGCGCACGCCGCGCTTCAGCTGAGACCGGGACGGTCTCCTGTCACTTCAGCGACCTGCCATGCATGCTCCCGTTCTTACACTCGACGAGCAGTCGAACATCGAAACGGGCTCGTGGTTCTCCAAGCTTTCTCCGGCGCTTCGCCAAGCGATTCTCGAGCGCGCGGTCGTTCGCAGAGTCGCCGATGGCGCGATCCTTTCGGCGCGCGGCGCGCCGGCCGAGGACTGGTGCGGCGTCGCCCAGGGCGCGGTACGCGTCAGCTCGGTCTCGCTCGCCGGCAAGCAGGTCACGCTCACCTACGTCGAGCCCGGCACCTGGTTCGGCGACATCGCCCTCTTCGACGGCATGCCGCGCACCCACGATGCCCACGCCCACGGCGCGACGACGCTGCTGGCCGTCCGCAAGGCCGACTTCAAGGCGCTGCTGTCGCTCCACGTCGAGCTCTACGAGGCGTTGCTGCGCCTCAACTGCCGTCGCCTCAGGCTGCTCTTCGACACCGTCGAGGACCTGAACACGCGGCCGCTCGCGGCACGCCTGGCCAAGCAGATCCTGCTCCTCGCGCGCAGCTACGGCGTGGCCGAGGGCGAGCAGATCAGGATCGGCCTGCAGCTGGCGCAGGAAGACATCGCCCAGCTGCTCGGCGCGTCGCGCCAGCGCGTCAACCAGGAGCTGAAGGGCTTCGAGCGCGAGGGCGCGGTGCGGATCGAGCCGACCCGGCTGGTCGTGCTGTCGAAGTCGAAGCTGCTCGCGCTCGCCGAGCGCTGACCCGGGGTCGACGCGGATTGCCGGGCGCCCGCAGCCGTTTTCCAATCGCCACGATGAGCACGCCCGAAGCCAACACCGGAACCAAGCCCGTCGCCGAGCAGCACGCGTTCGACACCGCCGCGCTCGAGCGCTATCTCGCCGGCCGCCTGGCCGGGTTCGCCGGCCCGCTTCGGGTCGAGCAGTTCAAGGGCGGCCAGTCGAACCCGACCTACAAGCTGCTGACGCCGGACCGCTCGTACGTGATGCGTTCCAAGCCCGGCCCGGCGGCCAAGCTGCTGCCTTCGGCGCACGCCGTCGAGCGCGAGTTCAAGGTCATGAGCGCGCTGCACCGAACCGGCGTCCCGGTGCCCGAGATGCTGCTGCTGTGCGAGGACGAGAGCGTCATCGGTCGCGCCTTCTACGTGATGCAGTTCGTCGACGGCAGGGTGCTCTGGGACCAGTCGCTGCCCGGGTTCGATCCACCCGGCAGGGCGCGCATCTACGACGAAATGAACCGCGTCATCGCAGCATTGCATACGGTCGATCCCGCATCCGTGGGCCTGGCCGACTACGGCAAGCCGGGCAATTACTTCGAGCGCCAGATCGGCCGCTGGACCAAGCAGTACCAGGCCTCGATCACCGAGCCGATCGAGGCGATGGAGCGGCTGATCGAATGGCTTCCCGGGCACATCCCGGCAAGCGCGCGCGACGACTCGCGCGTCTCGGTCGTCCACGGCGACTATCGGCTCGACAACCTGGTCTTTCATCCGACCGAGCCGCGCATCGTCGCCGTGCTCGACTGGGAGCTCTCGACGCTCGGCCATCCGCTGGGCGACTTCAGCTACCACTGCATGTCGTGGCACATCGTCCCCGGGCCGAGCCACGGCGCCCGCGGCATCGGCGGGCTCGATCACGCCGCGCTCGGCATCCCGACCGAGAGGCAATACGTGCGCCGCTACTGCGAGCGAACCGGCTTTGCCGATGTCGACGCGGTCATGGCCGACTGGAACTTCTACCTCGCCTACAACCTGTTCCGCATCGCCGGCATCCTGCAGGGGATCGCCAAGCGGGTCGAGGCGGGAACCGCGTCGAGCGCGCAGGCGCGCCAGTCGGCGGCGGGCGCGCGGCCGCTCGCCGAAATGGGCTGGCGCATCGCGATGCAGGGCTGAGCGCTCGGATCGAGACATCGAACACTGACGGAGAGACAGCATGGAATTCGAGTACTCCCCCCGCACGCAGGAGCTGCAAAAGCAACTGCTCGGCTTCATGGCCGAACACATCTACCCGGCCGAGCAGCGCTACGAGGACGAGATCGAGGCCAACACCAAGGCCGGCAAGCGTTGGACACCGCTGCAGACGATCGAGGAGCTCAAGCCCAAGGCGCGCGCGCAGGGGCTGTGGAACATGTTTTTGCCGCCCACGGCCGGCGGCAAGGGCGCGAAGGAAACCGGTCGCGGCTTCGGCCTGTCGAACGGCGACTACGCACCGCTCGCCGAGATCATGGGCCGCGTGCCGTGGTCGAGCGAAGTCTTCAACTGCTCGGCGCCCGACACCGGCAACATGGAGACGATCGAGCGCTACGGCTCGGCCGAGCACAAGGAGCGCTGGCTGCAGCCGCTCCTCGACGGCAAGATCAGGAGCGCCTTCGCGATGACCGAGCCGGCGGTCGCGTCGTCGGACGCGACCAACATCGAGGCCCGGATCGGCAAGGACGGCAGCGACTACGTCATCAACGGCCGCAAGTGGTGGACCAGCGGTGCCGGCGACCCGCGCTGCAAGATCTACATCTTCATGGGCAAGACCGACTTCGACGCGCCGCGCCATTCGCAGCAGTCGATGGTGCTGGTGCCCGCCGACACCCCGGGCATCAAGATCATCCGGCCGCTCTCGGTGTTCGGCTACGACGATGCGCCGCACGGCCACATGGAGGTGGCCTTCGACAACGTCCGAGTGCCGCAGTCGAACATCCTGCTCGGCGAAGGACGCGGCTTCGAGATCGCCCAGGGCCGGCTCGGGCCGGGGCGGATTCACCACTGCATGCGCCTGATCGGCCTGGCCGAGCGCTCGCTCGAGATGATGTGCAAGCGCGCGACCTCGCGCGTCGCCTTCGGCCGCACGATCGCCGAGCAGGGCGTGACGCGCGAGCGGATCGCCGAGTCGCGCTGCCGCATCGACATGGCGCGCCTGTTGACGCTGAAGGCGGCGTGGATGATGGACGTCGCCGGCAACAAGGCGGCCAAGTCGGAGATCGCGATGATCAAGGTCGTGGCACCGAACATGGCGCTGCAGGTCATCGACTGGGCAATGCAGGTGCACGGCGGCGCCGGTGTCTCGGGCGACTTCCCGCTCGCCGGCTACTACGCCGGCGCGCGCACGCTGCGCTTCGCCGACGGCCCGGACGAAGTCCACCGCAACGCGATCGCCAAGGTCGAGCTCGGCCGGCACGGCTGAGCGTTCCCTTCGGCCGCTGGCGCCGCAGGGCCGGCGGCAGCGTCGGCGGTGCCGACCTGCGTCGGACGCTGCGGTGCGTGCCGAGCGCCGCGAGCAGCGCCGACTCCGATCCACTAGAGTCGGACGCGAGGCGCTATGCGCGCGCAAGGACCCGACTGATGATCGATGTGTATTCGTGGGCGACGCCCAATGGCCACAAGGTCCACGTCATGCTCGAGGAATGCGGCCTGCCCTACCGAGCGATTCCGATCGACATCGGCACCGGCGCGCAGTTCGCGCCCGAGTTCCTGGCGATCAGCCCGAACAACAAGATTCCGGCCATGGTCGATCCCGACGGCCCCGACGGCCAGCCGATCTCGCTGTTCGAGTCGGGCGCGATCCTGCTCTACCTCGCCGCCAAGACCGGCCGCTTCCTGCCTGCCGACCTGCGCGGCCGCTATCGCACGCTCGAGTGGCTGATGTTCCAGATGGGCAGCATCGGCCCGATGCTCGGCCAGACGCATCACTTTCGCCTCTACGCGCCGGAAAAGATTCCGTACGCCATCGACCGCTACAGCAACGAGGCGAAGCGCCTCTACGGCGTCCTCGACACCCGCCTCAAGGAGAGCGAGTACGTCGCCGCCGACGAGTACACGATCGCCGACATCGCGATCTTCCCGTGGCTGCGCTCCTGGCAGAACCAGGGCATCGACTGGGCCGATTTCCCGCACGCCAAGGCCTGGTTCGACCGGGTCGCGGCGCGGCCGGCGGTGCAGCGCGGCGTCGAGGTGCTCGCCGGACTGCGCAAGCCGTTGCGCGACGACAAGGCGCGCGAGGTCCTGTTCGGCGCCCAGCAGTACCGGCGCCACTAGACCCCACCGGGCGAGTCGCCCCGCTCGTCGCGGCGCGTCAGTCGACCTGCAGCGTGGCGCGCATGTTCGAGTGCAGGGTGCAGACGTAATGGTAGGTGCCGGCGCGCCTCGTCACGAAGCGCCACGACTGGCCCGGGTCGATCGAGCGCGAATCGAAATCGCCGGCGCTCGTGACGGTGTGCGGCATCGGATCATCGTTGACCCAGACGACGGCGTCGCCGCGGCGGACGACCAGCGACTCGGGCTGGTACTTCAGGCCCCGGATGACGACGCGATGCGTCTTCGCCGCCTCCGCGCCGCCGGCGCGGCCCTGCCATGCGAGGCCGGCGGCGGCGCCGATCGCGGCAAGGAACCGGCGGCGATCGCCGCGCGGCGCCCGCTCCGCGCCGCGTGCCGGCGCCTGCGGCGACATGTCAGCCCTTCTTCAGCGACGTCTGGATGTGGCGTGCATGGTCGAGGTGGGCGACGAACGCCGGCCTGACCGCCACCAGCAAGGCCTTCAGTTCGGCGTTCTGCGCGTTCGGGATCAGCGTCTTGTCGAGCGCCTCGAGCACCTGCTCGTGGTACACGACCTCGTGATCGACGTAGGCGCGGTCGAACGCCGCACCGCTCAGCTTCTCGAGCCTGGCGACGTTCTCGGCGCCGCCGCTCTTCAGGCTCTTGGCGGTGGCGTTGTCCTCCGGCGTCACCTTGAGCCGGGTGACCAGCGCCACCGCCTGCTTGTTGACGCCGGAATGGTCGGTGACCATCTGCTTGCCGAAGGCCTTGACGTCGGCGCTGCTGGCCTTCGATTCGGCCAGCTTGCCGGCGTCGATATCGACCTGGTTGGCGGTGACGACGATGAAGGCGATCTGGGCGTCGTTGGGCGATTGCGCCCGCGTGGCGCCGCCGGCGAGCAGCAGCGATGCCGCGGCGAGGGCGATGAGCTTTTTCATGATGGGCCTGGAAGTTGCGCAGGGTGCGTGACGGATTCGATGCTCGGCCGCGTCCGGCCGTTCCCGAGCGCCGTCCCGCCGCCGCGCCGACCCGGGCGCGACGCTAGACCGGCAGCTTGCCGGTCGTGGCGGCGTCGATCGCGTCCAGCCGCTCGAGCACGCCGGCAACGATCCGGTCGCAGCGCGCGCCGGCGAAGGCGAAGACATCGCCGGTGACGACGTCGATCTCTTCCGCCAGGGCGGAACGAAGCAGCGCGCGAGCCCGAAAGACCCGTGTCCGCACCGTCGCCGCGGGAATGGCGAGGCACTCGGCGACCTCGTCGATCGTCAGCTCCTCGACCTCGCGCAGGACGAAAGCGGTGCGAAAGGCGAGCGGCAACCCGTCGATCTTGCGCTCGAGCAGGCGTCGCATCTGCGCCCGCGCCGCTTCGCCTTCGGGTGATTCGGCCTGGCCTGGGTCCATCGTCGGCTCCCGCGGATCGTCGCTGCCCGGCTCGTGCTCGTCGAGGAAGACGACCGCCGGGTCGCGCCGGCGCGCGCGCAGCCGGGCGAGCGCCTGGTTGATGACGATGCGGGTCAGCCAGGTCGAGAGCCGCGCTTCGCCACGGAACTCGCCGAGATGGCGGTAAGCGGCGAGATAGGCGTCCTGGAGTGCGTCTTCGGCATCGGCGTCGTCGCGCAGGATCGCGCGCGCGGCGCGAAAAAGCGCCGTGTTGTGCCGGCGCATGAGCCGCTCGAACGCGCCGCGGTCGTGCGCGAGGATGCGCGCGACCAGCGCGCGATCGTCGCTGGCGTCCGTGGGCACGCGCGCAGTGGCGACGTTGGGCTCGGTCATGTGCCTATTGGATGCCGCAGGGCCCGCGCGCGTTCCCGCTGCGTCGCCCGCTCTCGGGCAGGCCCGGTCAAGCGATGACCTGGCCTCCGCCCCCCTGCCAAGAGTGGGGCTTGAACACCTCCCGCTGAACAGAATTCCGCCGCTACCCCAGTCGCAAGCGCCTGCCTGGCTTGCCCCACAACAAGCGGAGACACCGTGACCCAGTTCCCCCGTCAGCGCGCCGATGCCGGCAGCGCGTTCAGCCTCTCGACTCTGGCCCTTGCGGCGCTCCTGGCGCTCTCCGCCGGCGCCGCGCACGCGTTCGACATCGACAGCGGCAACCCCGATCTCGCCATCCGTTTCGACAACACGGTCCGCGCCAACTTCGGCGTGCGCGTCGAGTCGCGCGACTCGAAGATCGGCAACTCGGTCCTCGCCGACGAGGGCGACTACAGCTTCGACAACGGCCGCCCGGTCGCCGAGCGGATCGACCTGCTGTCCGAATTCGACCTCGTCTACAAGAAGCGCTTCGGCCTGCGCGTCAGCGGCGCGGCCTGGTACGACGGCGTCTACACCGGCACCAGCAAGTCCAATCCGAACCTGCCGCTGGTGGCGATCCCGAGCTACACCAACCACCAGTACACGTCGACGATCACCCGCTTCTACCAGAAGGGCGGCGAGCTCCTCGACGGCTTCGTCTTCGGCGGCGTCGATCTCGGCGAGGTGCCGGTGCAGGCCAAGCTCGGCCGGCACACGATCTACTGGGGCGAGTCGCTGTTCCTCGGCGGCAACCTGCACAGCGTCTCGTACGCGCAGGCGCCGCTCGACCTGCAGAAGGGCTTCGCGACTCCGGGCACCGAGGTCAAGGAACTGTTCCGGCCGCTGAACCAGCTGTCGCTGCAGGCGCAGGTCACCGACACCCTGTCGGTGGCCGGCCAGTACATGTTCGAGTGGGAGTCGGCGCGCTACCCGGAGGGCGGCACCTACCTCGGCCCGGTCGACTTCGTCTTCAACGGCCCGGATCGCCAGTTCCTGTCGGCAGCGCTCGGCTTCGCGGCGCGCGGTGCGCCGGCGCAGCCGCCGCAGCACGGCGAATTCGGCCTGGCGACGCGCTGGTCGCCAAAGGAGCTCGACGGCACGGTCGGCTTCTACTACCGCAACTACGCCGACAAGCTGCCGCAGGTCCTGCTGACCAAGGTCGGCCCGGCGAGCACCAGCCAGTACAACCTGATCTACGCCGACCATATCCAGCTGTTCGGCACCAGCATCGCCAAGAACATCGGCGGCGTCAGCACCAGCGCCGAGATCTCGTACCGCAAGAACACGCCGCTCAGTGCCCAGGTGCTGGGCATCGCGCCCGGCCTTCCCGAGCAGGGCGACACCAAGGGCCCGCGCGGCAACACCTGGCACGCCCTGGCGAACGCCATCGGCACGGTCGCGAAGACGCCGGCATTCGACGCCGCGACCTGGGCGGTCGAGCTGAACTTCATGCACCTCGACTCGGTCACCAGCGGCGCGAACCTGTTCAACGGCGTCGGCTACGCGCCGTGCGTCGGCAAGGACAAGTGGGACGGCTGCGCGACCCGCAACTACGTCGGCATCGGCGGCTCGTTCTCGCCGACCTGGTTCCAGGTCCTGCCCGGGGTCGACCTGTCGGCGCCAATGACCTATGCGATCGGCCTGAGCGGCAATGCGGCGACGACCTTCGGCGGCAATCAGAGCCTCGGCAATTTCAGCATCGGCATCGGTGCCGACGTGCAGCAGAAGTACCGGTTCGACCTGAAGTACATCGACTTCATCGGCCACCTCCGCGACAACGGGACCGTTGTCACCTCGACCAACGGGCTGACGGCGTTCCTGCGCGACCGCGGCTTCGTGAGTCTGACCTTCAAGACCACCTTCTGAGGATCACCATGAACCGCAAACTCCACTGGCTCGCCGCCCTGCTCGCCTGCTCGGCGACCGGCGTCCACGCCGGCGTCCCCGCCGACGAGGCCAAGACCCTGGGCACGACCCTGACCGCGGTCGGCGCCGAAAAGGCCGGCAATGCCGCCGGCACGATTCCCGCCTACAGCGGCGGCCTGACGACCGCGCCGGCCGGCTTCAAGCCCGGCGACGGCCTGCGCCCGGACCCGTTCGCAGCGGAGAAGCCGCGCCTGCAGATCGACGCCAAGAACATGGCGACCCATGCGGCGCAGCTGACCGAAGGCACCAAGGCGCTGCTGCAGAAATACCCGACCTTCCGCGTCGACGTCTATCCGACGCATCGCACGGTGGCGTTCCCGAAGTTCGTCGCCGACAACACCGCCAAGGCGGCGCTCGCCGCCAAGACGCTCAACGACGGCCGCTCGATCGAAGGCGCGCACGCCGGCTTCCCGTTCCCGATCCCGAAGACCGGCAACGAGGCGATGTGGAATCACCTGGTCCGCTTCAACGGCCAGGCCTACGAGGCCAAGTACCGCAACCTGAGCGTCGACGCCAGCGGCCGGACGACGCTCGCCACCGAGGGCGTCAGCGTCCAGGAGTTCCCGTTCTGGGACAGCAGCAAGACGTCGGCCGAGACCTACTGGCGCATCAAGCTGACCTACACCGGACCGGCACGCCGCGCCGGCGAGGCGCTGCTGCTGATCGACCCGCTCGACATCGGTACCAAGGATCGGCGCGCCTGGAGCTACCTGCCCGGCCAGCGCCGCACCAAGGTCGCCCCTGACCTCAGCCACGACACCCCCAACCCCGGCACCGCCGGTGCGACGACCTTCGACGACACCTTCATCTTCAACGGCTCGATGGAGCGCTTCGACTTCAAGCTGGTCGGAAAGAAGGAGATGCTGGTGCCGTACAACGCATACGCGGCGGTCTATCAGGCCAAGCAGGACGACCTGCTCAAGCCGAACCACCTCAACCCGGACCTCGTTCGCTGGGAGTTGCACCGGGTGTGGATCGTCGAAGCGACGCTGAAGGAAGGCAAGCGCCACGTCTACAGCAAGCGCACCTTCTACCTCGACGAGGACTCGTGGGCGGCGGTGGCGAGTGACGAGTACGACGCCCGCGGCCAGCTCTATCGCACCGGCTTCGCCTACATGGCGCCGAGCTACGACCTGCCCGCACCGTACACCGACATGTTCGGTCACTACGACCTGGTCGCCCGCCTCTATTCGCTGACCGGCTTCATCGCCGAGACCGGCGGCCTGCATCACACCAAGCCCCTGAGCGAGCGCGAGTGGACCGCCGATGCGCTCGCCGGCGCCGGCGTTCGCTGACGCGCCGCGGACGATCACCGTCATGCAACGGCGTACCCTGCTCAAGGCGCTCGCGGCCGGTGCGGCGCTGCCGATCGTCGCCGGCGCGGTCGCGCCGGCGGGCCCGGCCACCTCGCGCGACGTGCTCGACACTCCGGCGCAGCGCAGCGCTCTTGCACCGAACGCCATCCTCACGGGATTGGCGCGGGCCGGCAAGCGCATCGTCGCCGTCGGCCAGCGCGGCCATGTGCTGGTCAGCGACGATGCCGGCAAGAGCTGGCAGCAGGCCGACGTTCCGGTCAGCGCCGACCTCGTCGCAGTGTCCTTCGCCAGCGCCGAGTCGGGCTGGGCGGTCGGCCACGACGGCGTCATCCTGCACAGCGCCGACGCCGGCCACAGCTGGACGCGTCAACTCGACGGGCGAACTCTCGGCGACGTCCTCGTCGCCCACTACACCAAGACCGGCGATGCCAAGTGGCTCGCCGAAGCGCGGCGCTTCGCCGCCCAGGGCGCGGAGAACCCGTTCCTCGACGTCTGGTTCGACGATGCCAGCAACGGCATCGTCGTCGGCGCGTTCGGCCTGGCGTTGCGCACCGCTGACGGTGGCGCGACGTGGGTGCCGCTCATGCACGCCACCGACAATCCCAAGAGCCTGCACCTCTACGCGGTGCGGCGCATCGGCGGCGAGCTCTTCATCGCCGGCGAGCAAGGCCTGCTGCTGAAGCTCGACCGCGACGGCGCGCGCTTCTCGGCACTGACCCTTCCCTATGCCGGAACCCTGTTCGGACTGGTCGGCAAGGACCGCTTCGTCGTCGCTCACGGCCTGCGCGGCAACGTCGTTCGCAGCGCCGACGGCGGCCAGAGCTGGCAAAGCGTCCAGACCGGCGTCGGCGTCGGCCTGACCGCGAGTGCGCTCGACGAGCGCGGTCGCATGGTCATCGTCAGCCAGGCGGGGCACGTGCTCGTCAGCCGTGACGACGGTGCCAGCTTCGTGCCGATGAAGCTCGACCGGCCGGTCCCCGCGGCCGCCGTCGTGAGCGCCGGCGCCGATGCGCTCGTGATCGCCGGCCCGCGCGGCGTCCAGACCCTTCCCTTGGCCTGAAAGACGCCGCCATGCACGCCCCCAGCCCCGCCGTCGCCCCGGAAACGCTCGAGCAGTTCGATCCCGCCAGCGGCTCGATCCTCGAGCGCTCGGTCTTCAACCACCGCAAGGCGGTGATGCTGGCGTGCGCCCTCGTCACCGTGCTGCTCGCGATCGTCGCGGTGACGCGGCTGACGCTCAGCGCGAGCTTCGAGAAGATGATCCCGCGCAGCCACCCGTACATCCAGAACTACCTGGAGAACCGCGCCGAGCTGCGCGGCCTGGGCAACGCGCTGCGCATCGTGGTCGAGAACCCGAACGGCGACATCTACGAGCCGAAGTACGAGCACACGCTCAGGAAGATCCACGACGAGGTCTTCCTCACGCCGGGCGTCGACCGGGCCTGGGTGAAGTCGCTCTGGGCGCCCGGCGTGCGCTGGACCGAGGTCACCGAGGAGGGCTTCCGCGGCGGCCCGGTGATGCCCGACAACTACGACGGCAGCGCCGCCGCGACCGAGAAGCTGCGCGCCAACATCGCCCGCGCCGGGATCGTCGGCAGCCTGGTCGGCAACGACTTCAAGTCGACGATGCTGATCGTGCCGCTG
>Ga0207650_10001737_pt1 | contig 15479 bp, 19 predicted proteins | sample KBSS63metaG_FD_184325 | JGI IMG/M metagenome (GOLD analysis project Ga0207650, IMG submission 184325) | Switchgrass rhizosphere microbial communities from Kellogg Biological Station, Michigan, USA - KBS S6-3 metaG (SPAdes) (version 2) | ecosystem: Host-associated > Plants > Roots > Rhizosphere...
CTCCTTCTCTTGCCAGGGCAATAGCCAAAGACGCTTCGGTAACTGTATCCATCGCTGCCGAAAGCATTGGCACATTTAAAGTAATGTCTTTTGTAAGTTTTGACTTGATGTCGACGTCCCGTGGGATAATTTCAGAAAATGCCGGAACCAACAGAACATCGTCGAATGTTAAACCTTCAATGAAATTTTTTTGAGGGGGGGCTGTAGAGTTTGTTGCCATGTGCAAAGATAGGGAGACAGAAGATATTGCAGACCGGAATTGATGAACAGAATGAGTTTTGGCATAGTGAAAAACGCTTATTTACTACATTCTGTTTTGGTTTAGCAAACAACATGTGAAAACAGGTTGCCGTTAACTTTTATTTATCTAACGAAGACTAAACATTTCATGCATATTGAATTCTCATCCTCCGGAGGAAATTTTAAATGAAAAACATTTTTACCCTATTACTTATTACAGCATCCGCCTCAGCTTTTGCTTATGACGGCGGAAAACTTACCATCACTGTACCTTCTTCAAAAAACATTCAGGTATATGTTGATGGTCGTGCTTACCAGGATAATGGCAATACAATTGTCCTGAATAATATTCAAGCCGGTAATCACTCAATTACTATTTACAAGAACGCTCGTAATGCAAATGCAAACAATGGAAACTATGGACGAAACAATCAAAGAGACAAAAGAAATAACAGGGGAGATGTGCTTTACACCTCCAATGTATATGTTCGTCCGTCCTATCATGTGGATGTTATGATCAATCGTTTTGGAAAAGCGTTGGTTGATGAAAGAGTCATCAATGGCAACTACCAAAATGATGACGATGATTGGTATGATAACGGCTCGGGAAATGGTGGATATAATAATGGTGGTTATAACAACGGTTATAACCAGGCAATGAGCGATTATGATTTCAATCAATTGGTTCAAAAGATTCGTAGCCAATGGCTGGGAAAGCTGTCTGCGGCTAAAGATGCCCTAAACAGCAATTATTTCAACACAAACCAAGTAAGGCAACTACTTCAGATTTTCTCTTCTGAAAGCGATAGGCTTGAGTTGGCAAAACTTTCCTACCGCAACACAGTTGATCAACAAAATTTCAGGCAGCTGTATGACCTGTTTTCTTATCAGTCCCAGGCAGAATTGGATAGGTTTATAAGAGACGTCCGATAGAGTGAATTACACGCACTAATTCGTACAATATTGAAGGCGTCGGGGCCCTTACTACGGTAGGGGCTTCATTTTTTTCAATCTTCATTAAACCTTGAGTGGTTTTTCTAATCTCTATGGTGTGCCCTAGGAAAAAAATCCCCCATACGAAAAAAAATATACTCTAAATGAAAACTCCAGGAGAGCCTCGCTAATCAGTGAGGCTTCTTATTTTATATGGATGGGCTCACTTCAATTTCCTCTAACTCTACTGTGGTATGACCTTTGTTCAAACAAGGGATATTAATAACCAGAGTAAAAAAGAAGAGGAGGAGCTATGAAAAAATTTTTCAGCATTATTATTTGCGGATTCTTTGCCGTGTCTGCTTATTCGCAGTCTTTAAGGGTGAGTTTCAACGGCAATCATGATTTCCAGGTTATTGTTGACGGGAAAACCTACAATTCCGGTAATTACGTAGACAACGACATTGTTGTTAATAACCTAACCGGTAAGCATAGTGTAACTGTATACCGCACAAACAGAAATGGAAGAAGTAAAAAACTTTATTCATCTACTGTTAACCTTTCAACCGGACAGGAAGTGCATCTTACGGTAAACAATGACGGAAGCATAGACCGCGAGGAAACATCGGCTAATACGGCGTACGGATCTAGTACTCCAATGAGTCAAACCAGTTTTAATGAACTTTATCGTACTGTCAATAACAAATGGGGACAGCCTTCTAAAATGTCTGCGGCAAGAGACATTTTCAATACAAGTACCTACTATTTTTCAACTGACCAGGTAAGGCAAATTATTGAGTTATTAAATTCGGACGCCCACAGATTAGAGTTATTGAAACTATCTTATGATAATGTTTCTGACCCCGATAATTATTATCGTTTACAGGACCTGTTAAGAAGCCAGGCAAGTCGCAACGAACTAGATACGTACATAAGGGATAAGAATTATAATAACAGCAATAACGGTTATAAAGTTGCCATGAACAGCACTACTTTTAACCAGTTATACCGGGATGTTTCTAACCAAACAACAACATCACGTAGATTATCTGCTGCAACACGAGTATTTAATACAACGGCCAATTATTTTACTGTTTCGCAAGTCAACGAATTGATTTCGTTGGTAACGGGCGACAACAATAGGTTGCAACTGGCCAAGTTGGCCCTGGATAATATTGTAGACAATGAAAACATCACACAATTGTTTAACCTGCTTACAAGCCAATCAGCTAAACAGGATTTGGATGAGTATATAAGAAACAATGGTTTTGCAACTAGCGATTACAACTATACCATTCGGGCGGCAATGACAGAAACGGAGTTCACCAATTTGTACAATACCATCAGGAAAAAATGGTTACCTCTAACAAAATATTCTGCGGCAGCTGATGCATTTAATTCCACTACTTATTATTTCACAACATCACAGGCAAAACAAATTATTGCATTGCTTAGCAGTGAAAGCAATAGGTTGGATTTAGCAAAACTTGCATTTGACAATATAGTTGACCAGCAAAACTTCCGGCAATTGTATGATTTGTTTGCAACCCAGGCAAGTAAAGATGCACTAGATGAATATCTCAGGAATAACTACAATTATCAAAAATAAGAAATGAAAAAAGCCTCACTAATTGGTGAGGCTTTTAGTTTATTTCTTCAGCACTTGCGCCATAGTCTTTCCTATGTCTGCAGGACTTTCCGCTACATGAATACCGCATTCCCTCATGATCTTCATTTTAGCTGCAGCTGTATCCTCTGCACCGCCAACAATGGCACCTGCATGTCCCATACGACGACCGGGAGGCGCAGTTTGACCTGCAATAAATCCAACTACCGGTTTTTTATTTCCGGTGTCGCTGATCCATCTTGCTGCTTCCGCTTCCATGCCGCCTCCAATTTCACCAATCATAACAATGGCTTCAGTTTCGGCATCATTCATGAACAACTCAACAGCCTCCTTTGTAGTAGTTCCAATAATAGGATCGCCGCCAATTCCTACTGCTGTTGAAATTCCCAGTCCGGCTTTGGCCACCTGGTCCGCAGCTTCGTAAGTGAGAGTCCCTGATTTTGAAACAATTCCTATTTTCCCTTTTTTAAAAACAAAGCCAGGCATAATTCCAACCTTGCATTGATCAGCAGTAATTACACCAGGGCAGTTTGGCCCAATAAGTCTTGCTCTCTTCCCAAGTAGGAAGTTTTTCACTTTCACCATATCCTGCACGGGAATTCCTTCCGTAATACACACCACCAACGAAACGCCTGCATCGGCAGCTTCCATTATGGCATCAGCCGCAAATGCCGGCGGAACAAAAATGATGGATACATCAGCGCCTGTGTCTTTTACACAGGAGGCAACAGTATTAAAAACCCTTCGGTCGAGATGAATTGTTCCACCTTTTCCAGGCGTAACACCACCAACCACGTTGGTTCCGTATTCAATCATTTGCGATGCATGAAAAGTCCCTTCAGTTCCGGTAAATCCCTGTACCAAAATCTTAGAATCTTTATTAACGAGAATGCTCATAATGTTTAATCCCGATAGTTATCGGGACCGCAAAAGTAAGGAAATAGCGATGATTGATAAGTTGTTGAAGAGGATATGTATACGGCCAATTGTATTAATGCCGGTATTTTACTAAAGAAAATTGCTTCGACTTGTTTGTCATGCAGGTTTTTAGTAAAAAGTCCGTCAGCCGACGGACTTTTTAGTTAATTAATCTGGATCGTTTTTGGTGGTCTGGGTTTCGCCTTTTCATTTTTAGGAATTACCAGTTTCAACACACCATTCTCATATTTTGCTTCAATCTTGTCTGCATCAACTACTTCTTTTGGCAGCTGGAAAGAACGTTGGAACGACTGGTAGCTGAACTCGCGTCTTGAATATCGTTCGCCATCTTTCGATTCGTTCTCCTGGTTTTTTTCACTCGTAATCGTCAACAAATTTCCGTCAAGTTCCACTTTAAAATCCTCCTTGTTCATCCCTGGAGCAGCCATTTCCACTTCAAAATTTTCATTGGTTTCTTTTACGTTCACCATTGGAATGGTTGTGTTAGTCGAAGAATTGTTATTCAGGCCCCAGTTCCACACATCTCTTGAAAAGAAATCGTCAAACAGGTTTAAGCCAGGAAACATTTCATTTCTTTTAATGATTGACATAGTGACCTCCATTTTGAAGATTAATAAAATCAATTTTATGGAGATGCTCAATCACAATGCCAGCACAAAAAAAACTGAAAATTTTTCAGCTTACATGTACTTCTGTCAAGTTTAGGGCGTGCCTTCTGTAACATTATCATTATCGGCGCTTCCCAGGCTGTAATATTTGTTTTCCTCGTCACCTTGGCCCAAGGCATCGGTTGAAGTGTCATCTGTACTGCCGGGAACATCAAGGTCACGGCCAGTTCGTTCTTCGCCCAAGCTTCTTTCATTTAAGGGCTCGTTTTGAAAATCCACGTTATCCATGCGGGCATTTTGCAGATTGTTTTCATCTGCGGTTGGCATATAATCGACCTGTTCTAAAGCCTTCCGTTCATTTCTGCTCACGTCGGAATCGGTACCAGTTCTTCTAAAATTCTCATCTTCGTCTTCATCAAAAACGCTCGCTCCTTCTTCATCAGCAGAGGAAATAGTAGTATCTCCTAATGCTCCAAGCGGCGGAGCATTCACAAATTCCTGTCCCGGTATATCCTTCACGTCGGGCAGTTCAATAAAAGTTTCTTCAGGTTGTAGTTTGTCCAGGTCATCTTTCGAGTCCGGGAGATCATTGGGGGTTGAAGAATTTTTTTCCAGGCGATTGGTGTTTGTATATCTTGTATTAGGATCAGGCCGGTTATTTTTCCTGTCAGTATTCATAAACTATATTTTATTGAAATCTAAAAATCTTATGCCGCAACATTTTAAAGGCATTGCTTCGGTTAGATTTGTTCTATTCGAGTTCAATTATTTGACGAAAATTAAATGACAAACAGCATGCGGACTGTGCAAAAAAACCGTAGTACTACGGTGTTTTTATGTTAGATATGTAAAGAAATTGCGTACTAAACCAACCACAGTTTATGGAAAATAAATTTTTTGGAAACAATCATTCCATCGGCTTAGCTGAAGCAAAAAAAATGACAAAGAAATTCAGAGACCAAAAGGACAAAATCGTAAAGGATGAGCATCAAGGAAAGCACCTGATCCCATTTTGCGAAAGTTTTGACAGGGCTCCTTTTGAACAGTTATTGCAAAGAGAAGACTGCAAAGGTGTTCGTATCTATTATGGAATGAAAGATTCTGATCAAAGGATACATGCTATTATTGTCGGTATCGATGCCCAGGGAAACGATATTCTTCCTGTTGAGGGTACTGTTAAAGATGGGACGGACGCAATAATTATCGAAGACGGGAAACTTTGTCCCGAATTTTGTCCAAACGGGTCTGGTTTAAACGGGTAATATGGGTTTTAACTATACGGTGATTACCATTCTTTCTTTCAGCATTTTGATTGCAGGCGTAATAGGTATTTTTCGATTTGCTCAAATCAGGGATAAATATCGACCATTTATTTATCTGATATGGATAGGTTGCATTACAGAGGTAGTAAGTACTTATTTTGCGTACGTCTACCATAATAACCAGGCAGTAGGAGCTATCTATCGGCTTTGTGAGTCCCTGTTTCTTTTATGGTTTTTCAGTAAGCTGGGTGTATTTAAAAAGCAAAATAAAATCCCGTATGTGCTTGGTGGAATCTTCGTGAGTATTTGGCTTGCTGACAATTTTCTCAGCAGTCATCTAACACAAAAAGCGACTTTTTATTTTGATGTTGTATATGCTCTATCAATAGTATTGTTAGCCATCCGGGCCATTAATGATCTCTTGTTTACTGAAAGAGATCTACTTAAAAACCCGACTTTTCTGATTTGTACGGGCCTGGTGATTTTCTTCACCTATCAAATTATTCAACGGATGTTTTGGCTGTATGGCCTTAGGGAAAGTGTTGATTTCAGGCGAAGCGTACAGGGTATTTTACACATTATCAATTGTCTAACCAATTTAATTTATGCTTTGGCTATTGTGTGGATGCGAAAAAGACAACCATTTACATTCAGCCTCGATCGTTGATATTGCATGCTAACGTATTATCCATGTAGCTGCTATGACACCGTCTAGGTCGTTATTTCTGCGTGGCTTATAAGTTGGATGACGCTTAATAACAACCCACAGCTTACTAACTATCACATTCTCCATTAATTGTTCATTAATTTAGCATATGAACTAGCTGTATTATGGATGCAAAAGAAGCAAGCTTTTATACTGCAATTTTAATAGTTTGCGGGGTTGTTGGTGTTATCATTGTATATTTTATTGTTTCAATCATTCGACAGCAAAGAAGAACTGTAAGGTTATACAAACAAAGTTTGCTTACTGAAATCACCACCCTGGAAAAAGAACGAAGCCGTATGGCGTCCGACCTACACGACGAAGTCGGCCCGCTTCTTTCTGCCATCAAACTAAGAATCGGGAGTCTCGATATTCATAATGAAGAAGATGAGCAGGAAGTCATTAAAACCGAGAAACAAATCGATAACCTCATAAGGCGAATGAGAGAAATTTCATTTGACCTGATGCCAACGTCTTTAACCAGGAAAGGTTTTGCCGCAGCCCTGAGCGAGTTTATTGAATTCTGCAGCAAGAGCAATGCACTTAAGATAAATTTCCAGTTTTCTGATATTCAATTGACACAGCCACAAGCCATTAATTTGTACAGGATTGTGCAGGAAATCATTCACAATACCATGAAACATGCAGAAGCTCCAGAACTCATTATTGAACTAAGACAGGAAAAAGACAAAATCATACTGGCAACAAAAGATAATGGTAAAGGATTTAACTACGACGAGAAATCGAATGAAGCCCGGGGGCTTGGTTTACAGAATTTATTAAGGCGAAGTGAAATCCTTAGCGGAAAAATGTTCTTCGAATCTAAGAAAGGGAAGGGAACAACCTATATTTTTGAAATACCAATTGCTGATAATGAAAATCGCAAATCCAATCAGGATCGTATTAGCTGATGATCACGAGATCTTCAGAGATGGCTTTAAGGCCATGCTTAAAAAACAACCTTCTGTTGAATTAATTGGTGAGGCTTCGGACGGGGAAGAACTAATTGAACTTACACGTCAGCTGAAACCAGACGTGGTAGTAACAGACATCAAAATGCCTAAAATGGACGGGCTGCAGGCAGCTAAAATATTATCGGCAGAATTCCCGAGTATTGGCATTATTGCTTTATCCATGATTGATGAGGAAAACCTGATCATCGACATGCTGGAAGCAGGAGCCCAGGGATATCTTTTAAAGAATGCACACAAAAATGAAATCATTGAAGCTATAAAAGCGGTTAATAACCATCATGTGTATTATTGCGATGGTACCTCTGCAAAGCTTACAAAAATGATTGCAAAAAGTGATAAAATACCATTCAATAGAAAAGCCCCGAAGCCTGAGCTGTCCCAAAAAGAAATTGATGTGATACAGCTTGTTTGTGAGGAAATGACCAATAAGGAAATTGCCGACCGTTTAAATTTAAGCATTCGAACAATAGAAGGTTACCGGGATAGAATTTTGGAAAAAATTGGTGCAAGAAATTCTGCGGGCATTGTGGTATTCGCCATAAGAAATAAGATTTACAACATTTAAAGTAGTTGTTTTCCTTTTTTCAAAACGGTTGAAAGCATTGCGCCAGCCGGATTCTTAATACACTGGTGAGCCTCTCAACGGTTATTAATGTGGTGAATAATAAATAAAAAGGTGTTGTTCCAACGCACAGACCTGAATTAGTACAGTTGTAGTTGAGTGGTCTCTTTTACTTCAACAAGAATAGCCGGCTTTGTAAGTACGGTTGATATTTCATCAATGATATGCTTCGCGGAATTCAGTTTTGTTAAAAACTCTGGCAATAAATAAATTGTCTTACCCATCGGATCTACAGCTGTCACTTCATTGCCCATAGTTAAGTATTTCAATAGCACAAGGAAAGGGCACAGACTAAAAACCACTGTACTATTTAAATTGACACATGAGAATCATATCATAACTTCAATATCATCGAAGTAGCCAATAAGTTCGTCCCCAGCATATATGCGTATTGATGTGTACTGGTTCAGATTTTTAATTGGCTCAGAATATAAAACCTCTTTGGTGGAGGTAACATTAGTAGATATTACAGGCAGCTGTAAATTTAATTGACATTCTTCTGCCCCCGTTATTTTAGTGAGGTATGAACTTGTTTTTTTATCGACTGTCACCTCGCCATGAACATACAATATTCCGAAAATTTCCGGACTGAATTGATCATATTCAATCCAGACTTCCCATAGGTCAAGGTCTTGTTGTAGTACGTGCATCATTCGACCAAATTAGAATTTCACCCCGTTCAAAATTTACGGTTACTACCTATTTTAATACCGTGTTACTACGCAATTTTTATTTAAAAAGCCCGGTCATAGAGCTGGCTTTTTAAGCTTTTAATGGCTGTGCACCATTCCACGTCCCTCTGTCTCCACGTCCTTCTTTCGACGGTACTTTTTTTGTCATTAAAGAAGCTCCTATCTCAATAATACCTAATACCACGTGAGGCATATAAACGTAATCAGCAAAGCCAAAGATCCATGGCGACGCCGCCAATAAAATGCCTGAAACCAGGTCCAAAGTTAGGTGTGTAGGCATGGATAATGTTCTTGTGAATCCAAGTTCATAATCCGTCATTACACTGTATACTATTACACCAACACCCAATATAACAGGTATCCAGGTTTCCATTCCTCCCCGGTTAAACTCAAGTAACCACGGGGAAGCAATCAAAAGGATTCCCATTAAATAATCCATTACACCATGCACTTTTGTTGGAATAAATCGCATAATTAAAAGTTTTAGTTGCTTAGTGGAATTCACAAAATGTGCCATTGCTAACCAAAACAATTAGTGTTCAGATACATTGTGGAATTGATTTTACAACCCGTGTTTTTTCTTCCTCACACCTTTTGTGTTTGTTTGAATTGTAACTGTACAATCAACTGATACAGCTGTGTGATTACTTTATTTTCTCCGGGCAAAATACACTCATCAATCTGGTAAACAGGCAGAATATTTTTTGTAGTGCTGGTAATGAAGGCTTCTTTAGCAGTTTTGATCTCTTCTGTAGAAAGCTCTCTTTCCTCAACCGGGTATTTTGATATTGCGGCGTCTATAAGCTTGTTTCTTATAATCCCTTTCAATATATTTTTTGCAGGAGTGATGATTTTGTTATTGCTGGTGACAATAAAAAAATTGGAACGCGGACATTCGGTTGCAATTCCATTTTGATGGTATAAAATATCATCAGCACCAAATTGCCGGACAATAGGTTGTAGCCAAATGGCCATCAGGTAGTCAATGGTCTTTACATGGGGTAACTGTCGTTGATGTTCGTAAGTGATCAGCTTAATAGCTTTTGCCAGTTCATTCTTTGGTGGCGGAGTAAAAGATCTCAATGAAATAATCAGGTTGGGATTTGATAACTGGTATCCATCCGGAGAATAACCACCGGTTAATGTGAGTCTCACTCCGGTCTCCCTCACATTATTTCTATCGAGTAACTCAAAAATGATTTTCCTTAATTCAGGTTTCGAATAAGCTACTTTCAATCGCATTTCTTCCGCTGAAAAATAAAAGCGATCTATATGCTCGTTCAAAAAAACAGGAACAAAATCTAAAACTTTAAAAAAATCAAATACGCCGTAACCTCTTTGAATAGCCAAATCGCCAATTAAAAGCGACGCTTTTTCTTCCGGTACAAATTCGCCATTTACAAAAGCCCACATACTATTTCAAATATTTTCCAAAGAATTCCATTGTTCTTTGCCAGGCAAGTTTAGCTGCTGCTTCATTATAACGTGTAGGGGCAGTATCATTATGAAAGGCATGATTAACACCATCGTAAACATACACTTCATAAGGAATGTTATTCTTTTTCAATTCTTCCACATAAGCATCTTTTCCTGCGTTGATTCTTTCATCCAAACCTCCATAATGCAATTGAACTGCCGATTTTATTTTTGGTACATCAACCGCTTCAGGTTGACGCCCGTAAAAAGCAACAGCAGCTTTTATGGAAGCAACATTAACCGCTAGCTGGTTGGCCATTCCTCCACCCCAACAAAAACCAACACATCCCGATTTGCCATTATAATCTTTTCTTGTTGCGAGATAGTCAAATGCTTTTATGAAATTTTGAAGTGTATCTGCCTGGTCTAATTTTGTAAACAGGGTCCTTGCTTCGTCTTCATTAGCTGGAGTTCCACCCAGTGGTGATAATGCATTGGGGGCTATGGCCAGGTACCCCGCTTTCGCAGCCCTTCTTGTTACGTCTTCAATATGTGCATTCAATCCGCGGTTTTCATGAATTACCACTACAGCTGCATACTTGTTTTCTTTTTTTGGTCGCGCAACATACGCCTGCATACTGGTATCCTTCACGCCTTTGTAAGTAATTTGTTCGGTAAAAAGGTCGTCATCATTCGTAACGGCAGCATTAGCATAATTCACCTCGAGTAAAGGCAAAACCGTCATAGCTGCTGCTACGCCGCCAGTCAACAAAATTAAACGCCGCATAAATTCCTGCCTTGACAAGGGCTTGTGCGTGTATTCGTCGTATAGAGTAATGATTCGCTGGTCCATAAAATTGAGTTGCTTAAAATTAGGGAATCGGTATTTAATGGAGGAAGAATTTGCTTCCGGCTAATTGCTGCTATTAGGCTTTTCTTGTGTCACTCACTTATACGTTCAGAACTTTATTGAGCTAGCTGATATCAACAAGCAAATGAAATACCAGCGCATGGCTGATTTATTATGCAAAACCAGTGGTCGTGAATTTAAAATCCAATTCTATTCAATTTCTTAATTTGTGAAAATAGAAATGCAAACAGACACCCTGGTATCAAGGCACACCCATACATTGGTGATGAGTACAAGCAGGATGCAAAGCGAAATGAAAGAACGATACGTCAACTTAAAAGGCCTTCCAAAAAATAAGCCCGGTTCATCCGGGCTTATTTTTTACCTGGTTAATGCTGCCTTTATCGGCGCCATATCAATGTATTGAATGGCTACGTCAATTTTATCATTAGCATCGAAATGATAATCTGTATGAACCCAAAACATTAGTTTCTTGCCACCTTTGTATTGTGCATCTACCTGGTACCAGCTTAATAACCAGTTACCGACTAAATCGGGTCCCTTTTGTGGCTGGTTTACTTTTAATGGAAGCCAGATGTCGTTACTAAAATGAATGGAATCGATCACATTTAATCTCCGGTTTTTCCAATATGCGGAGATTTCTTTTTTACCTGCAAGACTGTCTCCGGAAGACCATCTGTAAATCGCATTGTCGGCATACATATCCACCCAGGAATCAATATCTCCGCTTTCAAATTTTTGCATCATTTGCTTGCCCATGTCAGCATATTTGGCATCAGCAAATTCGCTTTGCATTGGCTTAGTATCCGACGCGTCCTTAACCGTTACGCTGTCTGCTTCTGATTTGCTATTGTTACAGCCTAACAGAGCGAGTGAAAGAAAGAAAACGACAAATAATCTTTTCATACAGTTTGTTTTAGTTGTAAATAAATGAAAGGGCGGAGGTGCTTTTTACAGAAGTAGGCTAACTATAGGGGGTTCAAAAGTTAGTTAAAACTATGAAGGTTCTAAACGTGAACAAGTTTGGACAACAAGTTTGCTATACCCGCCACCGGGGCAGAGACGTAGTGTAATCTTTCAATAACTAATTTGTTACTAAGAGAAAAAAAAGTCCTGCTGGGAGCAGGACTTCGAAAATTCATAAACTATCCATTATTATTTGCCATTGCATTTTCAATGGCCTTCTTGACAATAGCCCTTTTAACAGCCCTTCTTACGACGGCTTTTTTTACGGCCCTTCTTTTGAGCGCTTTTTTCACAACAGCCTTTTTAACGGCTTTCTTCACTACTGCTCTTTTGATGGCTTTTTTTGCAACTCTTCTTTTAACTGCTTTTTTTGCAACAGCTCTTCTAACCACTTTCTTTGCCACCGCTCTTTTCACGGCTTTTTTTGCAACTCTTCTTTTAACTGCTTTTTTTGCAACAGCTTTTCTTGCTGCGCTTCTTCTTGGTGTTGGCATTTTGTTGAATTTAATTGTGAGTAAATAAGCTTTTTTATAACGGGAGAAAACCTTTCTCTTTTTTTTATATGTTAGATCAACTCGACATAGGCAGGCAGTTCACGCATTCCGCTATTGATTTCGTCTTATGGGCATTATTTCTGCAGGAGTGGTATACAACACGAAAAATTGCGTGCAGAAACTTTATTTTCAAAAAAAGGCAATTATGCAGGCGGCTGAGTTCTTACTATACCTGAATAATGGCCAGTTCTTAAAACTCATCCTTATTAAAATTAAAACAACATATTAGATAATGAGGCCTTGCGCAGTGGTTTAACCGTTGCATCAAACCGAGTTTACCGTTAAATGGGAGGTTACTTACCGATCCGTTGTATCATGGGTGGAGTGCCAAAATTATTTCAAGGATCAGGGATATCTCAATAAACATATCCTCCCTCGTCCTGGTTCAGGAGTTCGTGGGCAGTATCGGTATCAAATATGTCTTCCTTATTTGCAATTACTTCGCGCAGAAGGTCATGTATGGTTATAACACCTGCAAATTGGTTGTTGCTATCGAATACAAGTAGATATCTTGTTTTATTTATGATCATCGTTTTCATACAATGCTCTACAGTATGATCTAAATGCATAACGGGAAGGTCGGTTGTCATTACTTCCTGTACGGTGGTGGTTCGGCTGGTCCGTCCTTTTAAGATTACATTGCGACTGTAGTCTCTTTCACTGAAAATACCTTTATAGTCATTGTGGTCCATTACAATCAGGTAGCTCAAATTAACTGAATTCAACATGCTCAAGGCATCAATTACCAGGGCATGCGGACTGACGATATTGAAAGTTTTGGCTTTAGTTTCCAGAATGTCCTTAACGGTTCTCATTGAAATAAAATTTGGTAAAGCGGACTAAATATAGAATGAATTTCATCAGCTGCACCCACCTGCTGGCGCAATATTTTATATGGTAAGAAAAATAATTGCATGCCCACTGGACTATTTTCCAAAAAAGATCCAATTGAAAAAGAGAGGCTGACATGCCGTAAAAAATTCCTTTATTATTTCAGGAAAGGATATTCCGATCCTAAATACATTTCCTGGGAAAGACAATATAAACTGGATGCCCATTTCCAGTTTCAGCAGTCTCTTAATAAACGAGATTACGATCGGCTGTTACTGGAAAGAAATTATTCAGAAATAGCTGCAACTGCTGTTCGCATAGAAAGCCGCACCAACCTTTTATTTTCTTTTGAAAAAATGGCCTTACGTGATGCTGTAAAGCCTGCTTCCGGTGCCAGGGCTTTTGCACATGGCTTATACCAGTACCTGTATGGCAAGGGTTCACTGCAAGAACGGTTTAATGAGTTTTCAAATGTTGTATCATCATTGCCCAGGAAGCAAACCAGAGTACATACCTGGCCCCTGCAAACAGTTTTTGGATTCATCGCCAACCCGCAGGAACATATTTTTTTGAAACCCCGGGTTACTCAAATAGCTGCTGAAAAATACAAGTTCCATTTTCATTATCGCTCAAAACCCAATTGGGAAACTTACAAAAGCCTGTTGGATTTTGCTGAACAGGTTCGAAAGGACACCAATGACTTAAATCCTCAGGATTACATCGATCTGCAATCATTTATCTGGGTAATGGGTTCCGACGAGTATCCTGACTAAGCACGGCACAGTTTTTTTCATAGTACTTCTATAAAAAATCAATTATGGAAAAGATGAATGATCTACAAGATCTACTCAAACACGAAATAGAGGATCTGCAGTCTGTAGAAGACCAGATTATCGAGGCTTTGCCTAAAATGATCGACAAAGCCAATAACCCAGATTTAAAAAAGGCTTTATCGGAGCATTTGAAAGTAACAGAGCAACATAAAGTGAGGCTGGAAAAAATAATGAAAAACATTGGGTCAGGCAACGAAGAATCTAACGGTAAAAAGAAAGGAATATTAGGTGGAATATTTAGTGGAGGCAAACACGTATGTAAAGGAATGAAAGGAATTATTGAAGAAGGTGAAAAAATAATGGGTACAGACATTTCTCCTGAGGCCCTGGATGCGGCAATAATTGCCAGTGCTCAAAAAGTAGAGCACTACGAGATTTGCGGCTACGGAACAGCACGCACTTTTGCAAGGCAACTGGGTATGGAACAAATTGCAAGGCAATTGGAACAAACGTTAAATGAAGAATATGCTGCCGATGATCTGTTAACAAACCTGGCAGTTATTGAAGTGAATGAAGAAGCCGAATCTCCAAATTCTGGTTCTGTTTCAGCTTCATCCACCAGCAGGTCTGCTGGCCGCGTAAAAGAAAAAGCAAACCGCGAAATGGAAATGGAACCTGTCAATGCCAGTAGAAACAGATCTTCTGCAAGAGAAGGATCAGCAAGTTCAAAAGCCGGCAATCAAAATGGTAAGCAGCCAAAATCGTCGGGCTCTCCGCGAAGTGAAAATGGGCGCAGCAGCTCTTCATCTAAAAGAACGGTAAGCAGCGAACGTGGTTCCAAATCCTCCAGTGGCGGTAATGGACGTTCGTCTTCTAGAGGCAATGGACGCTCGTCTTCCGGAGGACGGGGAAATAGTTCAAAAGGAAATTCACGTGGACGCAAATAAATAAGAAATTTACATTTCAAATCCGCCTTTGCAGGGCGGATTTTTTTCTTTTACAAGCATGAAATAGTTTTAAAAGCGCCTTCCCTAAGAAAGCAGATTCCGTACAATAAAAAGTTTTTTCTAATCATTTATAAAAACGGAACCAACATGAAAAATTTACTCTTTGCTGTCTCAGCATTCATTTCCATTTTTCTGATTGCCTGCAATAACGATGGGAACTCTGGCAACGACAATAACATTTCCAAAGCACGTGACATAATGAAAGGAATTGAAACCGGTGATAGCACTAAGTTTGCGTCTATTGCACCCGATGCCGTTGATCATGCAGGGCCTACCGGCGATGTTACAAATGGTGACAGTATTAAGGGGTCACTGATGGAAATGCATAATCGCATAAAAGACCTGAAGATTGAAATTTTGGGCGATGCCGCAAGCGGCGATTATGTTTATACGTGGACAAAAATGACAGGAACTCCATTAGACAGTACCATGGGATTTCCACCCAACCAGCCATTCAG
>Ga0207650_10001738_pt1 | contig 15478 bp, 8 predicted proteins | sample KBSS63metaG_FD_184325 | JGI IMG/M metagenome (GOLD analysis project Ga0207650, IMG submission 184325) | Switchgrass rhizosphere microbial communities from Kellogg Biological Station, Michigan, USA - KBS S6-3 metaG (SPAdes) (version 2) | ecosystem: Host-associated > Plants > Roots > Rhizosphere >...
GCGCAGCGCGCGCTCGCGCCCCGTGCGCGGCCGGGCGGCGGCGAGCGCGGGCGCGATCGAGCCTTCCCTGCCGCGCTCGACGACGACGCCGCCGCTCGCGCGCGCGACCGCGGCGAGCAATCCGGGATCGGGCGCGGTGTCCTGCCACTCGGCGCTCTGCGGATCGACCCAGAACGTCGCGCGGGCGCTGCCGACGGTGCGGCCCTTGAGCGTCGCGGTCGCGGTCGCCTCGTAGCGCCCGGGCGGCAGGCCCTCGAGCGCGGCGCCGTAGCCGCCCTGCCCCGAGGCCGGCAGCGGCAGCGTGCGCGACACGGGGCCTGAGATCTTCGTTTCAATGCGCGCGCCGTCGAGCGGCCGGAACGCCGCGTCCTGGAGCGCGGCCTCGAGCCGCACCGGCTCGCCGCGCGCGACGAGCGGGCGCTCGGGCACGAGGCGCAGCGGCTCGGTCTGCGCGGGCTCGCCCATCGCGCGCAGCACGTTGCCCCACAGCCGCTCGAAGCGCCGCGGAGCTTCGGTGTCGGTGCCCGAGAAGCCCCAGCGGTAGAGGCCGCCGCCGTTGACGAACAACGCCCGGCCGCGGCCGACGCGGCGCTCGAACACAACGGGCACCTGGCCGCTGGCATCGGTCGCATAGACCTGGTCGTCGGCCGAAGCCGCGACCGGGAGCACATTCGCCAGCGGCGCGAACCCGCCCCAGAGGACCGCGTTCGAGGCCGGATCGTCGTCGAGGCGGAGCAGGTCGGCCGCGCGGCCCTCGGCCGTCAGCGCGACGCCGGTCTCCTGGAGCGCGCCCATGCCTTCCGCGCGAGCGAGCCGGAGCGCGGCGCCGAGCCGCGTGGGCACGAGCGAAAGCACTCCCGCGCGCGCGGCCCCGCCGACGATCACGAGGCTTCCGCCGGCGCTTGCATAGTCGGCGAAGGCGGCCTGCGCCTGCGGAGAGAGCGTGCCCTCCTCGAGCCCGACCAGCACGCACAGGGCGAACGGGCGCAGCGCCGCGGCGCTCTGGGGCAGCGGCTTGTCGAAGCTGCCGCGCGCGAACACGCGCTGGTCGGCCTTGTAGGCCGAGTCGGCCGCGATCGCGCGTGCGATCCACGTCCAGTCCCAGTGGTAGCTGCCGGCGACGACCAGCACCTTCTGCTTGTCGGGCAGCACTTCCTGCGCGAACGCACGTCGATTGTCGCCGTCGCTCCACTCGTCGGGCGCGGCCGGCGTCCGGACCTCGAACACCGAGAGCCCGGCGCGCGCGGGGCGGAACGTGAGGCGCTTCGTGACCTCGGCGCCGCCGCCGGGGAGCGAGACTTCCTCGCTGGCCAGGACCTTCGCGCCGTCGACCAGCTCGACCCTCGTCTTGCGCGGCGCGCCGAGCGCGCGCAGGCGGACCTCGACGGGCGTGGCTTCGCCGACGCGCGCGGTCGGGTTCGAGAGCACGTCGAGCACGGCCACGTCGTGCGCCGGCGTCTCGCCGATCGCGACCGTGGCGACGGGCAGGCCGAGCTCGCGCGCGGCCCGCACGGGATCGTTTCCGGAAGTCACCGCGCCGTCGGAGACGACGACCACGCCGCGCGCGTTCTCCAGTCCGGCCAGCGCGCCCGGCAACGCGTCCCCGATCGCGGTGCGCTCGCGCGCGCCCGGGGAAGCCTTGTCCAGCACGCTGTCGCTCGCCGCGCCCGGCAGCAGCGTGCCGGCGAACGAGCGCTCGACCACCTTGTAGCGGCCGGCGAGGGCACGGGCGACACGCCGGCTCGCCTCGCGCGCCTCGGCCGCGCGCGTCTTCGCCTTCGCGCCGCCGGTCGAGTCGGCGGGCAGGTCCATCGAGCGCGAGACGTCGGTCAGGAGCACGACCACGCCTTTGCCCGCGGCGTCGCCGGCGAGCGAGAGCAGGGGACGCGCGAGGAGGAACGCGACGAGCACGAGCACGGCGGCGCGCAACCCGGTCAAAAGCGACCGTGCGGATCCCTTGAGCGAGGGCGCGATGCGGCGATAGGCCCAGACCGAGAGCGCGGCGAGGACGAGCGCGGCCGGCACGAGCCAGGTCCATGCGTGGGGAGAGAGCGAGAGCCCCGAAGGAATCATCCCGGGAGTCTACGGGCTGCCCGTTGGCGACTCAACGTCGCCGGGCTCGCCCGGACCTTTCCTTGCGGGGGCTTGACGCCCGGCTACGACGTGGAGCCGGGCTCGGCGATGTTGAGCGACGATTCGGCACGCTGGAGACCGTCGAGGAGGAGGGCCGACAGCGGCAAGGGAGGCTCGACCGGAACGACCCCGTCTTCGGATCCGGAGGGCGTGCCGCCCGTGACGGTGAAGTGGCCGCGCTCCCAGGCGAGCAGCGCCCAGACGACGCGCGCGTGGCGTTCCCACAGGAGATCCTCGACCGTCTCGGCGTCGAGGTGGCCGAGCGCCACCAGCCGCTCGCCGAGCCGCGGTCCCGTGCCCGGCGCGTCGCCGGCCGCGAGCGACTCGAGCTGCGCGCGCTCGACCAGGCCGCGCGCGACCGCGAGGTCGCCGAGGCGCAGTCCCTTGCCGCGCGGGCCGAGGCCGACCAGCCGGCCCTCGTCGACCACGAGGTCGACGCCATGCGTGTCGCCGAGCGCGCGATCCTCGTGGTCGAACGCGACGCGCACCGCGCCGCCGGCCTGGGCGACGAACTGCAGCACGTCCTCGGGGCGCATGCGGCCGATCGGCCCCTCGAACAGCAGCGACTCCTGCGGCTCGCCGAAGCTCATGCGCGGAACCTCACGTCGGTGACCACGCCGCGCTCGGCGCCCGAGCGTAGGCGGCGCAGGTTGAGCCAGCCGATCGTCCAGCCGTAGAGCAGCGTGAAGGCCAGCAGGACGCCGATGGCGTCGATCACGATCGGCGTCAATCGCATGCCCATCTCGTCGGGAAACGCCTGGGCGAACAGGCGCATCGCCACCAGCGCCGTGAGCACGAGGCCGGTCAGCTTGCCGGGCACGGTCGAGTGGATGCGCACCGGCCCGTGCGTCACGTACAGGTAGGCGCCGCCGACGAGCAGCATGAGCATGCGCGCCGTCGCCAGCCACAGCAGCGCCGGCGGCACGAGCCCGCCCAGCCACAGCCCGACGAACAGCCAGAAGCTGCACAGGATGTCGACCAGGGGATCGAGGATTGCGCCGAAGCGCGTCTCCTGCCCGAAGCGGCGCGCGACCCAGCCGTCGAGGACGTCGCTCGCGATCGCGGCCGCGAACACGAGGAACGCCAGGCGGGAACGTCCGCCCATCATCGCGATGAGGAACGCGGGCACGAGTGCGACGCGCGCGAGCGAGATCACGCTCGGCCAGCCGATCGCGTCGAGCGGCACGCCGTCCGGCGCGCGGATCAGGTCGACGTGCAACAGCGTCAGGCCGATCATCGGGAACAGGCCGAGCGCGGTCCACGTGAAGATGCGCCGCCCGAGCGCGGCGTCGCCCATCATGGCGAGCACGACCGAGCCGGCGATCGTCAGGACGAAGAGGAGAAGCCCGACGGAAAGGATCGAGCGTACCGCCGCCGGGTTCGCCAGCGCACGCTCGCGCGCGAAGGCGAGCGCCTTGCGGACGTAACGCGCCCAGGCCGACGCGGAATAGCGCTCGTTCCGCAGCTCGACCAGGTGGTGTTCGACGAACATGAAACCTCTCTCCCGGGGGAACGCGACCGGCGGCGCCGACGATGGTAGCACAGCCCGCCGTCAGGCCCCGTTGCGCTCCCTGAGCGCGGCCTGCGCGGCGGCCAGGCGCGCGATCGGCACGCGGAACGGCGAGCAGCTGACGTAGTCGAGGCCAGCCTCGTGGCAGAACTCGACCGAGGACGGCTCGCCGCCGTGCTCGCCGCAGATCCCGATCTTGAGTCCCGGCTTCGCCGCGCGGCCCTCGTCGACGGCCAGGCGCACCAGCCGGCCCACGCCGACCGGGTCGATGGCGACGAATGGATCCAGCGGCAGGATCTTGCTGTCGAGGTAGATGGGCAGGAACTTGCCGCTGTCGTCGCGCGAGTAGCCGAACGTCATCTGCGTCAGGTCGTTCGTGCCGAAGGAGAAGAAGTCGGCGGCAAGCGCGATCTCCCCCGCCGTCAGCGCCGCGCGCGGCACCTCGATCATGGTCCCGACCTGGTAGGGCACGCGCATCCCGGCCTTCGCGAACACGCGCTCGGCAGTGGCGTGCACGACCTCGGCCTGGCGTACGAGCTCGTTCACGTGACCGACGAGCGGGATCATGATCTCGGGCAGCACGGTCTTGCCCTTCTTCGTGACGGCAACCGCGGCCTCGAGGATCGCGCGCACCTGCATCGCGGTGACTTCCGGGTAGGTGATGCCGAGCCGGCAGCCGCGATGCCCGAGCATCGGGTTGAACTCGTGCAGCTCCTCCACCCGCGACAGCAATTTCATTCGCGCGGCGAGCCGGCGCTGCAGCGCGGTCACCGAGGGCGCGTGCGCGGCGGCGAGCGCGTTCTTCCGGCGGTCCTTGGTGCGGCGCGTCGGCGTCCCCGCGGTCAGCACCGCGATCTGGCCCTTGAGCTCCGAGACCTCGCGGATCAGCGTCTCGCGCTTGGGCAGGAACTCGTGCAGCGGCGGGTCGAGCGTGCGGATGGTCACGCCGAAGCCGTCCATCACCTCGAAGAGTCCCTTGAAGTCCGAGCGCTGGAACGGCAGCAGCGTGGCGAGCGCGCCCTCGTAGCGCTTGCGGGTGGCGACCAGCTCCTTGTGCAGGCGCTTCGCCTGCTCGGCGCGGGCGGCGTGCTCCCGGCCGCGGCCGCCGCGCTCGAGCTCCCTTTGCGCGGCCTCGTGGGCGCGCTCGAGCGCGCGCGTCTCGCTGGCGGCGAAGATCATGTCGACGACGACCGGCAGGCGCTCCTCGGCGAAGAACATGTGCTCGGTGCGGCACAGGCCGATGCCCTCGGCGCCGAACTCGCGCGCCTTCCGCGCGTCCTTCGGCACGTCGGCGTTCGCCCGCACCTTGAGCCGGCGCACCGCGTCGGCCCACGAGAGGAAGCGCGCGAACTCGGGCGTCAGCGCCGGCTCGAGCGTGCGCACCGCGCCTTCGAACACGAGCCCGCGCGCGCCGTCGAGCGAGATCACGTCGCCCTGCTTGATCGTGCGGCCGCCCACCATGAAGCACTTGCCGCGCTCGTCGACGCGCACCTCGCTCGCGCCGGCGACGCAGCACTTGCCCATGCCGCGCGCGACCACGGCGGCGTGCGAGGTCGAGCCGCCGGTCGCGGTCAGGATGCCCTGCGCGGCGACCATGCCGTGGATGTCGTCGGGCACGGTCTCCCTGCGCACGAGCACGACCTTCTCGCCGCGCTCCGCCCACTTCTCGGCGTCGTCGGCGGTGAAGACGGCGCGCCCGACCGCGGCTCCGGGCGAGGCGGCGAGCCCCTCGGCGATCGGCCGCGCGGCGGTGTCGGGATCGACGCGGCGATGGAGCAGCTGCTCGAGGCTGTCGGGCGTGACGCGCAGGACGGCCTCCTCCTGGGTGATCAGGCCCTCGTCCACCATGTCGACCGCGATCTTGACGGCAGCGGCGCCCGCCCGCTTGCCCGTGCGCGTCTGCAGGAGGAACAGCTCGCCGTCCTGGATCGTGAACTCGAAGTCCTGGACGTCCTTGTAGTGCGTCTCGAGCCGCCGCGTGATCTCGCGCAGCTTCCGGAACGCGCCGGGCAGCTCCTTCTCGAGGTCCTGGATCGGGTGCGGGGTGCGGATGCCGGCGACGACGTCCTCGCCCTGCGCGTTGGTCAGGTACTCGCCGTAGAACGTGTTCTCCCCGGTCGAGGGATCGCGCGTGAAGCCGACGCCGGTCGCCGAGGTCTCGCCCAGGTTGCCGAACACCATCGCCTGCACGGTCACGGCCGTGCCGAGGTCGTCGGGGATCTTCGCCAGGCGGCGGTAGGTCACGGCACGGTCGCTCATCCACGAACGGAACACGGCGTCGCGCGCGAGCCTGAGCTGCGTCAGCGGGTCCTGCGGGAACTCGCGGCCCGAGAGCGTTTTGATCGTCTTCTTGAACGCCGTGACGAGCGCCTTCAAGTCCTCGGGGCCGAGGTCGGCGTCGGTCTTCGCGCGGCGCTTCTTCCGCAGCGCCTCGAGCGGCCGCTCGAACTCGTCCTTGCCGATGTCGAGCACGACGCAGCCGAACATCTGCAGGAAGCGCCGGTAGCAGTCCCAGGCGAATCGTGGGTTCTCGGTGCGCAGCGCCAGGCCGGTGACCGCTCGGTCGTTCAGCCCCAGGTTCAGGATCGTGTCCATCATGCCCGGCATCGAAATCATTGCGCCCGATCGCACCGACACCAGCAGGGGATCCTGCGGGTCGCCGAGCTTCTTGCCGATCGCCGCCTCGAGCGCGGCGAGCGTGGCGCGCTGGCCGTCCTCGAAGCCGTCGGGCAGTTCCTGGCCGTGCGCGTAGTAGTGGCGGCAGGCTTCGGTCGTGATCGTGAAGCCGGGCGGGACGGGAATCCCGGCGCGCGTCATGTCGGCGAGACCCGCGCCCTTGCCGCCGAGGAGGTCCTTGCGGGCGCCGTCGCCTTCGGCGGTGCCGTTGCCGAAGGCGTAGAACCACTTCGGCGTGCTCGGGGCGGCGGGCGGGCGGAGCGTGCTCATCGGATCGTCTCCGGAGGGGGGACACGTTCGAAAAGGACGACGCCGCAGGAGTCTAGCCCCTGCGGCGTCGATTGTCTCCGGGGTCGTGCGGTTCGTCTACCGGTTTGGTCGCAGATACGGCGTATCCGGTCCGCCCTTGTCGATTTCGTACGCCGAGACCTTGTCCGCGATCAGCAGCTGCCCCCGTGCGTAGCGCTCGATCTTGAACGGCACCATGAGCCCGTTGACGGTCCGGTAATCCGAGTACAGCCGGGCCATCTGCACCTTGCCCTCGCCGAACATCGCCGGCTCCTCCTGCTCGAGCCGCACCAGGAGGCCGGTCTTGCGCGAGAACGCCGCGCGCGAGCTGGCGTCCGGGTCGACCACGAGCACGACGTCGACCGAGTCGCCAGAGACCACGTCGCTGCCCGCGTAGCCGACCTGCGCCTTGCCGGAGGCGAGCCGCGCCAGCAGCGGCAGGAGCTGCACCTTGAGCCCGGCGCGCATCGCCTGCGCCTGCTCGGCCGTCAGGTCCGTCACCTGGCCGCCGGACGTCGCCCAGCCCTTGTCGCCGTTCAGCACCTGGACGCCGCGCTGGCCTAGCATGCTCATCTCGATCCGGCTCTTGTCCGGGATGCGCACCGAGGTCATGAGGTCGCCCTCGACGCTGCCGTTGGGCGTCGAGATCGCGATCGTGGCGCGCGTCGACACGTCCTTGACCGCCTTGATGCGCGCCGCCCCGCCGTGCGCCTTGAGCGCGCGGTCGATCACGGTCTTCGCCTGGGCCGCGGCTCCGGGCGTCAGCGTCTCCGCCGGCAGCGAGGCCGTCGGCTTCGACTGCGGAATCGCGCCGGTGGGCGAGCGGTAGTCGAGCACCTCGATCGGGCCGTACTTCTCGAGCTGGCCCTTGACCTCGCCCGCCGAGGAGACCGCCACGATCGCGAGCTTGTCCTCGCGCAGGCGCTCCCGCGCGACGCGGCGAACGTCCTCGACCGTCACCGCTTCGATGCGGCCCCGGTACTTCTCGAAGTAGTCGCTGCCCAGGTTGTAGAAGTCGATCGCCGACCACTGCGACGCCAGGCCCTGCGCGGTCTGCATGCCGAGCGGCAGCGCGCCCACGAGGAAGCGCTTGGCGTCCTCGACCTCCTTCGCCGTCGGTCCCTCGTCCTGGAACTTCTTGAGCGTCGCCAGCGCGAGGTCGACGGTCGTGCCGACGGTCTCGTTCTTCGTGAAGGTCGAGAGCACGAACGCGCCCTTGTCGCGCCCGAAGTCGAACGCGGTGCTGGCGTCGTAGGACAGCCCGCCCTTCGAGCGCACCGCGTCGAGAATGCGCGATGAGAACCCGCCGCCGCCCAGGATGTAGTTCATCACCGCCAGCGCGTAGTAGTCGGGCGTGTCGCGCTTGACGCCCTCGAAGCCGATGCGCAGCTCGGTCTGGGTGACGTCCGGCTTGTCGAGGATTCTGATCCGGTTGCTGTCGAACACCGGCAGCGGCGGGCCCGGCCGCGACGGCGGCGTGTGCGGCGCCCAGTCGCGGAACTGCGCCTCGACGTCCCCCACCACCGTGTTGACGTCGACGTCGCCGACGACCACGAGCAGCGAGAGGTTGGGCGCGAAGTAGGTCTCGTAGAACGACGTCAGGTCGGCCTTCTCGATCGCCGACACCGACCCGGCGTCGCCGTTGACCGGCCGGGCGTACGGATGCGTGCCGTAGATGAGCGCGTTGACGTGCTCGGTCGCGAGCGGGCCGTTCTGGTCGCGCGAGCCCTGCAGGCCGGCGAGGATGCGCCCGCGCGTGCGCTCGATCTCCTCGCCGCGGAACGCCGGGGACTGGATGACGTCGGCCATCAAGTCGAGCCCCTTGCGCCAGTCGCGCGAGAGGAACTGGCCCGTGATCGTCATGAAGTCGCGCGTGGCCGACGTCGAGACCTGCCCGCCGATCGCGTCGATCTCGGACGACAGCGTCTTGGCGTCGCGCTTCTCCGTGCCTTGGCGCATGACCTCGAGCAGGAAGTTCGCGAGTCCGGCCTTGTCGGCCGGCTCGTCGGACGCCCCAGCGCGGATCATGTAGCGGTAATGGACCATCGGCAGGCGATGGTCCTCGATGACGAGGACGCGCATCTGGTTCTTGAGGCCGCGCTCGATCGGCTTTGGCGCCACGTACGCGGCGACCGGTTTCGGCGAGTCGGCGAAGGCCGGGGCCGAGAGCACGAGCAGGAGCGCCAGCAGCAGGATCCGCTTCATGACGCCCTCCGCGGCGCCGGCACGAGCCAGACGCGGCAACGGTTCTGCGGCACGAGGTACGTCCTGGCGACCCGCTGCACGTCCTCGGCGGTGACGGCCCGCCAGCGCTCGAGCCGCCGCGCCGCGGCATGCGCGTCGCCGTCGATCAGCGCCGCGTTGGCCACGATGGTGGCGCGGTCCTGGACCTGCTCGAGGCCGAAGACGAACTGCGCCTCGAGCTGGCTCTGCACGCGCGCTAGCTCCTCGGGCGCGATCGGCTCGCTGCCCAGGCGCTCGAACTCGTTGAAGAACGTGGTCTCGAGCGAGTCGCGGTCGCGCCCCGGCTTGGCGGCGCAGAAGGCGTAGAAGAGCCCGACGTCCTTGCGCGGGACCGCGAGTCCGGCGGCGAAGAGCGCGGACTGGTCCTCGTACACGAGCTTCCGGTAGAGGCGCGAGGACTGGCCGGTCGAGAGCAGGTTCGCGATCACGTCCATGACCGGGGCGTCGGCGCTCGAGTCGGGCGGCACCTTGTAGCCGCCCAAAAGGATCGGCAGCTGGACCTCGCCCTCGATCGTCGCGTCGCGCGGCCCATGCTGCGCCTGCTCGCCGCGGGCCACGCGCGGCGCGGGCTTGCCGGGCTTGAGGCCGCCGAACTCCTTCTCGACCAGCTTCATGTTCGCTTCGTGCGACGTCGGGCCGGCAATCACGACCACCGCCTTGTCCGGCGCGTAGTGGATCGCGTAGTAATCGCGCGCGTCGTCGAGCGTGATGGCGTCGAGGTCGTTCATCCAGCCGGCGGTCGGCCAGTGATACGGGCTCGACTGGTAGGCGATCGCGGTCAGGAGCTCGACCGCGCGGCCGATGGGCTGGTTGTCGACGCGGAAGCGGCGCTCCTCCTTGATCACCTCGCGCTCGGAGGCGAGGTTCGCCTCGCTGAGCGTCAGGTTCGCCATGCGGTCGGCCTCGAGCCGGGCGGCCAGCGGCAGCTGGTCGGGCGGCAGCGCCTGCCAGTAGTACGTCACGTCCCACGTCGTCGCCGCGTTGTTGATGCCGCCCACGTTCTGGATGAGCCGCGCATGCTCCTCGGGGGCGACCTTCTTCGTGCCCTTGAACATCATGTGCTCGAACAGGTGCGAGATGCCGGTGATGCCCGGCCGCTCGTTGCGCGAGCCGGTGTCGTACCAGACCTGGAACGTCGAGACGGCCGCCCGGGGGTCGACCAGGGAAAGCACGCGGAGGCCGTTCTTGAGGCGGCCTTCCTGCGGCGTGACGAGCGCGGCCACCGAGGCCGCGCCGGAGGATGAAGGGGCGGCCGCGGCGCCGTCCTGCGCCCGCGCGGCCGGGGCCGGCACGAGCAGGAGCAGGAGGACGATTCCCGCGGCGCGCGGGTGTCGAGCGAACATCAGGATCTCCGAGCGCTTCAGGGCAGGAGGACGACCCGCAGCGCGCCCGAGCGGGCGGCTGAGGGAGTGGAACCGGTGAGGCGGAGCCAGTACATGCCGGCGGGAAGCGTGCGGCCGTCTTCGTTGGTGCCGCGCCACGACACCGTGGTCGCGCCGTGGACCGAGCCTTCGAACAGCCGGGCGACACGGCGGCCGCGCAGGTCATAGGCGTCGAGCGCGACCGAGCCGTCGCCGCTGAAGCGCACGACCTGCGCGCTGCCGGGGCGGAACGGGTTCGGGCCCGCGGAAAGCGCGAGCGCGCCGGCCGGGGATTCGACGCCGACCGTGCTCGGGACCCACTGCGAGGCGGCGAAGCCTTGCACCAGGCCCCAGCCGATGTCGTTGTTCGGCGCGGAATGGTTGAGCGCGGTCTCGCGCAGCGCCTCGCGCACCTCGAACGGCCCCCACGTCGGGTGCGCCTGGAGGATCAGCGCGGCGACGCCGGCGGTCAGGGGCGTGGCGAACGAGGTGCCGCTCGCCCGCACGAAGAGCGCGGGGTCCGAGAACGACGGCAGGTAGACCGCCCGGCCCATCGCGACCACGTCGGGCTTGATGCGCCCGTCGGCGGTCGGGCCGCGCGAGCTGAAGTTCGTGACGACGTTGAACGAGTCGACGGCCCCGACCGTGATCACGGTGTCGGCGTCGGCCGGCCCGATCAGCGTGGGCGAGACCGGGCCCTCGTTGCCGGCGGCGGTCACGACCGTGATGCCGCGGCGTGCGGCCTCGGCGGCCGCGCGCGTGACCACGGTCGTCTGGCCGTCGAGGTCGGCCTGCGTGTAGCCCGCATAGGGCGAGTCGAACGTGAGGTAGCCCAGGCTCGAGGACAGGACGTCGGCGCCCAGGCTGTCGGCCCACTCGGCGCCGCGCTGCCAGTTGTCCATCTCGACCGGGGTCTCGGTGGCGACCTTCTCGGTCTTGCCGAGCGCGACCGCGGCGCCATACGCGACGCCCGAGTAGGTGCCGGGCTTCGAGCCCGCGATGCAGGCGAGCGTCTGCGTGCCGTGCGAGCCCTCCCCCGCCTGGTCCGGCGGGATCTGGTCGTCGACGACGGAGTCGTTGTTCACGAAATCGCGCCGGGCGAGCACGTTGAGCCCGGCGAAGACCTGGTGCGTCGTGCGGAAGCCCGCGTCGAGGATGCAGACCAGCACGCCGGTCCCGTTGATGCCCGCGGCGTGCAGCTGCGGCACCTGCATCATCAGGTTCTGCTTGTAGGTCGCGCCGTAGTACGAGGGATCACCGGGCGCGAGCACCGTACCGGTCGGCGCGGACTGGAGTTCCACTTGCTCCTGGGGCTCGGGATCGCGGCTGATCCGTCCCGTCGGAATGAGCTCGACCGACTCGACGAACGGCAGGCGCGCGAGCTCGGCGGCCCGGCCGGCGGGCACCGTCACGCTCGCGGCGTTGAGCCAGCGGCTCGTGCCGCGCAGAATCGCGCCGCGCGCGACCAGCGCCCGCACGTACGGCTCGTGCACCGGCAGGTCGGCGGCCACGACGTCGGGCATGCTGCCGCGCGCGCGGCGGCGGGCCAGCGCCCGGGGCGTCATGCTTTCCTTCGCCGAAGCGAGGGCGACCGGGTCGCGCTCGGCGCCGGCACGGTCACGGAACGTCACCCACACGCTGACCGGCGCATCAGGATCGCCTTCGGCGGAACGGGCAAGCGCGGCGCCCAGGGTTCCGGCGCCGGCCAACGAGGGTGCGAAGAGCGCGAGCAGCGCGAGCAGGGCGAGAGGTCTCATTCCTTGGATGCTCCTGCGGGGGATGGTTCCTGTGCGATCCGCCACGCGGGGAATTCCGCGGCGGCGAGCGTGCCGACGACGATGCTGCGATGGTTCGTGATCGCCGGCCGGGCGAACGCCGAGAGCGCGTCCTCCTCGGCCGTGGTGATGAGGTCGAGCGTGCGCAGCCAGCCGACCAGCGCCGGCGCGACCGCGCGCCGGGCGCCGTCCTTCGCCTTGACCACGATGCCGAGGCCCCGCGTGGGCACCGCCACGCACTGCAGGCCCTCGGCGCCGGTCTTGGTCACGAGCCGCGCCCCCGTCACCTGCATGAGTGCGGTGCAGAAGCGGTTCCTGCCCGCGACCATGTCGGGATGCGCCGCCATCGCCGAGCGCACGCGGGAAAGCGCCCGCTCGCGCGGCGAGCCCGTCGCCTTCGCCGTCGCGAAGCGCGCATAGCCGCGCGCCATGTCGATCAGCGTCATGCCGGGGTTGGGCGCGCTGCAGCCGTCGATGCCGATCGGCATGCGCGCGGCGTCGACGCCGCACGTTTCCGCGATTGCCGACAGCGCCGCGCGCTGCACCGGATGGTCCGGGCGCGTGTAGCCCTCGACCGGCCAGCCCTCGCGCACGGCGAGCGCGATCATCCCCGCGTGCTTGCCCGAGCAGTTGTTGTAGATCGCGCTCTTCTCGAGGTCGCCCTTGTGCAGGCGCTCGGCCGTCGCGGCATCCTCGGGGAAGTGGAAGCCGCACTCGAGGTCGGCCTCGCTCCGGCCGCAGGCCGAAAGGATCGCGCGCGCGCCCTCGACGTGCGCGGGCTCGCCGTTGTGGCTGGCCGCCATGAGCGCGAGCAGGCGGTCGGGCAGCTGCAGCGCGTCGGCATGGCCGCGCTCGACCAGAGGCAGCATCTGGAACGGCTTGGCCGACGAGCGGAAGAACGTCGGGAAGTCGGGCCGGCCGGTCGCGGCGAGCACGCGGCCCTGCGCGTCGACCACCACGCCCTCGACGCCGTGGACCGACTCGGGCGTCCCGCCGCGCAGTTCCGTGACCTCGATCACTTGCCCTTCGCCGCCTTCTCGACCTTCGGGCCGAGCTCGTGCTCGACGGCGGTGACCGCCTCCTCGAAGATGCCGAGCGCGGTTTCCGCCTGCGCCATCGGCAGCATCAGGGGCGGGGCGAGCCGGATCGCCGACGGCCCGGCGCCGAGCACCAGGATGCCGCGGCGGTAGCACTCGAGCTCGACCGCATCCCGAAGCTCAGGGGAGCCGATGGTCGTGCCGGGCTTTGCCACCATCTCGATCCCGATCATGAGGCCGAGCGCGTTGACCCAGCCCAGGTGCTCGTGGCGCTCGACCATGGCGGTCAGCTCGGCCGCCATGAACGCGCCCACGCGCAGCGTGTTCTCCATCAGCTCGTTCTCGATGAGCTCGATCGTCGCGAGCGCCGCGGCGCACGAGACCGGATTCCCGCCGAACGTGTTGCCGTGCGATCCGGGAGGCCAGTCCATGAGCTTGCGCGACGCCACGGTCGCCCCCAGCGGCATGCCCGAGGCGATGCCCTTGGCGATCGTGACGATGTCGGGGACGACGCCCGGCCAGTGCTCGATGCCGAACCACTTGCCGGTGCGGCCCATGCCGCTCTGCACCTCGTCCATGACCAGCAGGATCCCGTACTTGTCGGCGAGCTTCCTCAGCTTCTCGTGCCAGCCAGGGGGCGGGATGATGTAGCCGCCCTCGCCCTGGATGGCCTCGACGAAGATCGCCGCGGTGTCCTCGGCGGGCACGACCTTCTTGAAGACGACGTCCTCGATGTAGTCGACGCAGGCGATCCCGCAATCGGGGTATTTCAGGTTGAACACGCAGCGGCGGCAGTCGGCGTACGGCACATGGGTCACGCCCGGCATCGTGGGCGCAAAGCCCTTCTTCTGGACCGCCTTCGATGCGGTGAGCGACAGCGAGCCCATCGTCCGGCCGTGGAACGCGCCGATGAACGCGATGAACTGCGTGCGCCCCGTCTTGTAGCGCGCCAGCTTGATCGCGCACTCGACCGCTTCCGTGCCCGAGTTGGACAGGAAGACCCGCTTGGGCTCCTTGCCGGGCACGAGCGAGCCGAGCTTCTCGGCGAGCGTGATCTCCTGCGGGTAGTAGAAGTCCGTCCCCGACATGTGGAAGAAGCGCGCGGCCTGGTCCTGGACCGCCTTGACCACCGCCGGGTGGGCGTGGCCGGTCGCCCCGACGGCGATACCGGCGTTCATGTCGATGAACACGTTGCCGTCGACGTCGGTCAGCTCCGCGCCCTGCCCGTGGCTGACGACCAGGGGATAGGAGCGGGTGTAGGACGTCGAGATCGCGTCCTTGTCGCGCGCGACCCATGCCTTGGCGTTCGGGCCGGGCAGAGACCCGGTCAGTCGGGGTGCGTTGGCTTTCAAGGGCTTCCTCCGGGCGGGGCGGACGGCCGCCGGGAATCGCTCCCCGACGGCCGAAGTCGCTGCAATGATGGCAGATTGGGCGGGCTCTCACAACCCCCGGAGGCCGGGCGAAAACGACTGCGGGCGCCGGATCGATGGACCCGGCGCCCGCGCCACGACGACTTCGAGAGGCCTCAGCGCACGATGACGAAGTGCCCCTTCGACTCGTAACCCTGGCCGGAAAGCACGTGGTACATGTAGATCCCCGATGCCACCGACTCGCCCTGCTGGTTCTTCAGGTCCCAGTCGAGGTTGCCCGACGTGGGATCGGTCTTCAGGAGCTCTGCGACGAGGTCGCCCGCGATCGTGAAGATCCGAACCCGCACGTCGGCGGGCACATTCATGAACTGGATCCGGTTCGACCCCGGGGCGTCCCAGCGCTCGTGTCCCCGGTAGGGGTTCGGCACCACGATCACGGTCTCGACGTTCGAGGCCGCGGCCCCCTTCACGAAGACGGGGTCATCCATCAGGTTGGTCAGCTTGTTGTTCAGGTTCGGGCAACTGTAGCGGTCGCCCGGCACCGCGCAGCGGGCGTAGGCGTCGAGCGTGTCCGGCACGAACATGTCGGCGGTCTCGCGCAGAGTCTGGTCGACCGAGCCGTAGGTGATCGAGTAGTAGAGCGCGAAGCCCTCGTGCGGCCCGTTCGGCGGGACGAAGACCCACACCGAGTCGCCCGGGCTGATGCAGCGGTTCTGCTCGTCACGCCGGCGGCACACCTTCTCCAGCTTGCCCGCCGAGTCCGGGTCGACGAACTGCAGCGTGTCCTGGCTGTCCGGGAAGTACCAGAGCAGCGTATCCCGCCGCGCATAGATCGACGGGTTGACCTGGCCGTTGGCGAGCGTGTCCGACAGCGAGCGCCCGCGCACCACGAAGCGGCGCAGGAGCTCCATGTTCGTCGTGTCGCGCACGCTGGTCGCGCGCCAGATGCGATAGCCGCCGAAATCCGACCGCTGCTCGGCGACCCGGTCGCGCACCCAGCGCAGGGTGACCTTGCCGGTCGCGGTGCTGTCGCCTCCGCTCGCGGAGGGCACTCCGGCGAAGGCGCGGAACGAGATTTCCGGGA